>Ga0163217_1019935_pt1 | contig 14134 bp, 8 predicted proteins | sample SynspAceP_FD_185933 | JGI IMG/M metagenome (GOLD analysis project Ga0163217, IMG submission 185933) | Saline lake microbial communities from Ace Lake in Antarctica - Synechococcus sp. Ace-P (PacBio error correction) | ecosystem: Environmental > Aquatic > Non-marine Saline and Alkaline > Saline ... | reverse complement strand
GAGCAAAATTTTGGACAAAATATGAAGCCAGATTTAAAGAAAAATTTAGGGCCGATGATTTAGAAAAATACATCAGCTTTTTAACATACCATGACAGCGTTGATGAACATAGAAGGCAGCCTTAAATGGCCTAGAATAATTAGCAAGGTTTCTGTGCGTTACACCGCGTATTTCATGCCTGTGGTGATTATTACACCGAGTGACATTACGTTTTGTCCCCGTTTTGCCCCACGGCCAAAGATTCCGATTCTATAATGTTAACCCCAATTCGATAACTCCGTTGTTGAAAGCGCTGAGAGCCACTGCTGAAAATGGATTTCTTGCGCGATTAAAAACCTCTGACCTTAACAAAGGAACACCGTAAAAAAAATGTAAAGGCAAAACATTGGATTTGATTTAGTTCCTGATGATTTTCCAGTTGGATGATGAAAAGGAACCTATTTGCCACTTTTTCCAACGTGGAGAAAACGGTAGGGGTTTCAATATAAATCTCCCGGGATGCAAAAACACATGAAGGATGTTGAAGCCTTTCCGTTTTGATGACCTTATTTGCCATGAATGCCTTGTATTCGCCCTGTCCAATAGCGAATTATATACCTAGTTTCAGTTAGCGCGTAAAAACGGAAAATGAAGAAATTGCCTATGACCTTCCTGAGATGGAAGAAGATTCTAAAAGAAACCCTACGGGTAATAACCGATTATACCAAGAGCAAGGTGATGCTTCTCTCTCAAAAAAGCTAGCGGGTTTCTCTAAAGGGGTAGATGCCGATGTTTTACGAAAGCGATGGTGTAAATAAATCTTTGCGGACGGGTTACTGCAAAAAAATGATGAAACCCCAGTTTTTTAGAAGGTGGCGCTGCCAAATGGGGCACCCTACAGAAGTTTTAGAGAAAATCCTGAAAGATTGGGAAGCTTTTTTGCTGCTATGCCTTCAAATAAAAAGTCCACTCAACCTGTTACGCATTACCATCGCATATCAAAAACTGCCTATTTAAAAAGCCCACTTACCCCGCCGGAATTATTTTATGGCGCAGCCGGTATTTTGAGCAAATAATATGAAACAGATATTAATCAGGTTCCATTCTTCATGAAGAATTGTAAGCGTATGCGGCCTTAGATTACCTGGCCAGATGTGAATGAATCGTATTACAAAATTGCACGTAAACAAACAAGGGGCAGTTCGTTTTGGCAGGCCGCAGTAAGGTGTTGGCCGTGGGAGCTGTAGAGACAATTGTTAAGGAACCGTCAAGAAGATGGTTCATTTTTAAATCGGTCTTTGGACTTAACAAAACGAATAGACCTCTTTCGCGCAGCGAATAAGAAGCATTTGGAAAATTGGCGTAGCAGGTGGTTTTTTCGATTCTTTTGGCCCACCTTCACACTAGGGAGCACAATATTTTTCACGATGACGGGCGACGGTATTTACTTTCTTAGAAAAGCGTTATCAAATACGGTGTGCAATAATTTCAAGAAAACGAGAAAAACTCAGCACAAGTAAGTTTATTTGGCGATGCCAGTTGGGAAGTACAAATACCTGGAACCCATGGCCACCTTGCGAGAATGGGGAAACCATGGAAAAAGTTGCGTAGGGAAAAAGAAAGTAGTAGGCGCAATCTATATTCTAAGAAGTCATCCGCTAGATGATTTAAAACAGAAATAAAGTTCTCTGTAATGCCCAATGTTTGCCTGTGCTACAAGATTTGCGAGTTATGTGAACAGAGAACTCACCTTTGCTGGCGTTATCACCGATGTTTCAAACAAGGGTTTTCTACAAAATGGAAAAGCGTTGGGCAGCATTTACTATGGAAGATATACCGACTCCTTTGAATTTTTACGAATTTTTGGGGGAAAAGAATAATTTTAAAATTCCGTCATTTCTAATTGATTAAATTCTTTCGACCTATGCTGGAAGCTCTTTGCTTCCCGTGAAGGTTGGACAAATAAAACACGGGCAAGAAAGGTGACCAAGAGATGCAGTTCAAAAACAGTTTTATGATCGCTGCAAGAGGGATGGAAAACCTATGCACGAAATTGACCATAAATTAAACGAGTCGACCGAGATGGGAGAAGAAAAAAAAGTACTGCAGTTTAAAAGGACACACTTGTTAAATCATAAAGAGAGGAGCCATCCTATTAATTTTATAGTGTATGAGATGGAGGAAAAAAATAAAGTCAATTTATCGGCAGAAGACAAAAAAGTGCCAAATTTCGACTTGAATTATTACATCGCCTTGAAGAGTCAAAATGTACATTACAATAAATTAAACGAACTGAATTAAAACAAACAATTACTAAATTCAGTCTTTTAGCTCATTGACAAAAGGATTTCTATATTAATCTAAGGTAAATAGCAATTATTTGACTTAAATTTAGCTAAGGATTACGTATAAACTAGCCTAGATTAATTGAAAATTAACTTGATACCTTAATAGGTAAAAACGAATCGTTTACCTGGTTAAAGGAATCGGAAGAATAATTGACTAAATCGCATAATTCAAATAAAAGTAAATAAAGATAGCATTATGAAAATATACAGATGCCCTACTTTTTGATCGTAGGGTATTTTAAAAAGCGACCCAAACAGGAGTAGTAGATTTTTGGCAGCATGTGTGGTCCGTTGTAGAATGGTAGGTCCTATTATTGAGAAGTTAGCACTGAATAACGATGCGCAAAGCTATTGTAGGTAAAGTAGATGTTGATGCAAATCAATGAATTCGCTGGCAAAAGTACGAATTGTACGTAACAATACCAACATATTGGTATTTTAAAAACATGGTGAAATTGTAAGCAGACCAAGTAGGTGTTTCACCTAAGAAAGTTTACACTAGATGCTTATTGACGCTGTTTTAAGCTGTTATATAAAATATAATTTTCTAAAAAGAAGGATTGCCTAATAAGTCATCTCTTTTTTTTACCTAAATTCTAGCAGTTCAACCTTTGGAAGCGTAGGCGGCAATTTACTATCTTTAATCTCCGGAACTTACAATCAGAATTAAATAAATCATCTTTATTCTCTAATCTTGAAACTACTTGCCCAATCAAGTAGTAGAAGGGTTTATTAGTGGCTATTACACAGAAGTCCCGTTTCATGGCTTTTCTGCAGGGAATTTCGCAGAGCACAAAATCTACAATAACGGGGAAAGCACAAAACATATCGATTGGAAAACTATTTTGCAAAGACCGATAAGCTTCTATACGAAAAACGCTACGAGGAAGAAACCCAACCTCAGGTGTCATATGATTTATATAATTCTGCCTCTATGTACTTATCCCGAGGTTGAAAATCTTAACTTATCGATTCATTAAATAAAATCGGATTTTAGTGTTTCTTAGCCTTAAGCAGCTTGATGAACGTTCTTAAAAGCAAACGAGGACGCCGGTTGCTTAAGTTATTTTATTCAACAGTTATAAATTTACTATGCGCCAGAAAAGGAATTCGAGACGGCATTTCAAATGTTATTGGCGCCAATTAAAGTGAGATTGGCTAAAATTAAGAATCCGCCAAAAAAAACGAAGAACGTATACCTACCTACATCAGATTGCAGAAAATATAAAACGTCGTTTTAGCCTTAATATTCTTTGGTTTACCGACATTTGTTTCAAACCGAAAAAAGATGACGAAGAACTGTTCGAAGCACTACGCCATTTGAAATATAATAAGCAAATGATGTGGTCCTTTTTCACCCGATGGAACAAAGCACATGAACATTATTTTTCGATTTTGAAAATTACCCCAAAAACGATTTATTGATGTTGAAACAGGTGAGCATTTAGACCTTTATGCAGACAATATCAAAAGATGCTACCAATTGAGCAAATAAGCAGCTAAAATTTGCCTGATATTAAGATTTGAAAATGCGCTCAATATAAAAATTAAATATGTGGGATATTGATATTAAAAAGTGATTTCTCTACAGTGACTTAACACGTTCTTAGCTTTGAACGAAATAAATTTCTATAGACTAAAAAAATTTAAAGGAAAATGTTTGTGCAATTCAATAAACAACATATATTGCACTCGCTAAAACGCCACGGTCTGGGTAGTTCAGTGGTTAGAATACCTGGCCTGTTCACGCAGGGCGGTCGCGGGTGTTCGGAGTCCCGTTCCCAGACCCTTGGAGAAATCCAAAATAACACTAAAAAGCCTGTAAATCAATGATTTTACAGGCTTTTATTTTATGACATCAAAATGGCACCAACTAAATACCATATAAAAAGCTTTGCCTCTCACGGTGCCTGCTAAACACCGCTCCAAAAACAGGCACCGCCATCGCCTGTAATTCACTGTTAAAGAAACCCTACGAAACAAATTTTAAACATGTAAATTAGCGCTACCCTTTCTGGTGACTATTCCAAACTGGTCACCTATATCTACAGCAATAAAACATATTGTTTTAGCCAAAAAAGAGAGGAATCCGATACGGATGGAAAAAGTAATGATTTACTTGTAGGAAAATTACAGTGAATTCGAGACGAGACTGAATTAGTTTAAGGACGAACTTGCTGAATGTAACAAAAATGGGATTCACATAGTGCGAAAATTAAGAGGTAATCAGAAAGAAGTTATAACTTTAATCGGTTCCTCGAAGTAGTCAAAAAAATTCAGACTCTTTAAAAAATCTATGAAACCCTTTTAAACGAAAGAAAAAGGATATATCCGCAACTAGGGTAAAAAAACACATATCTTGGAAAAGAGGGAAAAGGGAATATCAGGTTTAGAGGTTTTTTAAGGAACACAATGCATGAAATAAGAAAGTCTACTTGGAAAAAGGATTTACCAAAGGCACCCTGCAAAACTGTTATAAAGCCGCTTAATGTGCATGTATCTGATTATATAAACATACAAGTTTCAACTCCAAAGAACCTGTTCGTAACCGTGGACCACAAATTTATTACTGGGCTTAGAGTTTTATTAAAATCTAAAAGAATTAGAGCATAACACAACATAAGAATATATTGTTCAACTTCAAAGAAGATGTTAATCCGGATTAGCAATATGCCAATGAATGGATTTTACCAAAGACCCGCTTCTTTTCATTGGAAAGCATCCTGGAAAACAAAGGGAAAAGCAATACTTGACACCCAAACAGAACTAGATACCTTACAAAACAAAAAAATTCGTTCTTGCCTCGACTAGAAACTGGTTCGTTGATATATTTGTTTTTTGCTTGTTATACGGGTTTGGCAGTTCCGATGTAAAGCTTTTGAAATTGAAAACATCGCATTAATGCGATTAACGGCGACCGTTGATTAAAATGGCGGCCGTTAAGAAAACGAAGGCCATGAGTTAAGTATTCCACTTTTGCCTACGGCGGAAAAATTATTGCAAAAATATAGCCAACATCCACATGCTGATGAATGGTCATGGAGTCTTACCCGTTTCATGACAAATCAAAAGTCAAATGCCTATCTAAAAGAAATTGCTGACGTTTGCGGAATCAATAAAAATCTTACACTCCACCTAAGCCCGTCATACCTTTGCTACAACCGGTGACTTTATTCAAAAAGGTGTTTCCATAGCAAACAGTTATAAAATGCTTGGGCATCGGTCGCTAAAGACAACCAGATTTATGCAAAGGTCCTTGCATAGTTAAAATTGGCGACAAAATGACAGATGCTAAAGAGAAATTAGCACAGGAGGAGAAAGATTTAGCCCGCTACTCAAAATGATGTTTAGAATAATGCAGGTGGCATTTTAGAATTATTTTTTATCCCAATTTTAGCTGGGATTTCATTTTTTTGAGTTTTCATGTAACATGAAAAGGAAAATAAATTGAAAATTACTCTGTTTGTAGTTATACTTCACCATTCATTGATAAACCCTATTCAGCACATTCCCTTTCCATTTCGCCGAAAGGCTCCATTCCTAGGAAAAGAGCTTCACTACAATAGATCGTTAAACACAATCTTCAATTTTGGACTTTTCATTTACGTTTTTCTTTCCGCTTGCGTTGGCAAAGAAACCACATTCCATTCCTAAGTAACAAATTAAGAATCATGTTCGCCAAAAACTGCTTGTAAGCTTCTACTTAAAACCTGCAACAAAAGTTTAAAAATTTAGCTTGAGACGGACTGCCATAACCATTCGCCAAAGCTTCCTTTTTTATAAGTCCTTACGCCAACCTAAATCTTAAATGAATTACAAACGTACGAGTAACAGGTAAAGGAAAATTTCAATACATCAAGGAATAAGATTTTAGACCCTCTCAAGCCTCAAAAATACCTTATGGTCGTCAACCTGATGATGTAATGAGTGGTTATTACGTTGCGTTATAAGAATGATTTAAAGACAGATGATTAATGTGTAATGCTAGCCACAGCCTAAAGATTTGGGTAAATTATTTAAGGAGCACTTAATGATGGTTCTGTTTTTTAAACATTCAAACAGAAGCAAATATTTATCATCAATTTATTTTGAAATATGTCATACAGCGATTGATAAACAGGCTATCAAACCATTGCTACAATACCAACAAAGGAACATTGATTCGGTTGTTATTAATTACTAATACAGTCAATTTGATGGATACAATTGCGAATTTATTCAGAAATCATGTACAGATCGAATCCTAAAAATCTTAGAAAGGAAAAAACTAAAACAGCCTATTCCACTAATAATATGAACTTAAATTCAAATAAACGATTCCTTCTTTGGAATTTTGACAAATATCAATTCCATTCTATGAAAAATTAGGATTTTAAAAGCTAATCGTTCAAAATCTTTACCCACATTATGCAAGGTTTGGAATGTTCAGTTGGAAAATCAACATTTTTCAATCATCAAACCGAAAACCTGCCAACAGGGAGATGGAATTTATATCTATGTTTGAATGTTGACAATCTTGATGAAATATGTAAACGAACTAGAAGGAAAAAGGAATTCAATTTGACAAGAAACCAAAAACAAGATCAGAGGTGGCTAATGGCGTGAAGCAAGATTAAGGGATATTGGATGGAAATCAACTCATTTACTATTTATGGAGGGAAAACCGATTAAATCCACCCTGGCGAATGAAAAAAACAGTTAAGCAAAATAAAATTAAGGATTATTAATTTAAACTAAAAAAATCTTTAATTATTTTTTTAATTGATATATCAATTATTATTGTATCAAATTAAAAAATATGAATTTTAATAAACATTCCTTGCGAAAACAAATATTTTTCACCATAGAAAGAAACCATAAAAGTTACAGAAAATTCTCTCAGAAAAAATTTATTTTCGAAAATTGTGTGGCGATATTACCATAGATCAAAAAACTTATTCCTTCAGTATCTTAATTTGAGTTACCCTTGATTTGAATCAAAAAGAAATAGCAGAATTAGTATTCAAGGCATAATGCATCTATGCACTCGGTATGACATTTGAAATTATGGTTAAAAAAAAATTACTTAGAAGATCCTTGAATAAAAAAGATAGAAGAACATAATACTCATTTGGAAATACACGAAAAAGGAAAAGAGCATTTTGATTCAAAAATTACCACTGTGATTCCTAAGCAATAGAAATAAAGCACTTAGCAGGGTGTTACAGAAGAGCGAGCTAATTCTTCAACTAGAACAAACATTAAATAGAAAATTATATCAAATATGAAATTGATCCCCTTGATGTGAACAAATGATACATTTCATGAAATATTGAAGGAGATTTGTCAGATTTATTTCAATACAAGTTTGTTTTTTAAAAATAAATTAATGTCTGCGGCAATTAAAGGTTTCAATGAAAATTGGGGAATTGCATCTGAGTATAAATAGAAATAAACGAACACTAAATTAAATATATAAAACTAAAGAAAATGTTAGAAAATCCAAAAGTAAAACATCAAAATAATAAATCTCTCTCGTCTGCCAATGGATAGCTTGTGATTGAACGGGCAATGTGCCGAGTCTTAGCACTCTCTTTTTTTTATATTTATAAGAAGAAACTACTAGCATATTGTGACCGACCCACAGATATGAAGAATAACCAGTCTTATACTTGGACTCGAAAATAAATACTGGACAGCATACACATACAATACCAACCTGAACATAGCTCTATTGTCGACCATCAATATATAGATAGTAATGTGAGCCAGTATTACATCGAAAAGTTGATTGGGCGTGTTGCTTTAAATGAAGAACCAAAAAGAATAGCCAATCTAACAGATCCTATCTGTCTCAATACTTAACATATTATTATATGCGGGAGAGTGTACAATATGAGTAAAACGTTTTTAGAAGCGAATTACAACAATATATTTATAGCGATATAAATGTAAGATAGCGTTCATTTATTAGGCATCTTGTTTTTCATAACTTCACTAAGAAATATTTGAAATACTATGTTGTTTTACTCTGCCGATAGTTGTTAGCATTTTTATAGTGAGCTTGTAGTCTTTATTAACTGCAATTAATCCCGTGTTATATGAGTATTAATGCTTGGAAAATGGTCAGGACTACCTTAAAGAACAAAAACGCAGCTCGGAGAAAATAAGTTAGCAACGGGTTTAAAACAAATCACACTGAGAGAACAATGGCGAAATGCTTTACTGTAGAGAACATATTATAGCTGTATATAGATCACCTCTCCGGAAAAAATACTATGTTTTGATATTTACGAGAAATAAATAGGCGTATAAACACATGATCTGATGTCACTAAAGTTAAAAGAAAAGGAAAAAATTCTTGAAGGAAAGTTGACTTCCAGAGAAAAGGGGACTTTTCTTGCAAATTATTTGTTATTACCCATGTCATACTTGTCAGCTAATTGTGATCCGATAGAAGTGGAAATGGAAAAAAACCTTTAATTCATTTCTGTGAATTTTGTGACAAGTGAGCTCTGGAATAAGAATTCTATCAATATCTAAAACATCAAGTGTCAAGCTTTCGGCTGAGATTATGTACCTTTTGAGCACAAGCACATAAACATGCATGCTAGTGTCCAGATAGAGGAACTATCGCGATCAGATTAAACCGCGGTATATTATCTTTGGATTCTTTCCGGGTGTGAAAAACAAAATCTAAATGCGAATCGATAGGTTAAGGCTTGTCATGAACTTAAGGTTAAGTTAGAAATAACCAATGGGCGACAAAACTAAAAAATAACAAAAACAGGGACATATATTTATCAGTTAAAGCTCGTGGTGCTGCCCACAAGAGAAAGCAAGCTTTTGCTGCCAGAAAAGCACGTTGAGGGCGATTATTACAGTTATCAGTAAATGGGGAACAAAAAGAGGACGCCAAAAACAAAATGGTTCCTTTATTATCCGGTAAGCTAACGGCCACCTGGGCATCCTTCCAAATATGTTAAAAATTCAATTTTTTGTCTTCATAAGCGAAATGAATTATTTTTTTATATATGGACCTAGTCGTGATGGGTAAGATTCAGCTGGAGAGGAATTTCCGGCTAAACAAGGGAGAGATCCGTAAAATATTGCGGCTATCTGTGTCCTTACGTGGAACATTAACTAAAGTCAATTACTGAAAAGCGAGTTACAAGGTTATTGAAAATATAAGAGAAGAAAAATAATAACCAATTTGATTTACAAACGTATTTGAGTGGGCAAGGTGTGAGGTGGTCACGCGGAGCTTGTTTTTGAATATAAGAAGGGGCCCATTGTAGGAATTTACGATCAAATTTCAATTCATATTATGAACCGATGGATTGTCGACTACCAGTAGGCTTGAGCCGCTCATCATAACGAATTTGGTTTCGTGAATATACATGAGGGGCCATTTATCTAAAAAAAAAGCCAATAATTATGCAAAGCCTTTTTGTTTGAGGCCGGACAAAAAATAATATTATAAGCCCATTTGCCTGGACTTTAAGATTATCCGGCTTCCTTATATAAGCTTTATCTATACAAAAAAAGGGAATAAGGGATAAATTTTAAAAAGCTGGAAAGTAAGAATTTGGCTTGTATAGCCATGGTCTATTAGCCATGAAATTGAAAACTTTGTTTGGGGAGGTAACAAGAAACTTTTCGGAGAAAAACAATAATAGATCTTACAACGGCTACAAAGGGGGACTAGGGTGAAGCAGTGAATTGACTGACCACATTAAAATCTTAGCAATTAATAACATACTCGAGTGAAAAAAATGAACACAAACTATTTACTTTACTGGAATCCAGATACAAGAATAATACCGCTTTCATTAACTGCTGTGACTGAATCGGACGGCAACTTGCCTTTGCACAGTGCAAATGACAAGTAAGCTGGGGAACCGCGTATTTATCTTTTAAATGGGGCTCGGGATTAAAAGTTGAGGAAACTCTTCCAATAATCGTTCGATTTTTTAACATGGAACCTGCAAATCTTTACATGACTTAGAATTTTCTCTCTTTTGAAGGAGAGGCGCGCAGTTAATCCATGGATAATGGAAAACATAATTCTTATGGGGTTTTAACACATAGAATTACAGAAAAAACGAAGGAAAGGTGCATTATTTAGGATTTCGAAATTAAGTAGATCGGTTGTTCAAAGAACTTGGGGAGGGGACTTCATGAAGAAGGTGAATGGGAAGATCGATTTTGGGTTTTGGGTCGATAAATTTCAAAAAGTAGAGTAAGGTTATTATTATCCAAGGTAAACGTGCAACTGCCTGACATTCGGAATGGCTTTAAAAAAAACCTGTTTCAAAACGGGGTCGGGAAATTATACATGCCAATGGATTGTAAGACAGAAAAAAAAACCACGTCAGAAAAGGATTTCGAAAAATCTGCCAAAAAAACGGTGGGGGGGATGTGATTTGGTTAAATTAATCATCCTCAACCCGGGCGATAGTAGAGGTTTGGTGGTTACGGAAGCGATGCGTTTACGATTTAAAAGTCCAAGAAAAACTGGAAACAACGGGGAAGAAACAGGAGGCGGACCAGGGAAACTACTGAGTTTGGTATATTGCATTGTTGGAACTCAGAAACGGAAAGTTATGGACGTGGTGATCCTTCCTTGCACTAGTGGCATTGCGTTACCACAGGCTCGGCCTTGTCTAAATTTTTCTTCAGAGAGGTTATCTTAAAACCAAGATAATATGACAAAGTAAAAACAACGGTTGATTTTCCGTCTTGAATTTTTGAGGAATACTGATAACGGTTTATGAGGTAACCGATCTGTTTTTACCTGCGGTTTCTAAGGTCAATCCTAATTTTTTTTATACTGAGGTTTAAATGGGAAGGCAACAGGTAATTCTTCAGGCAGGTTTCATGCAAACGATATATCCTTCCATAGCGATAAATTTTAAAGTGTGGAAGTTATTTGGATGGCAAAACGGGGTCTATTTTGGAATTTGGAATCAACCTTCATTTAAAGAGCAAACAAAGGACTGGGTCGATTTTGAGAATTGGGAAGCCCTGATCTTTAAAGGTCAGGCTGAATTATGAAAAACAGTTTTATTAATCCATTTAAACAGGTGGTAACTTTTGTTCTGTGAGAAAGTAGGAAGAAGATTGGACGGTAATTTGGTCATTAAAAAGGAAACCATGACGGGCTCTCCATTTGTGGAAGTAACGGGACAATAACGATCTGGAAGAGATGAAAAGGTGACATTCTCTTCCGGTAGGGTACGCTCGATAATACCAACCAATTAGAAAAGGAACAAACGTTAAAGAGGCCCGGCAAACAACAAAATTCGTTATTAGTGAAAAAATTCCAATGATTTGATGTTAATAAAAAGGCTGTGGCTTTGTTCCCGGAAAATGGATGAAATTTTCGTCCTGTACAAAAAAAAATTGGATCGGTTATATTGCCAGAGCAGAAAGGTAGGAAGAACTTGAATATAAATGGATGTTAACCGAATAGGCTTTTCTCCTGTAGTGAAGATGGAAAGGAAAGCCAAAAGTAAGTGGGCAACTTAAATTATGACTGCCAGATCTGTAGGTTGTTGTATTTGACGGGTCAAAATGGTGGGATTTTCGCAGAATAAATTGCAACCAGAAGAGGTTCTCGTGCAACCAGGGTGATCTTGCCATTTGCCGACTAATCTAATGAGTCTGATTGGGATTAGAGTTATTAACTAATAAGTAAATAGGGACTATGGACATTGTTATATTTGCGATTGAACTCAGAGAAACAAATAGATACAAGAGGCATAATTTACCATTTTGAATATTGATGACGCAATAGCGAATTCCCCTTACACATACCTGTTACATTTAAAAAAAAAGAGTAAATGCCGGTGAATTGTTAAATCACTTCAAAGAAAAACCTAAGTGCAACAACGACGGTGCGCTCAAAAGTTCCTCCTACCATATGAAGGATTTTCAACAAAGATTATGGCTAACGGTGTCATGGGGTATTATATGCTTAGGAAAGGGCGAATGGAAAATGGTAAACAAATTATTCACAAGAGAGAAAAATGGGTAAATGAAATCATTAAAAAACAAGGACTTCCTATGTACGAGGCTCAAAAAAGCGATTCCTTTATTAAAAAGAAAGACGGAATGGATTGGTAGTGGTGTGTATGGTCGGTTGGTTATTATGTGGTGGTTAATTAGAAAATACGTCTGAAATCTATTAAAGACTCAAAAATGCCTATTCAGCTCAGGTGCTTTTAGACAAAATTATAACTGTTTACCCTGAAATAGATTGTTTATTGTGTGGCTTAATTATAAACCCAATAGCTCGATTACCAACCGTAGGAGAGAATTTCTATCCCTACACAAATGAAAGTTATCAGGAAGAGAGCTCTCTGTAGGAAATTGTTGTACTAACCCAGAATAAAGAAAAATAAAAATCAAAAACAATCAAATAAATATGAAATGAGCATGATTAAAGAATTTTCAATAACCAACCGAAATGATTATGTAGCGAATTTCCATCTGACCTTTAAAAAAAACAAACAACTATAAACATATGGAAAAGTTATAAAAAAATCGCTATAACCTATCGTCGTATATTAATTTCATTTGTCTTGTAACCAAGAATAAAAGACAGCAATAAAGAAGAGAGACACACGGCATAGCGAAGAAACAAGAAAAAACTGTATATAACTAATGAAGAGTCGATTAAGTTTGCGGTTCAGATTTAACCGATGACAATGCGAGAAAATAAAACAGAACAAACGCCAATAAGATTTACGAGATTCCCTTAATAAACCTAATTTATGGAGCAGGAATCTAAAGGAGCTGAAGGGTCTATCAAAAAGAATATAGAAAAAAAATCATATGGTTAATATTAAAAAAAATCCAAAAAAATCCTTAACCAAGTATGATTGGCCTGAATTGACACAGATAGGCAGAGAGGGCAATAGAACTAATTTGCCCAAATGTGCTTACAAATGGTTGACCAAGAAACAAGGGGAACATTATTATTCCTGTAATAAAACCCAATCTGTGTTTGGATAAAAATTAGAGCCCAAGATTTCTAGCTTCGTGAACAGAAGGGACAGAATCGCTACAGACAAAAGGTGAGTTTACAAATCTATGCGGACAAATGAAATAACTATCCAGAACACAAAAGTTTTTTAATATTATGGCCGGTTTTTGATCCTGTAAACATAGATAAAAGACGAAAGCGGAAATAGGTCTTGAGCCAATTGCGGAATCCTAAGTATTATAGATTTGCTTGAATGGAAATTCTCGAGAGAGGAAGGCATAATAAAGAGAACTTGTGGAGAGTTAAATTGAGGCACTAAACGTGAAAACAATTAAATTGAACTTATACATAACCTTTGGCAACTTTTTTTTTGCGTTCAAATCCTTTAGTTTACCAATGAAATTGAATAAGTAAACACAAATTTTTAATTCTTTCCGAAATATCGATAAGTTGAATATTGGGATGTAATTTGTTAATATATTTTTTGGGTTCCCGGATACCTTTGAACTAAACTTAGGTGTTTAAATCCTTAAGAAAAGTGGTTTTAGTAGACAAACAAAGCACCCAGTTATTCAAGAAATTTTGAAAAGATGAGCCTTCGCCAAAGAAGGAAAGGCAAAGACTCAAATATTCCAGAACTTATTTGCCAAAAACCTGCTAAGTCAATATAATCCCAATGAATCAAGACACTATTTAGTTGGAACCAAATTGCCTGATCATTACATTAAAAAATGAAATAACTTCAAAACATAACAATTGCTGTCAGATGTGAAGATTGAAATTGCATGGAGTTTGAAATTCTTGACGCAAAAAACAATGTATTTAACACCAGGGTCTA
>Ga0163217_1080048_pt1 | contig 14136 bp, 23 predicted proteins | sample SynspAceP_FD_185933 | JGI IMG/M metagenome (GOLD analysis project Ga0163217, IMG submission 185933) | Saline lake microbial communities from Ace Lake in Antarctica - Synechococcus sp. Ace-P (PacBio error correction) | ecosystem: Environmental > Aquatic > Non-marine Saline and Alkaline > Saline ... | reverse complement strand
AGCCCAAACCGATACGAAACCATGATGTAAACCGCCGGGAATAACCATAAAATGTGTTATACACCACCGCATCCCCCAAGCCGGTTGAAGAATCCACGAATGTAGCGATGATGATCGAAACTGTACAAACACACCAGCGTTCCTGTGCACCGTTCGGCCGAGAAACCACAAGAAACTGGTCCCAGCATCGCCCAGCATACAGGGCAGTTGCATTCAATCTGCAGCCCGCGACGCAGCTTCAAGATGGTGGCAATGAAAGTTTGATGCCCCCAAAAATGGAAACTACCGCCCAGGGAGCAACACACTCAAGATCCAAACCACTTGCCGCAGCGGATGGTCTAGCTTAGCGCGGATTAGGCCGTCCAAACCGGACTGCCGCACCCGGCAATGAATAACTGGCAATCAAGCAACAAAAACCACCGTGGAATTCATCCAGAAAAAGCCACTCCGCATTGAAGGCCGGAAAACGCCATGTCCCGCGCCTCCTACATTAAAAAAAGGAATTCAATAAATTACGAAGCTCCATCACCACAGCACACTTCCACAAAAAAATCATCACCGTTCCATAGCAGGGTGCAGCCATTTCTTTAGGGTTTCCCTGGGAACAAAACGATATCGATCTCAACTAATTCCACCCGAATTCACGCCGGCCAGGCCGCCTCCACCAGATAGAAATAACCCGTCCACCATGTATTGCAGGACCGATCACTTGTATCGAGCTGAAAGCTGAGATAACAAGCCAGCTTGCGGCCTTAACCCCGAGGAGCTTTCGGTGGAAGCTGGGGGGGGAAACCCAGGCCATCGCCATGAGGAGCATGGCGTTGAAGCGGAATCAAAAACGCTCTGGACCGACCTCAGCCTGGTGGTACTCCGGGCTGCGAGCCACCTATGCCGGTTCAAGTCTGGAATCCAGCCAAACACGGAAGGCCTCCGTCGTGTGACCACCACGGGGGAACGCACCGCCTGGTTACGCGCATGAGTTTCGGCGCAATGAAATCGGCATACCGCCGCAGGGTGGAGTAAAGGTCAAACCGTTGCGCCCGGATCACGTCCTGCTTCACGGAACTCAGGGCCCACCAGAGCATGAATCACATCGGCGCGCCTTCCATCCCGCAACTCCACCGTCTGGCCTGCTTTACGTGAAAGTTCGCCGCTGATGACAGTCGCCTTCGCGTTAAGGAAAAGGGAAGGCGAACTAAGAGCCAGTTACATCGACAGTGCAAACCGCGCCGATGCTTCCCACCAGACAGAAGGCAGCTACCGATTCCTCCCCAGAGGCGGCGTTCCAGCCTTCTCCTTCTATGACCACACCACTGGCTTGAATGCGACTGAGAGTCCATCGTCCATGCATGAAGTGGGCATTCGCGTAAGCTGATCATGCCGCCCATCCGTCATACATGTCCGCTACGTAATGCCGACAAACTACACCACGATCGCGTGGTCGCGTGTACCACAAGATTCTCAAGCTGAATAGATTTCCTTCACAGCCACACCTATCATCCAGAACACCATCCCGGCCCCTGAAAAACGCCACCACCTGAAAGATTCAACAGGGCCAAGAATTCTAGAAAAAGATTGTGCCGATCTCGTTTGAACAAAGTACTCGCAAGAGCTTCGATCATATCAAACGGGCGTCGAACTGCGCGCTGCAGGCAGGTTAAAGTTTCTGCAACCAAAGCCCTGCCAAGACAGAATCATGCCCACCACCACAGTTGAGAACTGGCGAGGTATGGCGCACTCGACCGCACTGCGCTGATTCCCACCTTATGGGATCGACGATCCGGCAAGGGCCATTGGCCTCAAACCAACTTATCATACTCCATCCAAAATTGCCATGATTCCACACAGCTCCCTGTAGAGGCCCAGTCCAGGCAACGACTTCAGTAAGGCTTGATCGCTATTGCTGCCATGTGTGCGCGTAGCTATGCTCTTTCTCACATCCACCATTGCTGTGCCCTGTGGCGCTTGTCGACATCCTCAAGTGGCCGCCACCCCGGGTGATGCAAAGCCCCGCTTGGCCTGCCCCGACTGCCGCTCTGCTATAGCAGCTACCTGCCTGTTGCCAAATGAATCTATAAAGTGTTCCTCGAATTGTTTCACCGCCTTGGATGCCTTTCGGTCCTGCATCGTTTCCTGCGATCTTTGCTTCGTGCACTTCAGTTCTGAGCGGTTCCTCCGACTGCCCTGCTGCGCTGCCAATGGCCAGCGCACGGCCCTTCTGCTGGGGCTTCCATGCGCCCCTCTTGTGCCCTGACGTGACCCAGCGCTGCATTACGACCTGTCACGGCTCACCTGGCCACGCCCTGTCCGTGGTGCCCTGCTCAGCGCAATCCAATCCAGCTTGGCCTTCTCTCCCGAACCAGCCCTCTTCGCTCCACCACAAACAAAGCAGCTTGTTCGCCTGCTGCGCCAGCCTGCCTGGGATGCCCCCCCTCATCTGTTTGCTTGTTCATCCAGCCATCTCCAGGAGCCCTGGGCAGCCCAATGGCTTCTAGCCGTTGCCTTCCCAGCGAGAGCCTGCCAGGTTAGCCCTCCATCGCCAGCCTCGCCACGCCTTGCCACAAGCGTGATTCCTGAGCCTGTACCAATCCTGCTGCGCGTTCGCTTCGGGCGACATGCCGCTCGCAGCAGCAGCCGTGATGCTCGGACCTGAAGTTCTGCTTGGCTGTTCAACCCTCGCCTCGCCCTGCCGTTGCCCCTGATCCACCGTGGGCCACCCAGATCACGGGCAGCTTTGCTTGGGCCCTACTCCCGCCCGGCGTATCCGAGGACCTGCGATCCAGCCTCTCCCAGCCCACCTCGCCGATCCCTCGTATGCAGCACCTCCCATGGTTAGCGCCAGTTGAACCACTGGCCCCTTCGCCCCCCCACGCTGGGCGTGGACAGCGGTAGCCGCTCCAGCCAAAGGCGCGCCTGCCCGCCTGGCTGCGGAAAAATCGCCAAACCTCGTGCTGATCCCCTGCTGTACTGGCCACCACCCTCGCTGCATGGCCCTCTCCACAGGCTGCCATTACCCACCCAACCCCTGGCCAGACACCCTGCGCCGTGGCGCCCTGCCGCTGCCGCCTGCGGCGTTTTCAAACTCCTTGGAAAGAATCCTCGATGCCGGATGGGCGCACTTATGCCCGTTGCCCTCCTCCGTCCTTTCTTTCCACCACGGCCTTACTGGCGGCGTCCCCTTCACCCTGCCTCTCGCTGCTGTTTGATCTCGGGCCTTTAACAGCCTGCAAGCCGCTCCTCGTTGCTCGGCTATGCAGCTATTGTCTGCTGCCTCTACACAGCCCTGCCTCAAAACCCGCTACCACCCAGCAACATCGTCATCGTGCGTTCGCCGGTGCAGATCTCCTCGCCCCTGCGTGAAGCGGCCGCTGCCATGGCATGTGGGTCTGGAGGTTGTCGGCTGTTATCATACCTTATTGCTCTGACACCGCCCATTTCTGCCTTGGCCCTTGTAGCTTGCGGAAGATAACCGCTCGGTGCATTCGATGTTTGCCGTGATCAAAGTCCCCCACACCCACCGCGATCGCCAACCCAGCCACGGCCCTGCATCAATGGCTTCCGGGGATGCTGCCTTGCCCCTACTGGGTGGACTGCTCTACGGCTCTGCTCTCGTCCATTCAATTCCAGCTGCTGCAGATGTCCACGCTCCTTGCCAAAGGCCCCGAAACCCCATGCCGCCAAAGTTGTTTCGCTGTCGATCCTCTCTACCTTTTCGCATCTGCCGTTGCTGCTGATGGCCCGCTTACCCGAGCCAACGTGTTCAGTCCAGCAGAGCTGGAACTGCTGGTGCTTGACCCCTACCCGTTCCTCCTGCTTGCACGCTCTGAGCCCAGTGGCACTCTCCTTGCATGTTCCTCCCTTTCTAGATTAAATGAACCCATCGGCCTTGCAGATGTCACAAACGGGAGAAGAAGCCCACGTTGATCGAGCTCATTGAGCTACGCAGGAAACTACGCCCCACCCCTGGCCGCCTCCCTTGACCGTCCCAAGCGCCGCTACGGGCTGCTGTGCCCACAACGTCGCAAAATCCACCCCCTGCCATCCTTCTGCACCCGCTGCGCCCCGACAGCGGCATGCTTCAGCGTGGGCGGCTCAGATGCTACCCTGTCCCACCCAGCCGTGGCGTGAACTGCCGCTATGTTGCCCAGGAGTGGCGATCGACAAATTCCTCACGGGTCGGGATAACTACTGATTGCAGGGGCCATGTTACCAACCTCAACGCCAAGCCGCCTGCCAGCGCGATCCTTGAACTCAGCGGCCTCTCCATGAACCACTAATGGCTGGATCGCCTTGCATGCTACTCCGCGGAATGCCCGCCGGTCTGGGAACGCCAGCGCCTACTTCACGATCCAAGCTGTCTCCGTTCTCCATGAACCCACCGTCGCCTGACATCGAAAGCCGTGCGCGATTGCAGTGTTGCGCCACTCCGCATCAGGGCACCACTGTCTGTTGAAGCAGCACTACCTCGAAGAAATCGATCCCTCGCCGATCGCTCGATCACGATGGTGACATGATGCCGAGGGAACGCCCAACCAGCTTGAAGAGCGCCCGGTCGATCGGTCACCCGCGGGTACGGGATTCAGCAAACGCCCCTAACTGGAACGGGTTCCGTGAGGCTGGACGCTGCCGTCGTTCGCCAGTAGGTGTGAACCTTGCCACTGGCCATCGCTCAATCTCGCTGTGAGAATCAACGTGATTGAACCGCTGCGCGCCAGCTGGGCCGCGCCGATCTGCCAGTGTCTCTCTCTCCCAAACCGCCCAGCCTGGATCATGTCCTCATCCCAGCCACCGCCCACCCTGATGATTCGGGAGACTGCAGTGCCGGTAGCCGTGACCTAAAGCGAGCGCAAACACATGCGATTTGATCCCATTCTCGAGCCTTTCCTTACCCTCTGACCCGCGATGACCATGCACCCTCCCATGACCTCCCCGTTGCCAAACCTGGTCGTCAATCTCCGGAATTCAGCCCAAGCATCAGCGCCAGGCAAATCCTCGCTCTGACCAAACGCCTTTCCTGCAATTGCCCGCGGCCCTCCACGCTTGTGGCAGGGTGTTCCAGCCCCTGATTCTGCTGTGTTGTTCGCGCCCTTTGTCCCAAAGGCGCCTGAGTCTGCTGCCCGATGCATGAGCTACGGGCCGCTCCTCGGGGCTGGGTATTGTGTTCACGACGTTCACGCGCCGCTCAACCGGACTTCCAGTGATTCGATCGAATTCGGCTTCTGAAACCGGGTTTCGTGCAACCGTTGCGATCTAAAGTCTATCAGTGATTGCCTCGTGCTTCTACATCACCAGCCTCAGCCTGTTCCCAGACCTGCCATCATGAAAACCGCCCTCTCGGATACGCTGCCAGGGTCTCTACTCTCTGGCTGGTCCTCCTACCCTCTGCGCTCGTCTTCGCCTGACCGGACTGAGCCTGCCTCGCCTTTGCCTGCCGGACACCATCTCGAATAATCGCCTGATCTTCGTTGAACCTGACCGCTGCTTTACGCAGCCACCCGCGCTCGCGCCGATTCGTCATGCCCACTGGCTTTGTGGCTACGCTCCTCTGCAACTCCACTTACGTTCCTATTGAACCATCGTGCCCCTTACGCCGGCCAAGTTCCCTGTCAGCCGTTTCCTCAGGCCCCATACGGCCCCTTTAACAGCGCCCTACTGCCTGCTGTTTTCTTGCAGTGCTGGCTGCGCCTGTTCCTCCGTGATCCGCCATTGCTGGATCGCAAAACTCAGCTAGTCCGCCGTGCCCCTCCTTTTCCCCCCGTACCTGATCCCTCGCCGCGCCTTGCTTCGGAACAGGACCAACGCGCCCAGGAACTGATCGCGGCCCCTGCGCCTCAAGTATTTCCATTTCTAGTCTGGCTTGGTATTTCCTAGCTTTTCAACGCGCGGGTCCAATCCCATGCGTTCGATGCGCTCGACCAGCTGGACCGTGAGCACGGCCGCAAAGCCCGCAAACCCAGCCAACGCCCTGCACTTGAGGTTGAACTCCCCGCACCACCCTGGAAACACCGCTGGCAACCGAGGCCCTTTCTCGAACCGCCGCCCCCCCAACCCTGCTAAGGGCAGATCCCAAAGCGACATCCCCCTGCCCACAGTCCAGGCCGTCGACACCCGCCAACCATTCGAGACGCACCCTCCCTTGGCTGCTTTGGCGTCCAACCAAGCGTCTACCGAGGATCCTTCCAGCCAAAGCTCTCATTGCATCCATTCGCTCCGATCCGCCTGCCGCCCAACCCAATGGCGCGCGACTCCGTCTGCCCTGATCCTCACGGCATGATTCCTTCATGCCTGGTTCCTTTGCTTCAAACCATCTTCCCGAAGCAACCCGTCCCCCATTGACCTGGCCCAAAACCATCTTATCCAAGCCCCCTCGGCGGTGCTTCGGAACTTCAACCGCGACAGCTATTAGTCCACAGCCAACATCCACTCCAGGCGCCGAACCGAAAACCAACCCTGCCAGCTCGATCCCTTTGCAGGAGATCCCTCCGCAGCTTGCATGCACGGCAATCGCACCCCAACACGCAAGGCCCGATCCGCGCCTCAAGAACTCTAGTCGCTACTGCATCACGAGGCCACACCTTCAACCAGGTATCCTATCTATCGACGGGCCCGAGCCACCCTGTTCCAGCCACCACTCCACCTGGCCTCTCCCCCAACGCTCCCCTACCCACTCCGAACAGCTAGAGGATCCTGCCGCACTAGCCCAGCATTACAGAAATCTCAGCACCAACCACCAGCTGAGCGCAGCCAGCGTCTCCACCACGACGCCCAGACCCCAGGGCAAGCGCGCGCGCCGGCTCCACCCATTCTGGCGCCTTGCCGCCTCTGGTTCCGGCATCCACGGACGAACGAAGACGCCGGCTTCTTACCCACTATTCGACAAAAATCTGACTAAACCGTCCTGACGCCTTCGCGCTCATCATTGCTCGGCTTTTCTGCCCCCCCTCCCTTGCCCAAAAGTCCGTCCCCAGCCCACCGCTTCAGCCTGCCGCCCTGCAAGGGGGTTTCTGATCGTCTCGGTGCAGGCCCGGAGTTCGCGATGCGGCAATGCGAGTGATGCCGCCATGCGCACCAGGCCTGGCCAATGGGGCTATCGCGTGCGGCTGAGACCCCAGCACATCGGAGCGTTCGGAGGACCTGCCGCCAGCCCTATCATCGGACTGTGAAACGCAGCTTTGCATTAGTTCCGTCTTACATCACGCCGGATGAGGACATCAAGCCGTCTGGGCCGCCGGCGCCATGTGGTCCCATCGATGCCACCGACCGCGCCGACCGCCAGACTGACCGCCACTGATCATCGGCCCACACCGAGCTCGCCCACGTTGATGGCCGAGTCACAGCTCCAAACGCTGAAGCGCGCCCTTGCTTCGCCTGGGTGGAAAACCACGCTTATGCCTTACACGCAGGAGACGCCGCTCTGTTCCTCCAGCCTGGATCTGCTGGCCCCCTGCGTGCCCGCCTCCCGAAGGCGTTTTCATCTTGTGAACGGATCCCACGGCCGGGCACGCCAGGGGCCAACCGCCTGGGAGCCAGCTTCGTTGTGGAACCCCATCACCCGGCGTGATCGCAGTGACCCCGCCTACTCAAGACCTGCAAGGTTAATCGATCCTCACATCACCCGCACCATCCCGCCCATGCCAGCATGCCCATTCCTCCCATTCCACCTGGGGAATGCGGCCCTCAGTTCCTTGTCGTCGATCACCACTTCGGTGGTGATCAACAAAGCAGCGATCGAAAAACCGCATCCTGCAGGGCCAGCCGCACCACCTGGCGGCATCAGAAATGCCACGCGAATCAGTCTCCCTATTCGCCTTGAGGATTAAACCTTTGCTCGGAGCTAGCGCTCAGCCACCACAACCACGGAACCGTTGCGCGCCGGCGTTATCGGCGATTCTGGCGCATGGAACGAGAGGGCCGCTGGACGATCGGGGGCACCGTGCGCTGATCGCCGTTCAGCCGCGGCGATTCAACCATTTCAAGACCGCAGCCAGTGCACAGTCTGCCGCCCACCGGTACAATATTTGTCCTTCTCCGACCGCGCCGGTTGGCTGAGGCATCCTCAATCGCAATCTTGGCGGTGCGCATTCGTTTTCGGGGCCCCGACCTTGATGACCGGCCACACCTTCGGCCAATTTGGCGATCCGCTCATTGAGCTTTGCCTTGTCGTAGCGAGTCTGACCTCCAGTTCGCGTTTGACGAGGCGACGCGTTCGCACGGCATCCGATGCTCATCCTGCCGATGATCGTGGCTGCCTTGGCTGATCGTGATCCGACACACCTGCCGAGTTCGCCAGGCTGTACGCTGTTCGAGTACCATCACCCGTCCTCCGCTATCAACGTGCGCCATGAGGATGCGATTCCTTCAGGCGGCCTACGGCGCTCACCGAAGGGACGACCGCACCCGCTCACCTGCAGCAACCACCACTGTACTGTTCACCACCAAGGGCCAGGCTTTCACCGTCAACCTCCTCGGCCATGATTCACCAGGGGCAGGGAAAGCCGGCCTTCGCGACCATTCTCCAACACGGGCAGAGATCGGCATCGCACTATCTCGGTCGCTGACGAGCACCAGGCTTCTGTTATCGCCAGACCTGGACCCGTCGCACTCGATCACGAAATAAGAGAAAGAATAGCCCCGGGGGGCGAAGCCAGCCTCCGGTGATCTCAAGTTCGGTGCCAGAGAGCGGGATTCCTCGAACGTGAGTCACCCCATCGGGCTCACCTTGTCCATGCGTCAGAAACCAATCTGCCGATCTCTCTCGCCCACCGCACTACCTGGCGACCTGGCGATCGCCTCACGGCCACGGCCTCCAGACAGCGCATGCCTCCCACATCTCGCGTCCCGCTTCCCATGCCCGCGTCGCAAACCCCACCGGTTGTGCACCCGCCTCCACGTTGCGCAGACCTTCCGCACCCATGGCCTGGCCAATCAGGGTGGCCGTCGTGCCATCCCGCCTGTTCCTGTTTTTGGTGCCACCGCGCATCAGCTTGGCGCCGATAGTTTCAACGATCTTCAAGCTCGATTTCCTTGCGATGGTGACCCTCATTGACATTCGGAGTCAACCGAAAACTTTCTTCTCATCACCACGTTGCGACCCCCGGCCCGATTGTGACCTTCACCGCATCGGCAAGGGCATCACGCCCCCCAGAAAAGAACGCATGGCATCCGAGAAACTGATCAGTTTCCATCGTGGGCGTGTGGACAGACCTGGGCTGCCGATAGACGCAACATTTCAGGCTCCCACGCGGGGCGCGATGTCACGATGTTTAGTGGGGAAAGCCGAATCAGACACCCCGGCCGATAGGGTCTTCCATGAGGAATGATTCACCACAGCCTTGCTGACGCTCTAACGATGCAGCGCCGATCCGGACGGTCCCATCATCCTTCTTGATCATCACGGCGCTCGCCTGGCCATGGCCGTGGTCTACGTGCCATCCGGCTGTTTCTGACCATGAAACCGTCCAGCGACGCTAATTGCTGCTCAACTATCGCCGCTCTGCCCGAAGAAACTGGACAACCGATCAGCTGATCACTCATTCAACATCGCCATCCACCTGCAAAACCTGCCAGTATTGCGCGGCAGTATCGCGCCAAGAAAGCCACGGCCGCCGCCACATCCTCAGGCGCCGAAGCCGCCGAGGAAATCCCTTTGAGAATTGGCTCCACATCAGCCTGGTCATCTCGGTTGCCAATAAGCCCGGCGCCACGCATTTAACGTATGCCGCGTGGCGAATCATGCGGCCTGCTTGCGGGTGAACCACCACACCACCTTGGCGGCCCTTAGTCGTACGGCCGGCGTTACCGTCAGGCGACCACGAGTGATTTGATATGCGCCGCGCGGCCTTGAGCATGCTGCGCTCGCAGCCCGGTCAGAAAAAACGCCGGTGAATTGAGATCATCACCGCCTTCCATCCCGTCTTCATGCCCAAGAGCAGCCCACCGGTGATGCCGGCTTGTTGACCAGCACGTCGAGTCGGCCGCAGCGCTCGAGCACCGCCTGATCACCCTCCACCTCCCTCTTCGACACTCCGGCCTGGAGCAATGGGCCCGCCGCCGGCGGCCTCATCTCGCGCCACCACGCCTCAGCCGGCGCTGCGCGAATGGCACTAGTTACCCACCACCTCAGCGCCTCGCCGCCAGGCCAAGGCGATGGCACGCCGATCCACGGCCTCGCCCCGTGACCAGGCGTCTACCCTGCAGTGAAAGCTGCGTGAGCGACCATTCGTGGAAGCACTGGCGCCCCATCGTATGCCGCCCCCTCTCGCCGAGCTCAAGCCCGCCATGCCGACGCGACGAGAGCCTTGCCGAGTATGCAATTGAACCTCCCCAGCTCTCCTGGCTACCCATCACACCAGCACTGCCCGCGAAGGCCACCTCACCCCGGTGCGATCAGCTTCGACTCTCCTTGTATTGCACGCGGTAGCGTAAGGGTCCCACCTTGGGCGGTGGGTCGAATCGCCAGTCACATGCAACCGAAGCCCGCCCCACTTCCAGTTCCCAGCTGCGCCTTAAGTCGCGAGTACGGCCCATCCTCACTAGCTGAATTCCTCCACTTCGCATCTGAAGAGGAAGCAATCCATGAAGCGCCACCGCCAGGCGGCGCAGGCCGTGGCGGCCATGTTGCGCCCGCCCCCATCAAGGGCTCAACCACCGATTGGCACCGCCTGGAGCAGCTTGCTTCCGCTTCTTCGCTTATCGGAGCAGGCAATCAGCCGCACGTCGGCAATTCGACGTCACTGAGCACCACATAGAGATTGGCGCATTCTGGGCAGGGCTGCCACCAGGCTCGCAGCGGTGAATGGCCCGCCACCAGCCAGGGTTTCTCGAGTGGCATCGGGATTGCAAGCACAACGATTGCCCCGGGGCCTCGGCCGCCTCTTCTGAGCCTTGATCCATCCGATCACGATCAGTGGGGAGAACGCCCTGTGGCCATTGTTCGCCATTTCACGGCCGATCGCCATAGCCGCAGAGATCACATGGTTTCCATCGTTGCAGTAGGCGCGGAAACGTTTCGCGCATGCGGCGCAAGTAACCCGACTCACTCAGACCCAACAGGGCTCTGATGAGACTGGAAACCACCACCAGGCCCCGACAATCGAGAAACACCGTCACTGCGCGACCGCGCGGTGAGATTCACCTCGCCGTAGCCGATTCTGATCGTGATCAAACACCATCCATAGGATCGCCCAATCCCAGCCCTCGACCATCCGTAGGCCGAGCGCCGAGAGTTGACCACGCTCGCCAAATGAAACCAAGCCGCGTCAGCCAGGTGGCCGACGCCGCACGACGCGTTCCGGCTGAAGCGCGTTGACGTTTGGAAGGAGCATCCAAGCGGACGCCTTGAACCGAAGAAGCCTGAACAGAAGACCCGGCTAACCACCCGAGGGCTTTGAGCACCTCGTGACCCCGAGCTATCGGAAGGAACCGGCCTCACCAACACCTAACCCCCTGGCGCGCGGCAGCTGTCGCCGCTCGGACCCAAGCGCCACAGGGTGCCGGTCAGCAGCCAGTTAACGCTGGGGAAGCAGGGGATCGCTGCTGGCACCCACATCGGCTACAGCCACCTGCGGCGCCTGGCTTGCCCGGCTGCCCCCTGGCCTGGCTCACCGCAGATCAGCAATTCGAGCGGATCTCTCCGCAAGCCTGCCAGTGGGCCCGGGCCATTCAGCACCTTGTCGCCGCGGGGTGGGCCAGCACAACAGCGGACCAGCCCGGGGAGGGGCTGCGGTGGCGCTCCAGGTCAGATTCGGCAGCCGCCACCAAGGCTCCGCCTGCAGGGCACCCCTCGATCGGCTGAGCCAGGCATTCCAGCCTTGATTCCGCCACCGCAGGAGCAGCCTGTCGGCCCTGGCGTAGTTGGCTTGCCGAAAAAACCAGGATCGGCAATCCAGTGGATTGGTGAGAGAGCAGCAAGTCAGGCCAAACCGTAGCCAATTGATACAGCCTGAAAGTCAGGCTCCGCACCGCACCGAAGGTTGGCCACTCGGCCAGCTGACCCCGACTCAAAAAGCTGAACGGCAAACACCTTCTCGACGCCGGCCAGCAGCTCCAGACCGCCGCCGCCCCAGCCGACAACACCTCCACCTGGCCAGCGAGTGGATGCTGCGTCCACCGCTGCATCGCTTGCAGTTGGTCGCCTGCCCCGGGAATCAAAAAAAGAACACCATCTGGGCACGGCACAGCGTGCGCTGCTATGTATATCGGTACGCTTTTCCGGCCCCAGGAACGCTTGTCATTTCTAATCGCGCCGCACGCACGGACTCCATTGGCGGAGAGCAACAAAGTTGCTTGGCTGCCCTCGCCGCCGCCCGTGCTGGCCTCAAGCCGACGCCCTGATGCCTGCCGTGCCAATCGCTGGTCGAATTGCGCCAACGGTGATCAGAAGCCTGGAGCCCTGATCCAGACACGCAGCACGCCGGTTCCTGGATCGTTGCCGGCCCCACCGCCAGAGTCGGCGCTGGGCTCCGGCCTTGCCCCCGAAGCAACCGGGTCTGACCACATTGCGCCCGCTCCTGTGCACGAAACTGATCGCCGCTGCCGAAGCCTTCGCGCGAGCCTGATCGCGCCACGCCGGACCACACCATCAAGCGGACGAATGCTCGCAGCAAAAGGAGAAACCCTGATCGCCGCTCTGGGCCTCCCAACCCCCAGTGCTTTCCGTGCAGCGTTTGCGTTCGCCCATCCAGGCCTGGAGGCAGGCTGGAGCTCACCGATGACGCCGCCCCTGTTCGAGCGCTGGCTGCCGCGTTCGGTGATCCCGTCCGGCTTCCAACCTCAAAGATCACCACCCCCATTCGATCTCGACGTGGCTCCGCTGTCCTGGCCCAGCGGGAGGTTAGCGAATCAGGCTGATCGCCGCTGTCGCCATCAAGCGGGTCCAGCCGCCCAGCGCCAGCGCCCCGTTAGGCCTGGGGCATGGGCCCACCCCAACCTGCCCACCAACCGGATCCCAATGTCGCGGTGCGTTCGGCGCCAAGCACCTCTCAGCTGAAGCATTGCTGGGCGGCTCGCTGATTCGACGGATCTCCATTCAAGGAAGGGGAAACTGCCAAGCCAAAGACCAAGCCACTGTGCAAGCCCGCAGAGCGCCAGTGAGTGAGCAGGCGCTCGACCGGGTTAGGGGCCCCTCGGCCCACTCTTCCAGATTCACACAATCCCCCCGCCAGAAGGCAGAAAACGGGTGCGAGCAGTGGTCCCACCTATTGGCCACCAGCAGGGGCCTTCCCCACGCCGCCCTGCCAGGTCGCCCTGCAACCAGGCGCAGCGGCTCACGAACTAAGCAAACCGCCGCAGCCGCTGCTGCTCCCACTCGGGCTCGCTTGCCAGCCCGTGACCATCGGCCCTGGATTCCACCGCGACCCCACGCCAGGCCCGCCCAGACCAAGAGGTGACAATCGAATAAACCCAGCAACAGCCTGCCTGCTCGGCAGGGGCTGCTCCAGCAGCCGGCTGACCCCCAACCCCACGCCACCCCACAGCCAGGCAGCGGCCGGCTCCAATCGCCGCGCGCTGCTGTTCGGTTCTCCGGCCATGTACCCCAAACGGCCGCCGGGATTCCAAACGGACGTCCCACCACCCAAGCCCCATTTCCTCAAGCACGGCCACCCCTGCTCCAAGCCGGCCACGTCGCCGAGGCTAAAACTGCCCGAACCAGCCCCCAACCCGCTCACCGGCCCAAGGCGCGCGAACAAAAACCGGCCCTGCGGGGCGCCAGAGGGCGGCTTCATGCGGCCCGGTCCAAGCAAGCAGGGGGCCAGCCAAGAAGCAAGGCCCACCGCAAGCGAAACCTGGCGTGGGAAAGTGCGGCCGAAACAAAGGCCAAAACCAGGGCTGACCCCGCGCAAAACCAAAACCGGACCTTGTTGTTGCATCCCGATCGCCGCCAGGCCCAGGAGCGCCCAGAAAGGGCCAGGACACCCCCCGGCAACAGCCGGCGACGGGCCAGAAACAAGTTCCGTTTTCAGGGGGCCAGGTTGCCCGAATTTATATATATAGAGAGAGCACCACCATTGCGCGCGAGCGAGCGCAACACCCGGGTGCGAAATCCTCGCCAACACCAGCCCAATTGTCCTCTCTTTGCTTTTTGGGGGGTTTTTGCCCCCCCCCCCCCCCCCTCCGCCCCCCCCCCCCCCCCCCCCC
>Ga0163217_1066288_pt1 | contig 14137 bp, 17 predicted proteins | sample SynspAceP_FD_185933 | JGI IMG/M metagenome (GOLD analysis project Ga0163217, IMG submission 185933) | Saline lake microbial communities from Ace Lake in Antarctica - Synechococcus sp. Ace-P (PacBio error correction) | ecosystem: Environmental > Aquatic > Non-marine Saline and Alkaline > Saline ... | reverse complement strand
CGCAACCCCGCCGGTGGCGCCACTGCGACGACGGGGACTTGCAGCAGGCAGCGGTAAGGGGCCATGAGCTGGACCGCCACCTGCTGGGCGGCCGAAAGCCAGGGCGTCGCTGCCTGGCGTTTGCCCGCCATTGCCCTGCCATCTGTCGATTGGCCATGCCAGGGCAGCGGTTTGCAGCGAGAGGCTGCCTGAGCAGCAACACCAGCCCCACGCCGAGGCAGAGGGAGCAGAAAGAAGCCCGACTGGCCAGCTGGCTGGGCGGGCCATGGACTTGCTTCGAAGCGAGAAGGCATCGGTGCCTACAGGTGGGATCACGCCTTCAGCGTCCCCTCCTCTCCCGCTTGAACCGGAGCGAGCAGCGGCTTACTATTCAGCTCAACACCGCCATGAAGGCCTCCTGGGCCTTCCACCCGACCCATCGCCCCTTCATGCGCCCTTTGCCCTTGTGGCCTGCTGTTCGAAAGGCAGTTTCTTCTTGCGAGATGTCACCGCCATAGCAACTTGGCCAGGCACATCCTTGCGGATCGCGCTGCATGCTTTCGCTGGCGAATTTGGATGCGGCTGCCGTTCGAGGCCTGGGATTCGGGAATCTTGGAATTTTGGCGCGGGATCAATTCCTGGTTTCTCCAAAAAAAAAAAAAAAAAAAACCCCCAAACCCCTTGCCCACGTTTAGTAGGGCCTTGTCACGGTGCACGATCGTGTGAGCGGATCAGGGCCTTCTCGGCAAATTGATCGCACATTCGAGGCGCACCAGTTCATTCTTGCGGTAGCCGATCAGGCTGGTATTTCCATCGAGGGCATGCCCTTGGTTGCGGCTCTCATCTGATCGAAGAAAATCAGTGACCACTTCAGCCAGCGGCATCTCGTGTGCAAGGCGTGACGCGCTTCAGTGGTGATGGAACTTCAATATCAATGAATTCACCGCGCCGCTCCTGCATAGCTCCATTCAAGGTTGCCGTTATAGGTATTGGGCGTATAGTCTCCAGCTTCACAAGGGTCCTCGATCGATTCACGCTTTCTGCGGATCAAGGCAAGGTGGCCGGATTGTCCACCATGATCATAGCGTGCGTCGATCAAGGTCCCTGGTTAGATTCACCGATGGCGCCGTTCCACGATCAGTCAGTTGTATTCCCCGGCTCAGCCGCTCCTGCCCACGATTTCCATGTGCAGCAGCCCAAGGAAGCGCAGCGAAGCCGAAGCCCATGGCGCTTGCTGGTTTCGGGCTCCAAACTTCAGCGCCGCATCGGGAGCTTGCCAACTTGTTGAGTGCTCTCGCGCAGATCGGGGGTATTAGATTCCGCGTCGGTGGGGGAACAGCCGCAGAACACCATCGGCTTAGGCCTTCGGCATAGCGGGCAGCGCTTGGGCGGCGGATTCGCCAGCAGGGTGGAATTAGTGTCGCCCCCACCGGGCATCGGCCACCGCCTTGATCAGGCCGACAGGTAGCCACCCTTTCCACCGGCATGCAGGCTCCCACCTGGCGCTGGTTCTGGGGCCATCACCCCCACCTCGTCGAGTTCGTAGCTGGTTTTTGTGGCCATCAGCAGCCAAGCCACCTTGTTCCTTGCGGGGTGGGCGACCCGGGCCACTGATCACCCGGAAGTACACGATCCACGCCGGCGGTAGGCGTCGTAATAGGAGTCGAAGTGATTCAAGGGCACTCAACGGCTCAGAGAGCGATCCGGCGGGCGCGGCACCCGATCACACCGCCTGCAGGATGGCTGCCACCCCCAGGCCGGTTTTTTCTCCCTTTGGGGGCGGAACAGGCGATGGCGTTACTGGTGTCGAGGCCGATGAAATCGCTTCGATCCCTCGCTGATCCGGGCTGGATCGGCGCCGGGCAGGTCGGTCTTGTGGAGCACCGGATGATCTCCAGATCAGTTCTCCAGCGCCCAGATACACGGTTCGGCGAGCGTTCTGGCGCCTCCACCCCCTGCGCTGGCATCCACCCACCAGCAAGACGCCCCCTCGCAGGGCCCTGGCAGGCTGCGACTCACCTCATAGGGAAATCCACATGGCCGGGGCGCGTGTCGAATCAGGTTTTGAGGATGTAATTTTCGCCATCGGCCGCCTTTGGAACTCATGCGCGCCGCCTTGGGCTTGATCGTGATCCCCCGTTCGCGCTCCAGTTTCCATGTTGTCGAGGAACTGGGGGCCTGCATGCCCGCGGGCCGCACCGCTGCCGGTTCCTGCAACAGACGATCGCCAGGCGTCGACTTGCCGGTGGTCGATGTGGGCATATGCAGAAATTGCGGATCCGAGGAAACGGGAACGTCGCGTCATCGCGGTGGGAAAGCCCGTTTCAGGGAAGCCAGTGGCATCAATCCTAGGAATCGGGCGACAAGCCCAAAGCCATTCCGCTCGATCAACTAAGCTAAGCCTTAGGGTCCATCGTCGCGCCCATGGCGCTTTCAGCCACGCCCAAAAACCACGGCAGGCAGCCTCCGCCAGGTGAAGGCACGAAGCCAAGACACCAGCTCTCCCGCCTGCTTAGGAGGTGGAGGCCGGTTCAGCGGTGGGATCCGCCAGGCTGGTGTCCCCATCGCCCAACTGGTGGTCCCCATTCAGGGCCCAAGCCTCCGGCGTCGCCGCCTCCGGGGCGATTGGCGCGGGAGATCACCATGGCGGACGAACTTCGATCGACCCTGGACGACTGTTCACCGTTCTGCAGCTGCCGGATCGCCCCTTGATCCATGGCCCGTTGCTTCCTCGACACGCACCTGGTGCCGGTGGATCGGCAGACCACCACCGTTGCCCAAGGCTTGCGGTCGGCCTGATCCGCGACCCTGGAACGAGCGTCATGTTCAGCCAGGTTTCCCCTGGGAACTGGCGATCAAAAGCCTCGTTGGGGCGGCTGGATGGAGACCTGCCAAGCTTGAACGCACCCATTTCCCGCCCAGGGGCTTCCCCGCTGGGCTGGCAATCCGCAAAACCAGCAACCTGCTGCTGTGGCCGGAACTGGGAACCAGCCCCGTGCATCGCGATCCCTTTGATCGCTTTGCTGGTGGCCCAGGAGCCGCAGCGCAACCGCTGAGGGCTGCTCACGGCCGATCGCCAGCTCGCGGGCCTACGGACCGACGGTGACGGTTTTTTGGAAACCCAGACGATCATGGGCTGGATCCAGGCGACCTCCAGGCTGCCTCCCTAAACTCAAACCACACTCGAATTCTGTTGACTGAGTCCGAAAACTGCCACCAGCGAACCACCACTCCAGGCTGAACGTTGAAGCGGCGATCAGCGACCCCCGGGCCCTCACCCATTCCCCAACGTGAGCGTGTGCTCGATGGAGCTGCGCCCGGTACCTGATGGCCGATGGCGGCAATGTCAGAATCGCGAGATCGACGGTCCGATCGGCATGGTGCGTCTCCAGGGGGCCTGCGGCCCTGCCCCAGCAGCACCTGACCCTGAAGATGGGCATTCGAGCGAAGCTGCGTGAATCGATCCCCGAAGTGAGCGAATTGGTTCAGTGCTCTGAAAGGCCCCTGGCCCCGAGTGGATCACGGCCAGCCTTCCGCTGAGGGCTGTGTTAAGGGTTGTGCCAGAAAACCCTGGCCACCACTGAGCCGTAAGGCTTCCCACACTTGCCTGATTGGCTGTGCTGGACCTGCGCTTGTGTGCGCGATACGCCGGAGCTGATCGTCGAGGCAGCTCGGCCGCGCGGCCTGAAGCTCGATCGCACCGCCCTGCAGATGATCGGCCGCCAGAGCGGGATCTTGGCCAGACGCAGCAGTCTCCAGGCGAGGGCAACCTGGTGGGCGTCAGGTGGGAGAGCTGATTCGCTCCGGCGAGCGCCCACAGCCGAGGGTGCATGCGTGCGCGACCAGGGCAACCGCCTCAAAACAGCAGGGGGGGCTTCTGAAGAAGAGGAGAAGAGCCTCGAAACCCGCCTGCGCGACCAACTGCTCGCTTTTCCCCAATCTACGTCGCCCCACTGCCCGGAGGGACGTCGGAGCCGACAACATCGAAGGTGCGTCGCTGGGGGAACGCCCGGCCAGGGCGAGGGCCTGCAGGAGCAACTGGCAGGATCGCCGAGAGGCGGGCCTGATCACAGCGGGCGCTCGGTGCGGATTGCCCAGAGCCGCTTTGTCACCGGCTGGGCCAGGGCGCTCGCCTGGAGGCGCGCCCCTGATCAGCCTGATGCTCGACCTGCACGGCCGGCGCGGCTACCGGGAGTGATGCCGCCGATCCTGGTGAACAGCGCAGCCTGATGGCTCCGCGCCAGCTGTGCCGAAATGTCGCCGAAGAAAGCTTTCGCTGCGCCGACGACGAAACCTCTGGCTGACGCCCACCGCCCGAGGTGCCGATCACCTCGTTCCACCGCGGACCGAGCGATCGCGCCGAAACAACACTGCCGCTCAAATACCGCCGCTTACACCCCTGCTTCCGGCTCGAGGCGGGTTACCTACGGCCGTGACCACCGCGGCCTGATCCGCCTGCACCAGTTCAAAAGGTGGAGCTGTTACTGGGTTCTGCAGCCCAGAAGCGCGGAGGCCGCCCACGCCAGTCTTCACCGGCGACGCCGAAGGCGGTGCTTGCAGGCCCTGGACCTGCCCTTACCGGGTGTTTGGAGCTCTGCACGGTTTGAATCTCGGCTTTCTCCGCGGCCCGCACCTTGATTCTGGAGGTTGTGGCTGCCCGGCGGCGGCGCCTATTCGGGAAATCTCCACTGCAGCAAATTGCGGTGACTTCCAGGCCCGCCGCTCCGCCATCCGCCAGCAAGGATGGCGCAAGAAGACGCGCCTGCTCCACACCCTCAAACGGCAGCGGCCTGGCGGTGGGCCGCACGGATGGGCGGCCCTTCTCGAAACCGCGACAGCAAGCGATGCAGCGTCCTGCTGCCCGCAGGCGCTGGTCCCCTACATGGGCTGTGACCGCCTCGTTCCGAAACCTGAAACCCAGTCTCTTAGGCCTCCCCCACACCTTACCCAACCCGCCTTCAGCCCGCCGGCGGGCGGGGTTGCCCTCCACAATGGGGCACTTGCGGGCGTCCACGGTTGAATGGAGTGTTCTTTCAGCTCTGGCGATTCCTGGCCGCCCTACGTTGTTGCATTGAGGCTGGCCACTTCTTGCCGCCACCTGGCAGGGCATCCGCGTCAGCGGTTTTTTCGATCGGCTTCGGTTTCCGTGCTGCTGGAGCGTCAGCGCCGCGGCGTTCGTTCGCCCTGCGGGCGATTCCGCTCGGCGGCTTTGTCGCCGTCCCTGCGATGACGAAGACGAGACCAGCGCCATCGCTGCCGACGATCCCGATCTGCTGCGCAAACCGCCCCCTGCACCAGCGCTCCCTGGTGATCGCCGCCGGCGTGCTCGCCAACCTGCTGCTGGCGGACGGTGCTGGCGGGCCAGGGAATTGTGGTTGGGCATCGGCCGGTTTTCAGCGCCAACCGGGCGTGGTCGTGGCGGCCGTAAGCCTGGCCAGCCGGCGGCCCTTCGGGCCTGTCGCCCGGCGATCGGTCGTCAGCCTCGGCGGCTCGTCAGCCTGCTGGGAGGCCAGGGCGGTTGGTCGCCTTGTCGGCGATTCAAGGCCGCCCCAGCCCAGCCCTGGACCTGGTGGCGAGCGTGACGGGCAAGACACTCACGCTCCAACCTCACCCCCGCCGACAACGACGGCATCGGCCGCATCGGACGCCCAGCTGCAACCCAATGGCAGCGAGGCCTTCCGGCCCGCCACTGGCCCACTGGAGGTGATAAAACCAGACCAACCGCATCTTCGCCCCCAGCTCACCGCCGCACCATCGATGGCTTCGTCGCCCTGGTTCACCCAGCTTTCAGTGAAACGGCGCCGCAGATGTCGGGGCCGGCAAGATCGGTGAAATGGGGCGCCACGCATGGCCCAGAGCGGCGGCAGCAGTCTCTACCTGTTCACAGCCCCCTGATCTCGATACAACCTGGCCGTGATCAATTGCCCTGCCCCTGCCCCTGCTCGAGGATGGCGGTCAGTTCCTGCTGCTGTTGATGAGGGGGGGCGCGGTCGCCCCTGCCCAAGCTGCTGCAGATGGTCTTCATGCAGTCGGGGCTTCCTTGCTGTTGGTGGGGCTCAGTGCCGTTACTGATCGTTAAGGACACCAGCCAGCTCGTCGGTGGTGCAGCAGCTGATCGGCCCGGGCTGAGTGAGCGAAACGTCTCCGGCGGCCCGCTTCCCGACGGCGCGGCAAGCGGCTCCGTTGATCCTGGCCCGGCTTGTGAGCTCGTATCCCGGGCCACCTGTTCGCTGAACTGGCGCACCCCCTGGGAGGCTTGCTGGTGGCCACGAATGCTTCTGCCCAGTGCACTTGATGAACGGGTCAAACCGGGTCACCCCGGCCCTGTTGTGCGCTTCGGCCGATGCGAGGGCCGCCGGCCGCTGCCACCGCCGCAAGAAGGTGGAGCCCGTTACGTGGCATTCCACAGGGCTTCTTTTCGCAACAAGGCCAAAAACATCGTGGCCGCCTCGCGGCTTGCTGATCCGAGCACCACGGCGGGGCGGTGCCGCCGGCGGCATGGACGCCCTGCATGGAGCTTCCCTGGTGTGGCCCGGAAAACCTGCGAATGTGGTTGCTGGCCCATGCCTTCGGGATCAACGCCGGGCGTCACTGTCGACACCCATTGTGCGGCGGCTAGCAACCGGCTCGGCCTGAGGCAAGCAGAGCGAGCCGCGCCGCAATCGACCGGAGCTGATGAAGCTGCTCTGCCCCAGCCGGAGTGGGAAACTTCTCGATCCGGATGATCTTCACGGCGCGCCGTCTGCAACGCCCGCACCCGCCTGCGACGGCTGCCCCCTCGCCGACCTCTGCCCCAGCCATCCGAGACACGGCCGCGCGGTAGACTGATTAAACCCTGAACCAGCTCTGAAGCGCATGCGAAGAAGTCGATGATCGGCGCGCGCATTTGTCAAGCGCAAAAAATCTGGCTCGCTTCGCGTTTAAGCGCGCCGCCCTTGGATGGCCGCGTTCGGAGGCCGCCCAGGCCCGATGGAGCGCCTTGAAGTGCACCGCAAAGATTCCAGGGCCTGCCCCGCAACAGCGCCGCCAACAGGGGTGCGTAAAACCGCTGCTGGGCACTGGCAAGCCCCCGTCGGCTGATACCGCGATTTCGGTCTGTGCCGCACCAGTTTGCGGGAGAGCTCACAAGGGTCGCTGCCCGGCGTCACCAATCCAAGCTGGTGAGCCCATTCGGCTGGGCAACCAACTCCAGCTGATGAAAAAATCTGGCTGATGGGTATGTGGCCGATGCTAAACTGCTCTGATCCGCTTCATTGTCCGCAAACTTTTTTGACTGTTGTTGTTCTATGCCCCTTTTTTTGCCGACCCCATTTCGTGCGAAAAAAGTGGGCGGGCAGATCAAACAGCACGGGTGGCCCTGGACGCCACCCTCTGTCGGGCGTTTTTGTAGGCCAGCGCTGGCCGGCAGGCAAGCAGGCGCAGCCGATTATTGATGCAGGGTTTGGGGCCCTGATCACCCCGTTGCCTCTTCACTGTGGGCGCAGCCCCATACGGGGGCAAGACAAAAATGCGAGAATCAACAAGTCAACCAAAACGGACATAATCAGAAGTGCCAGGAAAATTCAGTCGGTCTCCTTCGATGGTCGGGAGATCGGCTGACCACAGGGTTGTTTGCCCCTTCAAGCAGGCGGGGCCGTGTTGTTAGTTGAATGTCGGTGATACGTCCGTGCTGGTCACGGCCACCAGGGGCCAAGGGTCGCGAAGGGATCGATTCCTCCCCTCACCTGCGGACTACGAAGAGCGTCTCTACGCCGCGGACGCATCCCCGGCAGTTCTTTCCGCGCGAAGGCCGCCCCCCGAGCGCGCCAGTGCCTCACCCACCGCGCCTGATCGACCGCCCGATGCGGCCGGCTGTTTCCCTCCTGGCTACGGACGACCTCCAAGGTGGTCGCCCAAGCCTGTCGCTGGGATGAACGGGTCCCGCCCGATGTGCTCGCCGTGACCGGGCCTCGATCGCCACCCCTGCTGGCCAAAATCCCTTCAACGGCCGATGGCGGCCGTGCGCGTCGCCTGCTGGCGACGACTTCGTGCTCAACCCCAGCTACCGCGAGATCGAGCGCAGTGAGCTGGATTGGTGTGGCCGGCACCCCGTCGGGTGGTGATTGGTTGAAGCGGGGCGCCAACCAGCTGTCCCGAACAAGACGTGGATCGAAGCCGATCGACTTCGGGCTTACGAAGCCGTGGGCGAGCTTGATTCACAAGGCCCAACAGGGACCTTCCTCGCCGACCTGGGCATCGAGCGGTATTCCCCCGGAAGCGCAGGTGCTCGACGCCGCCCCTGCGAAATTTCCTGGAGCAGGAATTGCGGCGCCGGCATCGGCGAAGTTGCTCAAGCAGTCAGCCTCACCAAGGCGGAGCGCGAACGCCCAGCTCGATGTTGATCAAGGCAGGCGTGGCCCAGGAAGATTGCCGGGTCTCTCGACGACGATCCGATCCGGCCTGGCCGCCACGGGCAAGGCCCTCGGCAAACACCTTACCAAGGGCATCACCCAAGAAGCTGATTGGCGCGCCCAGATCCTCAGCGAGGGGCAAGCGGTCGGTCGATGGCCGCAAAAACCTCGATGAGGTGCGGGCCGATCACGGCGGCCGTCGGCGCTGTGCCCAAGCGGTGCATGGCTCCGGCCTTCTTCCAAGCGCGGCTCAACCCAGGTGCTCGTCCTGCGCCACCCTCGGGCACCCCAGCGATGGCCCAGCGAGATGGGCGACCTCAACCCTGATTGGGCGAGAAAGACCTAATCTCACCACTACAACTTCCCCCCCTATTCCGTCGCGCGGACCCGGCGATGCGCTTCCCCCGGCCGCCGCGAAGTCGTTCCACCGGCGCCCTCGCCGAGCGGGCCCTGATTTCCCGGGCTTCCCGCCAAGGAAGGGCTTCCCTTACGTGATGCGGGTCGTCTCGGGCTGCTCAGCTCCAACGGCTCCACCTCGATGGCTCGGTCTGCGCAGCACCTGCGCTGAATGGATGCCGGTGTGCCGCTCAAGGCTCCCGTAAGGGCGCCGCCATGGGCCTGAATCAAGGCGGTGATGAGTGCGCATCCTTCCACCGACATCCAGGGCATCGAGGGATTTCCTCGGCTACATGTGGACTTCAAGGTGGCCGGGCACGGAGAAGGGCATCACGCCCTGCAGAATGGACATGAAATGTCCGGATTCTGGCGGTTGAAGACCAATCGCCGAAGCCCGTCAAACCAGGGCCCGCCGGCCGCTGACATCCTCGAGGAAGATTTGCTGGAGGCAATCGAGAAAAGCCCCGTGAGATCCTCTCGCCGCATTGCCCGGCGGCTGCTCAGCTTCCGCATCGATCCCGAGCTGATCGGCACGACTGCAATCGGCCCCGGTTGGGCGCCACGATCAAGGGCTCACGAGCGCACCAACACCCAAGATCGACCTCGAGGATGGCGGCATCGTCACGATCGCCAGCCACGACGGCGCCGCCGCCGAGGGCCCAGCGGATCCTCGAGGGGCTGACCCGCCGGATCAGTGAAGGCGAGCAGTTCCGCGGCACGGTCACCCGGGTGATCCCGATCGGCGCCTTTCTGGAGATCCTCCCGGGGCAAGGAAAGGCGGGATGATCCAACATCTCCCAGCTCCCGAAGGCCAGGGTCGAGAAGGTGGAAGACGTGATTCAGGTGGGCCGATGCCGTTCACCGTCGGGTGCGCGAGATCGACAACCGCGGTTCGTATCAACCTCACCCTGCGCGTGTGTCCAGGAACCCGTGGCGGTCTGAGATCGTCGGGCCCGGCTGAGCTGGATTCCCCCTGGCAACCCGCCGCCGGTTGTGCTTACACTGGTGGGCACACCGATCGGCAACCGGGCGATCTCTTCGGCCCCGGGCCCGGCAGGTGCTTAGGGTTGATGTGCATTCGCCTGCGGAAGACACCGCCACAAGCGGCCAGCTGTTGGCGGGTTTCGCCATTCGCCCCTCCCCATTGGCCGCCTGCTCAGCTTTCACCAGCACAACCAGCACGGCCGCACCCCCGAGCTGCTCGCGGCGCTGGCAGGCCGGCGAAGCCTGGAAACGCGTGATCAGCGATGCCGGCCTGCCGGCATCTCCGGATCCCGGCGGAGCTGCTGGTGGGCGGCCGTGGCCGCGCCGCCGGGGCTGCCGGTGATCTGCATTCCCGGGCCCCTGCGGCCGTCACCACGGCCCTGGTGGAAGCAGTGGCCTGCCGACGGGGCGTTTCTTGCTTCGAAGGTTCCTACCCGCCAGGCCCGGCCTGCGCCGCCAGGCCCTGCAGGGAGCTGCCGCGAACGCCGCACGCTTGGTGCTGTTCGAAGCGCCGCACCGTTGGTCGAACTCTGGAGGAACCTGCTCGATCTGCTCGGCAATCGACCGCTTGCGGGGCCCGGGAACCTCACCAAACGCCACGAACAGCAGGTTGGTCCCACGTGTTGGAGGCGGCCCCTGGAGCACTTCCGGCCAGGGTGCCCCCCCGCGGCGGAATGCACCCTGGTGTCGGCGGCGCCCCTGCCCCCGAAGCTCCCCAGTGGAGCGAGCACGAGCTCAGGGCGGAACTGGCCGCGGCGCCTTGGCAGCGGGCCTCAGGTGGGCAGCGACGCGCCCGCCAGATTCGCCGCCGAACCGGCCTCTCCCGCCGCGGATTCTACGCCCGCATTCCACCAGCCACCCCCATAGCAGCGCCACTACCGTTCGCCTGCCACTGTTCGCTCGCCCACCAGCAGTCAGAATCACAAGCCAAACTGTTTTGTCCCGTGCTGCTGCGCTGCGCCTCCTGCTGCTCTCCAGCCTCGTGGCGGCTGTTGCTGTGCTGATCCTGTGCCTGGGCTCGCAGAACCTCAACGAACGGGCCGTGCTGAAGCTTGCATTTGGCCGCACGTGCCGCTGGCCCACCGGGCTTTTTGGTGGGGCGTCGCCCTTGGTTGGGGCAGTGGATCAGCGGCAGGCAGCGCCAACCGCCCTGGTGATTGGCCCAGGGGTGATCAGATCCCGGCAGGGAAATAGACGCCGCCTTCGAGCACGAGTCGGGTGATGCCCTGAAACAGCAGGTAGGGGGGCGGTGCGCCGCAACACCTGGCTGTCAGGGCAGCTTGATCACCGGTTGCGTTTGCGCCCGGCAGTGGCGCTTGCCTTGGCGCGGCGTTGGCAACACCAGCAGCGCCTGACCTTGTTTGCCTCCCCATCGGGCAGTCGGCCAGCTCAGGGAAAAAATCGCTGACGGGGGCGGGCCTTGCAGTTCACCCGTCTTGTCGACGAGCATGTAGAGGCTTTATCAGGCAGTGGCGCGCTCTCCAGCGGCTCGCGGGCAGGCTGCCGCTGGGCGATTCCTCAAGGGCAAACGCGCACGGGGACGGCCACAAAACAGATTGCCTTCGGCGGTTCCCGCCCCAAAGCCATCGCCGCCATCGCCGCCCTTCGGTCGTCGCTGTCGTCGTCCTCACCGAAATCATCGCATCATCGATCGCCAGCACACCGGGGCCTGGTGTCCTCGTCCGTCGTCCTCTTGGCCTAATTCAGCGGCCGTCTTCAACGTCGTTCAACGTTCTTCAGCGCCAGCACCTAGGGTCAGCGCCGGCAACAGCAACTGGCGCTGTGGTGGCAAGCGGAGAAGCTTGGGCCTTTCCCCGTTTGCCGCTTGAGCTGTCCGTAGACCTCCTCCCCCAGAAGCCGCCTTTGACCAGGCGCGTCACGTGTTGCGCTGCAACGAAGGCCGGCAGCCAGGCGGCCTGGGAGCCCTCGCCCGCTGATAGCGCCGCACCAAGTTCCTGTTTCTGCTCGTCGCTGAGCCGGTTTGGCCGCCATGGAACTGGAGAGGGTTGCGTAAGCCGCTTCACTTAGGCTGCCCGGTGGGCCGTTAGCTCAGTTGGATAGAGCATGCGACTTCTAATCGCGGTCGCTGGTTCGAGTCCAGACGGCCCGTTGAACCAGCTCCAGCCCTGCCGGCCAGAGGAGACGCCAGTGGTTCGCTCACACCCGAACGGTTCGGTGATAAACAGTTCATTGGCGCAACGTTTTGTAACCAGAATTGACGAATCAACGCGCTCAACCGTCAATGGCCCCTTTCGCCATCCGTCGAGGTCCTACAGCTGGAGCGCAGCGTCGTACCGGCCGCACCACCTTCTGCGCAGCCCAATCCAGCGACCAGACCCTGATTTGCCGAGTGGACACCGCAACAACCTGTGAAGCGGTTTCTGCCCTCGCCACCAGACGATCAGCTGATCCTGTTGCGTGGTCCCTCGACTTAGTCCGTGCTCCACAGGCCGCTTCGAGCGATCACCCTTGGCGCGAAGACGACCGGTGATGGTGCGCAATTCCCCCCGGCGTGCCGGCACGGGGCAATTCACCAGGGTCGTTACTCGGCCACCCTGGTTAACGCCTGCTGCGCCATGGACCCGCCGCTGCCGGCGATTACGCCCCGGCCGATTCAGCCGGCCTGCTTGGTCAGTGCAGAAACTGCTGAACCGTGCCGATTCAACAGGCTCACCTTGGTGACTCCGTTATTAGGCGAGACGCCAGGCCGCAGCGTTCCCAGGAACGGATGAAGCCATAGGTGGGATCCGCAGCACGCAACCTTGGGCCCGCCTGCAGGTTACCCTTGGGCCGCGCCGCATGACTGGAAGGCGTGGTGCATTTTGGCCATCCCTCGCCGAGGGTCAGCAGCGCCACTAAGCCATTGTTGCGGCTGTGATCATCGGTGCGAAAACGGCTGGTTCGCCCGCTAGGTGGGCCAGGAATTCACGGTCGCCACGCCGTGGAAAACAGCACTGTGGTGGCTGAGGGCGTAGGCCGCCAGCAAGGAAGGCGCCCAGGTGCGAACGGACAACCAGCCCAGGCCTACGGCCGGCAGGACATGCAGGCCGGTCGATTCAGGCGCAGCCACCGGATCAGCCTCCACGTCCGGGGGGACCGCTCGGGGAAAAAGGAAGGCCGCAGCCAAAAGCCAGCCGAACCTGGGAACGCCAGAAAGCCTGCCCAGCCCTGAGGGGCGCCAGGGGGCTGTGGGGAATCCCGATCGGGTTGTCGGACGTAGCGATGGTTTGACTGAGGTGGTGAGCCTTCCAACAGCTCGGCCCATTCTGCCCTGCGAAGCCCCCACCAAACCGCCCAAGCCAGAAGCACCAGTTTGGGGGCCTGGTAGGCTGCGATGGGTGAATCAGGCGGTGATAGGATCGCCGTTGGGCCGCATTCGCAGCAGAGAGGAGCGTCACGGCCCAGGCGATTCGCGCCGAGCCGAGGGCCCGTGGCCAGCAGCAGCAGGCAGCCCAGATGGGGACAGCCACGATGAAACACCGGTCCGAGGACGTAGAGGGAAAAAACGGGTAAGAACGGAGTACAGAACAGGCCTGCACCAGAACCCGACCGCTAGAGGCTGGCTCTCACCAACGAGCCCGGACCCGTTGCTCAAAAACCCCTGATTTCAGAACAATTTGATTCATCGCCCTGGTCGGCTCGGAATCACTCCATCCTGGGCTGGCGTCATCGAACAGTCCGTAGCGGGCACGGCTTCGTCATAGCAACGTGTGCCTTCCGGCTGGGTATCACAGGTGATTCCGCCGCGACAGCCGGGCGGCAATTGTCGAAGCGGATATCAGCCAAAACAGGGGCCTCAAGCTCGTCCAGGAGCCGCAAGCGGCCCACCAAGGAGGCAGAAAGTTGCTGCCGTTGCGCTGGGAGCGGCAATCGAAAGTTTGCGATGGAAATGGCGGGCTTGCCAGGGGCTTTGGTGGTTGGTGATGGGGGGCGGTTGTCATGGTTTTAGGTGCTGACCGGCGGAAAAACGGGATGATGGGCGACGAGCTTTTTCTCGCCACGATGTTACACCGACTGGGACTGCCGTTCATTTCCTTGACTTTGCTGCTCACGTTGCGCACGTAGCAGGTGGTGGTTCGGGACCGCCACCTTCTTCAACTGGAAAAAAGCAGAAAAGAGAAAGGCCCACAGCGTTGATACTTACGGGTATCCAGGCTTGAATTCAACGTACGGCTGGAATCATGTTTCTTGAAGCCTCGGCTGGGCTCGAAGCGCGCTCATGGACCCTGGCCAAGGGCCAGGTCGGGCAAGGTTTGCGAAAAGCCGGCTGCTCAAACTCAAATTTCCTCCAAGGCCAACCCCACTACGGCCGCAATGCGTGCCCCACGGGCGCAGGCGGAAAAAACCATCGGCAAGGGAGGCACTGGGGGGCCCATTCTCACCCCTTC
>Ga0163217_1057009_pt1 | contig 14137 bp, 17 predicted proteins | sample SynspAceP_FD_185933 | JGI IMG/M metagenome (GOLD analysis project Ga0163217, IMG submission 185933) | Saline lake microbial communities from Ace Lake in Antarctica - Synechococcus sp. Ace-P (PacBio error correction) | ecosystem: Environmental > Aquatic > Non-marine Saline and Alkaline > Saline ... | reverse complement strand
AGTTCGCGAATCAAAAAATCAATCGGATGGAGTGGCTTCATGGCTCCAACCGTTTCCATCAACTCGGACCCGCCAGGATATCGAAGTATTCCTGGATGGGATTCGGTCGGGAGCGACGCAGGTTCCAAAGTCGCCACGTTTTTCGACCAAGGGTTCGTCGAAGTACGCATTGTCCAAATATTGGTATCGCACCGACGGTCAGGGCGGGGTTTCGGGGTGCGTGTCCAAGACGGAGCGAGCGCCGGGAGCCGACGGGACCGCTACTTGCTCGATGGGAGCTCTTTTCCTGACCGGTGTGAACGCGTCATCGACGGTGACCCAGTTCCACGGATGCTTCGACCAGTTATACGGTCCGATTCGGCGAGCGGATTTCTACGGCACTTCTCAGATGGCATTCTTTCCTTTTCGCCTCATTCGGTTGTTCCGAAACTGTTTTGCTTCGGAGACAAACCGATCTGTTGTTGGAGGCACGTCCAACAAAGAACTCTGGAAAGTATCACGCTCGCTACAGGCAACGGGACTGCTGCGATGGCGAGGTGCCCCGCAGTGGAAACGTTCGTCGATTTTTGGCCTTGCGTCGCCGCAACTCCGATCGAGAGATGCCAGGTTGGCTTCGGCGAGACGTGACTGTTTGCGGCGAGCGATGTTGGTATGTGTGGCGTCTTTGGTTTCATCTGAAAATCTGATTGGCGAGTGCGTCGCGAGCCTTGGAGTCTCGGAGGATCGCGGTTGCCGATTCTTCCGTTTCGATGTAATCAACCGGCAAGTAAGGAATGACGTTGCAAGATTGGATAAAATCGATCGGAACGATTTTCAAACGGGAGCTCAAGATCTCCGGGTACGCAGGAGCTAGCGCCTTGATCCTTAATCGGAGCTTTTTCCGTTGCCGCGGACATACAAATAACGTCGCCGTATCGAAGTCACCGCAATCGTAAGCTCGACGGAAATGCCCTTTGTTTTCCGTTATCGGGTTGTCTGAGTAAACGTTCAGTGCGGACACGATGGGGGCTTCGAGATGGCGCCGAAAAGGCGTAGTACTCACGCTTGTGAAATGGGGTCGTATTTGTGGTCATGACAACGGGCGCACGACGACCCGTTCATGGCCAAGAAAGCCTTCGGCGGTATGTCCACGTTCGCGTCCAGACCAAAATGTCGCGGTTGGGCCTTTTGAGAAAAGTTGGCGAAGAGACCCCAGTCGCTCGCAACACGTCAAATTCTCGAGGTTTTCACAGTTCGTCGCCGGCCAACACTCTCGCGTCATTCGCGGGATAGCCCTGGTTCCGCCGTTAAGCGATCGACGATCCAAAAATCCACGCAATGGCCAGATTGACGTGGGCTGCCACCGGGAGTTTCGTTTTTGTAACCGCATCCCAATCACATGTATCGCCAAACATCCATCAATGACGTCCCCATGTTTCGCCGGTACGGCCGGATCGTTCCAGTAAGTGGTACGACGCCGGTCCACGCCAGGCTTTCATCCCTACGACGAATCATTCAGCATCGGCATAACGATGCGTCGAGTGTGGGGCGGCCAACCCCGGTCACGTCAAAGAGCATCGTCGCAAGGCCCGTCGCCGGAGCCGCCAACTGCAGAGGGCACCACACGGTCTCTCGCCACCGGGTGAATATCAACCGATCGATTCGGAGTTGGCTGACCATGCCTTCAGGAGCCGTTCCGGTGCGGGGTTCTGGGTTTCACGGGACGATTTGATAGGGCCCCAGGTTCTTGAACGGGGGATTCCGATACGACCTCATCCGGGGGAACTTTGGTGCCCAAGGCGAATCCACTCGGATCAACAGTTGAACTTGGCATCCGACAACGGTTGTTCCCTCGCCCTCGGGCGGCCTCCGTTCGTCGACGTCCGTCGCCTTCACTCGTTGAATCAGGCAGAACTGCCGATGGATCTTCCAAAATTCAGATAACCAGTGGGGTTCGCCATCGCCACGGCATCAATGGTTAAAAACCCGGGGCGTTTCCAGGGGTGACTCGGAATTCCATGTTTTGGAACCGCCGTTGACAGCACACATTTCTCTATTCGAAAATTGGGTTTAGGATATCGGTTTGGTAGGTCAACGTCCGCACGAAGGTGGGCAGACGACGCGAGAGCATGGGCAACAAGCAAGGAGGCATCGCGACAGGTGGGGATGCTGTTTCGCGGAGGTAGTGAAGTCCCCTACCATTAACACGGAAACCGGCAAGCCGCTCGTCAGCTTTTTGTTGATGGCAAAATTGCGGGTTATTCGGCGGGCGGCGTGCGCCGGAGCGTTTTCGGCATGACTGCCAGTGTCCAACGAGATAGGTACATGAGTAGGGATGCTGGTTAGACTGCGGTAGCCCACGATTTGCGGGCAAAACTATTTTTTTCTTCTTTGTCACCTATTGTTTTCCCTTGCCGAAATTTGATAGGGAAAATTGAGGACAGGAAATTGAGGGACAGTACACTATTTAGACGGATATACCGTCTGTTCGAAAATTTTCCTGTTCCTCAAATTTTTTTCTTGTTAAGGAGTCCTCGACGGACGCACCCCATCCTGCGGTCACCGGGAAAGTGCCCAGGCCGCAATAACATCGCTCGGTATTCTGCGAGATTGAGCGTCGATGCGACCGCGGACAGTAGCCTTCCGTGAGGTGACCGGCGATTCACGGTCCCGTAGTAGATCGGCGCTGGCGGCGTCGGGAACAATGGCGCCCAAGCGTCCGCCAATGTAGGTACCGAAGCGAGGGTACAGGATTCGATTCGCTTTCGATCAATCCCTCTCGGAATCCCCACGGGCGATTACAAATAGTCCATTCACGTCGCGAGACGCGACGATTCCGCCCAGACCGGGAACACGGTGTAGCGACGAGTAGCAACCGACTGCCGCACGTGCCGGAAATCCTTGGGGCGTGGGCCAATTCGTTGTTTAACGCGATCGCGGGCACGTCGCTGTTTTAATTAAAGATGCACGGTTTGTGAAGGATTGTTAGTGAATCGCGCCGACCAATCGGACCGGGAACAACGCTTCGCCGCCGACGGCCAGCACCCCGGAGTGATGTATCGAAACAGGCCCACGCGACAGTTTGTTGATTTCCGCAATCGACGAAAGCGCGATGAGCGTACTGGTTCATGCGAACTTTTGACGTGCGCCAAAACCGTTGGCTTTGCATGTAGTCCGCAGTCGCTTCGAATCAGTCGGTCGCTGAATTTGTGTCGCCGATGCGGCATCCCAAGCAGCAATTTGCTGGGGATTATCCCCAAAATCCAACCGCCGCGCGAGGCACCGCCACCGGACGCCCGAAAACTCAATCGGCTCGTCGTCATCGCGAGATAACTCCAGGTGCGGACGCGAATTCGGACCCGTGGTCGATCGGCATCGGCGGTGAGCAATGGCAACCGGTGAGCACACGAGCAGCCAGGCAGGAAGATCGTTTTGCGAACCTCAGAAGGCATTGCTGCACCCGATCTGAGACCCAAGTAGCGAAAGCGTCATCCAAATCGCCTTTCACCCCGAGGCTCCGCGCGGATACGCCATTCGGAGAGCGACCAAAACCGTCCAGACCGAACTGAAGATGATTTGCGAAACATCGCACGCGTGCTATTGGCACTCGCCTCGACCAGGATGCTGAGCGACCACTGAATCCGCTTTCGTATTGCCCCGGACGGTCGGACTTGCTGGAACACATCGCCTTCATGGGTGAGACCACGCTCACCCCCGCGCGCCGCGCGAGCGAGGCGTCGACGTACCATCGACCGCGCTTGACTGCATCGCCAATTTTGCCTTGAGCGTACCCGGCATGATTTTGCGTGGCGACAAAGTCATTCGTCGAACGTCTTGGGAAAACCGAGATAGCGGTCATATTCATCCGCCACATGAGGACGTATCGCCGCCCCATGCGGTGAGCGAGTGCGGGACTCCGAACACTCGCAGATTCCACGCCGGCCGTTGGAATTCGCAGCCGTCGTCAATCGAGACGTCAACGGACCCCTCTTGGCGATTGCGTCTGGGTACGAATTTTTCGTCCTGGGCGAATAGGGAAACGAGCCCTCCCACACGCCGGTTTTGAGGATGCCGTAGGCTTGATCCGCGAGCGTGAAAACTGACAATCGCAAGCCCGCTGATTGGAATCGGATTGCATCTCGACGGGTTTCAATTCCGGGGAACGTGTTGAAGGAATTCTGGTGCTCATCATTTCCGTACGGAGCCAAGAGAAGTCGCATTCGCTCGTCCATTGAGGGACGGACGAATTGTGGCTGCGCGGGGGCAGGTCGGCCCCGTCGCGTTCCCGACGTGGCTGCGGGGTTGGCGTATCCGGGATCGGTGCGGGGAGACGTACTAGTCGATCATCTCCAATCGGGGGTGCCATACCGCCACTTCGTCGATGCGCAAACGGCGAGCCCCGGCGTTTACCAAACGCCCCCAGAAGACGAACCCGGCTAATGCGAATAATCGTAAATTATTCCCACACTCGGTTTAATCGAGCGTGGGACGATCTGTTCCGCGTGAGTGGAAAATTGGGAAATCGCCCAGCAGCTATTTGCCCGGCCAACCGATTCCGATCCTTTACCCAGCCTCGAAGGTCGTCCGGCGAACCAAAAAAAACTCCTACAAGCCTGGACGAACGGGAGAAGCGATTTCGATAAGGACGTATTGCAAAACCCACGGAATAGCCTTCCCGACTTTCAGTGCGGTCGATCATGAACCACGATAAATGGAGATAACACAGTTGAATCGGCCGCATCTTCCTTGACGAGGAACCACTTCGTCGAGCAAATCACAGGTCTGTTTGTTTTATCGTTGTCCATTTACGCTGATCTGTGGTTCCAAAACATCTCACCTCCAGGCTACTCTCGAAAGGTGCGAGGGGAAACAAAGTGACGGAAAACAAAGGTGACGGGGGAAATTTCTGGTTCATCCGACGGAGCGTGCGGAGAGGCCCAGGATCGAGGTGTTTCACAGGGCATGGTTCCCGTGTCCATGAATTGGATGAAAAAATCTCCTCGGTGAACCGAAATCCGCCGAAATCCCGCCGAGGACCGTCGCACCATGGGCGGACCGCTTTTGCAGGAAAGACGGCTTTGGCGACGAAGATCCCTTGTCGAAGTGGCACCTCTGCCAGAGCTTCGACTGCGTTTCTTCCGGCTTTACCTAGTCCACCCAGCATCCAGACTCATGCCACCAATCTCGTTGAGACACGGAGATCATGCCTCGAAAACCTTCCAACGCCACCGCGTCCGGCCGGAATCACCGAAATTCTCGGAAACGCGTTGAAGGGGAGTGGATCAAAACGACTTCGATAGAACACTCTTATTGCCGTGCACCAGTTCGGGACTGCAGAAATCGGCAAAACCGATCCAATTGCCAGTGCTGGAAAGGGGTGAGTTCCTTGCCTTTCCCTGCCGCGAAGCCAGAGTTGGTTTGACGTGCCAGGTCAGAGGCGAGGCAGGGGCGGCGACGGACCAGCACGCCAAATCACCGTGACGGCTTCTCCATCGATGAAATCTTGAATCGGTAACGTTGCCACTGCCATTGCGATCGCGAGCAAAAGTAGGCCACCGCGGGGCGACGAAAACGCCATCGAGCCCCGCCGGAAAACCATTGGACCGGTCGATGCCCCCGATTAGAAATTGAAAGACAACATCCCGAGAAATGCCCACTGGCAATCGATTCACTATCGAGACGGCGAATAAATTTCTGACGATCACCCACACGATCAAGAGAAGGATCGCCACCGTTTGCCGGCCCGATCATTCCGTGGTCCACAAATCAACGTTCGGTGGTAGTCCGCGATCGGCAAGAAGTTTCAGGCGCGGTTTTTTTTTTTTGATCGCCGTGGAATGACAACACGCCCAGCCCCAAAGTTGGCCAGAATCAGGGATCGAGATGGCAACCGCAATGTTCGCCGATGACCTCCTCGCCAGTACATCACATCAGCGATCCAGCGTCGTTCGCGACGATTCAGAATGAAAACGAATTGCTAGTTCTGAGCCACGTGTTGCAAACCAACCCGCCTTGGCAACGCTTCGGTCGGCTTCGTCGAGATCAATGGCAACGCGACAGGGGGACGCATCCAATGTTCGCATCGCCACGGGTCGCCAGTGCTCATCACTCGGCCTTGAAATCGCCGAACGGGCCAACACCCGATCGTCGCACCGATACGAAGGACGTGGACCAACCCAGGAATCGCGACCAAACGAATCACGCCTCAACCACGCTTGCCCGCAATGGTGTCAATTCGGGAGGATACGCGTACCATCCATGCTAGACGCCACAATGACTATCCAACCAACCACCAACGGGAATCACGCGAGCGCCCGACGCCAACGCGTTGGGCGAATCAAAACGCCCGTGAGAAGAAACCGCACGTCTCACGCCGAGACTCACATACAAGGAGTAAGCCCCCATGCCACCGGGCCATCTGAGAAAACGAAATACCATGGGGCTGCGTCACCCCGAGAAGTCAAAAATCAGATTGGGAAGATACGAGCAGAAACCCAGTCCAAAGCGTCGCGGTTAAACCACGCCGGACGCCCACAATCAATTTCGACAACAACACCTGCCACCACCGCCACCGGTAACCGGCGGAGCAATCGTACGTGCGTTCTTCGTTCTCCGTCCGACGAGCAATCGGGCCCACGCCCACGCCATCAGCCGGGGAAAAAGGAAAAGCATTCCCGAAAAAAAACCATCGATGCACGAAACGAGTCGCGCCACACCCAGCAGGCCAAACACAACACCAGCGTTGATCGCGGGCGGCGCGGATCAACGTTGCCGCGACGAGCGACGCAACGACGCATCCTTCCATAACAAATTGTTTCGCAAACGGGGACCGTTCATTTTGCCGCTCCCATCGAACGATCATCGGGTTGGGACCGGGCCGCCTCACGAGTGGGCGGATCACCACGGCAACAAGATTTCCTCGGGTTGGCACCGTGACTTCGACATGCGCACGCCTTCGTTGGCCTCGAATTCTTTTTTGCAGTTTTCCTTGATCCCCATCCACCTTTGTTTTGAGCATTGGGCAAACCCGCTGAGCACCCTCGCGTTGCCGTCGCTGCCCGCTTTAACTGAGCACCTCGCCAGGAGGTGTCCGGGCAAATACGCGTGCGCGGTCATCCATCGTCACGGTGGACGATTCGCGTTCTTCGTGTTTGAGTTTCGCGAAGCGCTCGACCAGTCGCCAGTTGCCCCCGTGAAAATCGCTACGATTGTCGGCCACCGTTTCGACCTCGTTGATCAAATGGCTGCTCAACAACACGTCCGTCCGCGGCCGCCCGGCAACCATCGATCGAGAAAAACTTGCCGACGCACGATCGGTCGAGGGACCACTGGCGCTCGTGAGGAATCATAGTTCCGGGTCGCGGAGCGAGTGCCAACGCGAGCGACACCTTTGCCCGGATTGTCCTTGCTCAGTGCGGATAAACTTCGTTCCCATCGGGACTTGGATTCGTCGATCAATTCGTTGTAACGAGCCGGGAACGCAGTCATCAAAAAACGCACTCGTGAACCAACCGATCTCGCAGGCGTTCATCCACTCATACATTGCGGGAAGACGTCCGACAACCATACCCGTCGGCGGCGAAGGTTTCGGACTGCGTCGCACATCTCCCGAGGGCACGTGGGCGGAACGGAATCGGCGCGGAGGTAACCGGTCAAGATTCGGATCACGTCGGTCTGCCCGCACCGTTTCTCACCGAAAGCAGTGCGAATTACTTTGCCCCTTGGGCACGACACGTCGATCTGGTCGAGTGCCGCGGTGTTGCGAAAACCGCTTCGACCACGCACGCCACGTCGAATCACTTCAGTTATCGAATTCACCGCATCGGGAGTTTCTCCGTGGAGGATTTTGAGTGGTTTTGAGGGGCGTCGGTGCAGGGGCGTCGGCTTCAAGGGGGTCGGTGTCAGGGCGTCGGGTGTCAGGGGCGTCGGCGGATGTCGAGGCAATTCCGAACAAAACGCGGTGCTTCGAAAATCTCACGCAGTTGGTCGGCGACAGCCACGCGAACGCACTGCGAGCGCCGCCCGCACCTTGGCCCCGGAACGAGTTTCGATTGCGAGCGTCCAAACAGGCTCGATCGCATCGCGGCGGACGATTCATCCCGCGGCCGGCCAGGCGGTCGAGTATCTCCTGGGTCGGCAACTCGCGAACGCGCGAGCGATCGTGTTCACGCGATTTCCGGGCGTTGCCGAACGCTCGCACCATCTGCCCCGCGCCCAATCGTGCCGTCGGCGGACAGCGGTGACCGCGGCGATCTGCTCGTAATCGCAGCGCCTGGTCGATTGAAAAAAAAATCGAACGTGCCGATCGGAAGGAAACGTGGCTGCCGCAAAACGCCGGCAAACGGAGGCTGACACGCACCCGGGCAGTGAAGCAATCGGTCGAGGTGAATTCCTTGGGCGTTTTTAAGTATCGCGATGACTAGCGGGCCATCGGTCCCTCCGTTCTTGCCTTCCTCGAACGATGCGAGCCGCCAGTTGGTCCGGCGTCGAGTGGTCGGGACATGAAAATGCGACACGGGCCGAGTCAGGCACTTTTGCGATTCGTCTTGCGAGTTTCTTCGTGGGAATGCTATAGAAAACGGGGATCGGTGCCGCGAGTGCTCCGATGCACCCGTTTCTGGGTGTTCCCGAAGCCGATCCGTCGTCGCCCAGTTCGCACGACGCCTCTTTTTCTTGTTCCCGTTCGACTGGGCACCGCTGGGTTCCGGCGTTTCACGGCATCTGGGTTCTTGGTTTTGGACTGTGATGGTTTGCCCACATGCGACGGTTTGCTCAGGGATGCCGCGCCGCAGGTTCGGTTAGTAGGCCCGGTCCCAACCGCCGATCGACAATTCGCGCCAATCGCCCCCGTTCGAACCCCCCCCGCAACGCAAGGCGTTTTGTCCCCGGGCGGCCCGACACCCCGCCGAGTTGCAAGCGGTTCCGAGTCAATCGCACCAAACGGGGCGGATCGCAGGGCGGTGAGTTCCGGAGGGCAATTGCCACGAGGGCGCCGGACAAGACCGCGGAACGACGTGGAGTCCTTGACACCGGTACGCGTGACCAGAGCACGATCGTCCTCAGCCAGGGTTTTGTGGAACTGGGTCGTCCGCGGACCGGGACGGACGGTTTGGCACACCGAACCGGTTTCGGGTTCATGACGGCCGACCGCACGAACTGACTGTTTATCACACCAACCAAGCACTCAGTGTGATCGCGGGAGTCCATCGACCGATTTCGATCGCCGGTGACAAAGACCCGCAGGTATAGTGAATAAAAGGTCATGACCGGTGGCTAACCGTAACGGCGCAGCCGTGCCCACATGCTAATGCAACACGTCCAACGTTCAACGCCGGCACAAGCATTGGGTTGCTTGACGAAAGAAAACGCCGCCCTGGTGATGAACCTGTGGCTCGTCGAACGAACGGACGTCCGCCAGGTCAAGCGCAACTGACAAGCACAAGCGCCAACCGAGAGCCGCTAGTTGCGTGGCCGCAACTACGTGATGAACGTCAAACCGTCGCGGGCCGGATGGCCGCCTTATGAACGGAAACCGGCGAGATCCAAGAGGGGCTATCAACTCGAACTCAGTTCCGCTTGCTCAGCGTGGACGGTCGGACGGTTCGACTGGCGCGTCATCCGTGCACGACAGGCGACAAATTTGTTTCCGTCCAACTCGCCCCCAATCAAATACCACAAAAAACGACGTGCCTCAACTCGTCAGTTGGCAGATGCACGAGTCTGATCCGAGGCCATCGGGACAGGGGCTCTCCTGCGGCGTCGTCGCTAGCCCCGACCGTGCCATCGGGCCATGTTCGTTTTCTGACTTCGGCTGGCGCCCATCACGGAGAACGAACCGCCGGCCGCAGCCGACGCGTTGATGTTCGTCGAGTTCCGAGGCAAAGCGTCTCGAACCTGGACGCAAATCCCGGACCACAGTCAGCAGCCCCGCCTCTCGGCCCCTTAACCGCGGTCGTTATTAGTTATTCATCGATCGCCACTCACCGCGAATCAACCGGCTGCTTTCGCCGGTGATCGAGACGGCACGCCCAGTCCTGTCAGAAATGAGTTGGGTCGGCGGTGTGTGTTGCGTGATTTTGAAAATCGCAGTCGCCTCGTCGACTTCATCGAAATCGCGACTTTACCATTCAATGGCCGAGTCCTGAGCGGTCTTGAACTTGGCCGGCGGAAGGAAACTCACCGCCGAGCGAGGAATGTTCGTACTGCTGGCCGGTTTTGCGGTTTTTAGGTTGCTCCCAACTGAATTCCGGGATAAACGACTTGGCATGTGGAATTGCCATATGGACGACGGGCTTCGGCGAAAATCGTCCGCCAGGGCGACGTTTGGGCGTGCAGTTTACCCTCGATTTCTGCGAAGTTGCGACGTTCCAGTGGCTGATCACGTTCGACCGTCCGAACGCCCGAACCCACTCAGGATCCGTTCCCGCCGCACTGCCAACGGGCACCGCCGATCACGTGACGCCCGTTAGCGGCCTCGGTTTTGAAAAGTCGATAGTTTGTTGGCCAGTCCCCCGTTTTGAAACGATCGGGATAAAAATCCCCAAACGCGAGTACGGGGAATGCCGTCATGATGACAGATAACGCGGTTCTCGGTGATGCGAACTTCGTCGACCATCATTCCAATCCGTCGTTATTGATTTTTTCACAAAACTGGTCGCTGGGCACGCTACTCATGTCATATCCAGAGCGAAAAACGTGCGACCGCTGGCCTTCGGCCGCCTGGGCGGACAGTTCGACGATTCGCGTCGAAGTTCGGACGATACGGTTTCAATTACAAACCGTTGGCACCCAGAGCACCGTCGATTACCGTACTGACGCATCCCAAACCGAAAATTAAATGACAGCGAGATCGTTTTCGGATTGCGCCGAACTGAAACAACGCGGTGGTTTGGCTATCGGGGTACGTGAATCCGGGGGACCGGGTACTTTTCCGCGTCGCGGTTCAGTCGTCATGTCCGGCCACATTTCGAAACAGTGAGCGATTCCGGCGTTGATGCGATTGCGGGTTGCGACTGTAGTGGACCCGCCCGGTTCGACCGAATCGCCGGGACACGGAACCAGCCTTGATACCGCACAGTACTTTTGATGCAGCCGTCGTGAGCATCGGATCACGGCGGCGGGATGGTTTTTCGCTGTTCGGTTTCGCATCGCGCTTGCTATATGAGCGTCACAGAAGCAACGTTGAAAAAACGAACAAGACAGAAGCAGCGACATCGCTCGACCAGACATACGTTTTTTCTTGTTTCAGAGACAACTTTTTCAGAAACAGGTTTTTTCATATGAGTCGTACCATCCAATCACCATTCGTGATGCCACCGACAGGCGATGATCGCCCATGCCGATTCGATAGTTTTCGTCGCCGGAGGGGGGTTGAATGACCGGTCCCGACGGATCGCCGGCGACGATCGCGACGGCGATGCGAGACACGCAAGCGCCGCGCCGCCACGTTTCGCGCGGGGGCACTGGCCCACCATTGGCCACCGCGTCATGGCTCCACGATGTTGTCATCCCACAGCGGGGCAACGCATGTCAAAGAAGAGCACACGCATCGAACAGGGCGGCAGACGAGTTGTTGATGCGTGCCCAAACCCGAGGGGCCGGTGAAAGAGTTCGAGCGATTTCCCAATGGCGTGAAGATCGCCACGACGAGCAATCCGAGCGGCAAACGGACACGAAAACGTCGGGCGTGGGGCTGGGGAATTCCCGGAGCATTCTCGGGCGAACTCATGTCCGCCGCCGGATGCTCGTAACCAACGAATTTGCATCGGTCGGCAGTACCGGAAACCCCGATCGCTCGTCACGGGCCCGAGCCACTGGGCGACGGCATTCGAGTTGATTCCACGGTGATTCCCTGCGGCCATGATCAACGTCGTCGGCGGCGACCAGCTACTGCTCCGACGACGCCGAGGATTTCGTCAAACTCCTCCGGGAATCAACACAAATTTGACTTGAAGCGCGGGCGCTCTTCGCGATCAATCGTCGCATCGTCTCCATCGGCAGGCGCGATCGGCGTGTGTTTTCGGCCATTGTGTTGCTCGAACCGCGTCGGGTGTGCTGGCCGAAATTTTGGGCTCAAAGAGAGCAGATCACACGGGGATTCGACGTCGGGACGGTGCCCGCAGTGTTCAATCGTGATGTTGCATTCCGGCGTGCGAAGCCTCGGTGGCGAGTTCGATCGATACCTGAGGCAACGAGCGGTTCTTCTCCGGTCAATACGAAACGTGCCCCCAAACTGGCGGTCGTCACCGCCGGCACTTCATTTCGGGAAGAGGCACGCGATCGGACGAGGGCAACTCGCCCGCCGGGCTCGGTCGACCAATTCCGCCCACCGACTGCGCGGTCCTCGGGTGTCCACGAGGCGTAGGGGGGATATCGCAGAACCACAGCGCAAATTGCAGCCACTGGTGCGATGAAGAAGCTCGGCACGCCCGTCAGAAGCCCCTCGCCTTGACGGCTAGTAAAGGTTTCATTGCCGATCCGCAGCGTTTTTTCCGTCGTTCGGCTCGGTCGTGCGTCCCTTTTTCCGGTCGGCCGGGTCGGGGTACAACAACACGCCGCGGGCGGGGGGGATGGACACCTTGTTTTTGTTCTGTCAAAAATTTCCCAACCCGTTTAACCATTTGAATCTAGTGAATTCAACCTCTCTGAGTTCCGGGACCATTTTCTTAGAGTGTTCGACACCCGGCCCCTTCTCGTAATTTCACGATCGAGCACCACTGCCCCGAGTTCACTTTTCGGTTTTTGTCCGAAAACGAGTTCAGCCGAGATTTACGGGACCATTTGTTTTCAATTACGTGCCCGACAAAGTATTGCGTCGAGGTGAGAGTTGAAAATGTACCTTGGCACGTTCCGCAACGAGGGGATTTTTTACGAAGCGGTGCGGAACGGGTTTTTTGGACGAAACTTTGTCGCCCTCCGTCCAGCCCACGACGATTGCGGGTGGAAGTTCGCTGGGACCCCCGCGGCGGTTTAACAGCAATATTCATTCGTGGAATACCGAACGTTTAGCGACATCGAAAACAATAAAAACTCGTCACTGCTGTGTTTATCATTGATTCGCTGTCATTTCGTACGCCGGAACGACGACTTCCGCTACGAATCATCCCGCCACTGATTCGTTCCGGCGGTCCTGGGGCCAAGACGGTGCGCAGTTGCGATGTGACCCTCACGCCGAAACCAGGACGCAGATTCGGAAGTCGGGACTGATTGGGGTTTCGGCGAATGAACAGTGAGTTCGCCCGAATCGGCGTCGAATCGGAAAAAAAACGGTGGCCGTGTTTGCTCTGTCGCGGCCGCCGCGATCAGCCATTTCCGCTCGGATCAGATTTAACGATTCCGCGGCCAATCCCGCCTCGGAATCGACTCGAATTTCTACCGACAGACAACTCGCCGTTGTCCTCCACCCGAAACCACCGCTCACGCTTGTTCGATGGGGCCGCGATTGGCGAGGGTTAAACGAATCGTTCCGCTCGGGATGGACCGAATTTTCCGGGGACGCACTGTTTGAAAGATTTCCTTCGCTTTGGCCTCTTCCTGAGAGACGTTGGCAATCGTTCTGCACGAAGTTCAATCTCCGCCTTTGCTTCAGCGTCGTAAGAACACGTGATCGAAAAAGTGACAATTCGGTTGAAGTTTACGCTAGATTCGTTTCCGTCGCGGCGAACGTTCATGGTTTCCGGGGGCCGGCCGCCGGGAGACCAAACACCGAAAAAAAAACCCGTTGATGCGTTCAGCGGGAAGCGCGGTCGGTATTTACCCTCGGCCATCGAGTTTTTTCCCAAATCACAACACGAATTTCCATCCCGAGGTCCGGGGACGGAAACCGCGAACCGGGTCATTTCCGGTTGGACGTGCCCGTTCCAGTTGGGCCGTGGGGGCGAATATCTGACGAGGGTTTGCGGACCACGGGGGGGGCCGGGAAACCGGGTTGGGGCATTTTCAAATTCCGGGGAGTTTGGCCTCGATTAAGGGGGCGATTCCCCAATCGTGCGATGCGGATCGCATCCTACGGCGAAGTTGGGTACAAAAAAAACGGACCGTTGAAACCGCCTCCGTTATGGGGGCCGGGGACAAGAGGGCCACGGCGTCCGGGCGTTGTCGGTACGATTACGTGAAGCGGCACCACCGTCCGGTTTTCCACGGGCCGATATCTCTTTCT
>Ga0163217_1042162_pt1 | contig 14137 bp, 9 predicted proteins | sample SynspAceP_FD_185933 | JGI IMG/M metagenome (GOLD analysis project Ga0163217, IMG submission 185933) | Saline lake microbial communities from Ace Lake in Antarctica - Synechococcus sp. Ace-P (PacBio error correction) | ecosystem: Environmental > Aquatic > Non-marine Saline and Alkaline > Saline ... | reverse complement strand
TCAACTAACAGCATTTTCTTCTTCATTTCTATACGATATTTTCGTGCTAAAAAATCACACAATGTTTTTTGGTTTGCTTTTAGTTACTTGTATTGTGTGGACTTCCAGACTTTTTACTAGACAAATTACTTAGAATATATGGTTTTACGCAGTAAGGTTTTCGGAATTGGGATCAGATGAGAATAGATTGGTTTTTCATCTGTCACAATAGATTCAAATAACAGTGTTTTTTGCTCCTTACGTCGGCCAATTTTAACCAACTATTTATTGCCTCTTAGTGAGGTGTTCGCTTTTTACGTTTCACAGTGGATTGTACGAGGGTGTTGTGTGTTTCGCGTCAGTTACGTCTCGTTCCTTCGTCTCATCCTTGACATGATCGGTTGGCGAATGTTTACCTTGATAACAGTCAATCATTGAGACTTAGAGTAAATAAATGAGCGATAATATTAACAATTATTCAAGGGCTACTTATTCGTTTGAAGACGATGTTATAAGTACGCCCGAGGTTGTTTCTGAGTCTTTACGGATGATTATGTTTTCTCTTGAGATTGAAACGCAAAAATTTGCAGCCAATTTTGTGTTAGGGAATTGCCGCTGTAGCGGAAGACGCTAATTTCATGATGTCTGATGAGGGAGGGGAAAGAGGCCGGTCGTTCGTCAAATTCATAGGAAACGGGGGAAAAAGGGGGGGGGGGGGGGGGGGGGGGGGGTTTGTTTAGAAAATCTTCCTGAAATTCGTTCGCCTGATGATAGTAAAGTATTGGCCGATAAGGCGGGTTTTTTCCAGAAATCAGCGGCAGTCAGATTTAGTTATCGTACATAGTGCCTAATTACTTTTTTATATGGGGATGTTTACCGCTTCGCTAAAAGCAAGGCGAGGCGGTCAGTAAAGGGGATTTGATGGCCTTCATTTCTTATCCTGCTGTTTTAGCTTTGTAAGAAGTAATCATGGCTGCTTGAAACGTTATTCCTTTGGAGTATCTTAATTTACGGTATTTTTGGGACAGGAGTGTTGAATCGTATGTTCATTGAAACTTCTCTCACACAGTGGGGAGTTAATAGATTCAATGTCCTTTCTTACTGCGCGTTTGGTAGAATCTATTGCTGAGTTTGCTACCTAAACTTCAGTCGAAGTTTGATGATGGGGATCAGCTGGAGGGTGCTTTGCCTTTCTGCAGTTTGCTAAACCCTGAGTTCAACGAGTCATCCTTGAACGTGGTAGACGTTGCAGATAATGAACAGCTGTTTTGCAGATCTTAGCTGTGCGATAAAGAGCTCTCATTAAATATCAAGCTATCAATTTGTATTTAGGATTGTGCGCAGTCCACACCGCGAATTGAGATGGAAGTGGCAATAAAACATCTTCATCCAAAAAATCGGAAGTCTTGTAGCATCGTCCAAGTTCAGGCGCTCAGGACTCCGAATCCATTAAAGTTCAATCTCCCTATCACTGCAAAAGCTTTGGTGTTTTGAGTAAACAAATAACTCACACTTTGCCAGTTTCGGGCTGACGTGTCGCTGCGCGTATTGCCCATAGGGTTGGTTTTGCTCTGGGTTTTCTGGCTGAGTTCTGCGCATTTGGTTTAAGCGATGTAGCGTCTTCGCCGATGGGCTAGTTTTTCCATGATGATCGAAGCATGTTGAGGTTCTGAGCATAACCAGTGAGGCTTTGCGGCCATGCGGCGAAGAGATGAGATCTCTCGTGACATTCTGCTAGGCTACCAAGTGAACAAATACGGCAAGTAATAGCGGGTCGTTTAATCGCTCTGATAAAGGCGCAAGTACACTGCCTGCATCAATGCGTCTTGTTCTATTTGCAGGTTGTTGTATCAGAGTATCTTGCTAAACGGGTTGACAGTGTGTCGGTTCCTTAGAGCAGGACATAAGGCGCTGACAACCGGTTTGGCGGCTTGTTTGGATCGCTTTTTGTATGGAAGTGCTTAGGTATTTGTTTACAGTTTACTCTGCGCGGTTCCGCAATGCCTGAGTCCTAGTGCTGCCAGCTGTCGTCTTGTTTTGTAAGATCTGACGACAGGTGTTTCACAACGTTATTCAAGTAGTTTGAAGGGCTTTGTATGTAAGTCTTTACGGACGTTTTGCTGAGGCTTGCCATGCGCTTTCGGTTGGTTAAACGCATAGGCTGTCTTCCAAGTGCTTCAGATAATCCCGCTTCTCGGCCTTTGCTGAGTACTTTTTATCGACGATGTTTTAATTGAAGTGATCGCGTGTTCCTAGGTTAGGAGCCAGCCTCGTCTAGAGGCAATTAGGAACCAAATCACGCCTTGTTATTACCGGTGTTTCGGTTTTTTGTCGCATTTTTTGCTTTTTAACAAGGCAAGCTAACCAAGCATGTTGGCCGAATGGAAAGGGTAGGGCTTGCTGTTTCGAATCCAAATTGCAGGCGTTGGGCGTTATTTTGCTAATGCTGCGGCCATTAGTCGTAGCTAGGTTACATCGCAACGACCAATGTTCGATAAGTCTGGAGAGAGATTCATGTGTCATGATAAGTATTGGCTCATGTTGCCGATAACGCTTTAGTGTCCGTTATCGGTTTGTTTATATGTGAGTTTAGAACGCTTATCTTACCGCTTTTAAAGGGGATTCAGGTGAAAGAAGCTTTTCTGTCATTCTGTTTATGGCGATTTGTTGAGTTAGATTTGCAAGTGCGTGCAAGGACTGTGGGGTTTGGAAGTAAGCGCCCCTCAAGCGCGATATGCAAAGATGAGCTTTTTGCTTGATACGATGGCTTGTTGAGCAATGGTTGAAGTTTAGTTTGATGATTGACGTTTTAAAAACAATGCTTTGGAATGGGCGTGATTTACCTGCGAGTGTTAAGTATCACCGATGGCTGAAATGCTTTTAAGGATCGAGACGAAGCAAGTGGTTGATTCAATGTGAACTGTTTGAATCAAGTTTGATCGGCATTTAGTGGTTAGTTTGTGATCTCGCGATTCAGGTTAAAATCCGTTTATGTGTAAAAAAGACCTTGCTGGTTGGTGGAGGGGCTTTATTATTGAGCAGATTTTACTTGGGCCGCATTGCGTGGAGACGTTAATTAGCTGCTTGCAATTAGATCGCGACCCCCCGTGCGATTGTGTGCTATTCAGCTGCAGTCTCATTTTCTTGGCAGTTATTTTGAAAGTTGTTTTCTTGCGCTATAGCGATTATCCGACATTTAGTGATCATTGTGGAGCATTTTCAAATAGGAAAAGATGAGCAAACGCTTGGCGGAAGTAGACTGTAGTTGAGGAAACGCCAGATGGAGAATCTCATTAATTTGAAATTGCGAATTAAGTTTTATTCTGAGACGCTCGATCTCTATCCTATCATTGATTGGACCTAAACAAGAATTGACAGTTGTGAAATTATCGAGGAGCAAGAGAGTTATCAGTTATTTGACTTTTACAGCACAAAAAAGGGGTGAGGCGATTAGTTCTGTGCAAAGGAATCGATACCGCATAAAATTTGTTGTATTTGAGTTTATATTCTGCTTTGACAGTCGTGAAAATATGATCAGTGGCTACTACGCAAATGAGCGTGGTGGCCTGGTACGAGTGTGGACTTTTTACTGATGCCATATTTTTCTTATTCTTTTCCTTCAGAAAAGCCTCATTGGATGGCGGCTCATATAATGATGATTTTTCTTTCTTTTCTCTGCAATCAACTACAATCTGTGGCTTTTTCCACGTGATGATTCGCCCTACATCGTTTTTTAATGCCGTCGCTTAATGAAACCAGTACGGAAAAACACGTAGCTGTGTTGTATTGTCCTGATCATGTGAGAGGTTAGACAGATCTAATATCAAAAGCATTCGAATATATTTTAGTATATTAAATAAATGACGATTTATCAAAATATTTACTCAAATGTAAAATGCCTTAGCTGCGGGTAATAGATGGGGCAATCAAGTGTTCCGTTGGTGCAATGGCGCGCAGAGGCTTTATTGGCAGACTCTTAGGTTGAAATTAAAATTCGCATGCGAATGATAGGGGCAGGAGCGGCTAAAAAGAGCGTTATTTCTCCTTTATCTAGACGGCAGTAGAGGAAGGCAAGTCATCTAAACGGTTTGAATGGCCTTTATTTCAAGAAGGCTTTCATACAGTTGTCTCGATCCGTTATTTCTCTAGTCAGAAGCGTAAAGCTTATCGGTGGAAGCTCATCCGGTTATGAAACCTCGTCTTTCTAGAATTGATCAAGACGTTGGTCTTTTGGCTCAATTGGGAAACCTGTTCTTTTGCTATTTTTTAACGGAACAATGGTAGTGTATTGTTATCCCAGTAGGTTTCAAAAAGCATTTGGCAACATAAAATAATGTTCGAGATCTGTTTGCTGTGACAGGACGCAGCGGATAGCTTTATGGGAGTCGTTTACTCAGCAAGGAAAGTTGTCACAAGGATTATGCCTTTCCACCCTAGGGTGTGCGTTGGCATAGAATGAGTCTCCCAGAATAAATCCATCAGAAATACTACTACTTACTCTGATATTCAGAAGATAGAGATTCATGAAGTCGCGCTTTATCGTCTAAAAGACTACGATAGCTTAACAAAAACTACCTAATAGAATTTATTATATCATCAGTTAGAATGCGTTAAGTCAATGCGAGCAAGCGCCAGCGGCGCGTGGCATTTTGGACTTAGACCTTGATGCTTTTAAGATTATTACGATAATTTTGGTCATCGGTGAGGAAGATGAACTATTCAGGAGGTTGCTGAGGTAATTAAGAGCATTCCATCTGGTGCATGTTTGTATCTGTGGGGTGGGCGATCGTGAGTTTGTGGTTGGTGCTGGAAAAAATTGATTCGATTGAAGATCTAGAAACATTTGCAAAAATATTGGATGCAAAATGCCAGTAATTACTAACCCCGTTGCGAAATGGAAAATGTGATGATTACGGCAAGTATCGGTATTGCTAGTTACCCTCAGCATGACAAATGAGTAACGTCGAAACTTGCTAAGAATGCGGATGCCGCCATGTATTCGTGCAAAATCCACTGCGCACATATGTCATTTTGTGTATGAAAATTAGATGGACGGATAAACATCAATGCCCACCATTACCGCTTAGTTGGAGACTACGAAGGCCGAATAGAAGAAGAGCAGTTTGTTTCATTATCAACAAAAATTACGTTTCTGATGATCGGTTGTTTGGTGCCGAAGCGCTAATACGATGGTCTCACCCTGAGCTTTGGCATGATCAGCCCGATCAGTTTATTTCCTTTGGCAGAAGAGAGTGGTTTGATATATTCCTCTGGGTGAATGGGTTATTTGCAGGCGTCTGTCGTCAGTTCAAAAGTGAGAGAGAAAGCGGTTTATCGTCACCGATTAAGCTGTCTGTTAATTTATCAGCAGACAATTTTATGCAAGCAGATTTTTTAGCGATATGGTTCAGCGCTATAGAAGAAACTGGTTGTGGATCCTAAGTATTTGAACTTGATTAAACAGAAAGCATGTATGACTGAGTCAACAATCGAATTGAAAAGCTCATGGTTCGTAATAGCTTAACTCTGTCCCAATTGATGATTTTGGTAACGGGCTATCATCGCTTGCTATTTGAAGGAATTACAATACAAACATTAAAAATCAGTCGGTCTTTTATTCAGTGATTTAGATTGGGATTGCGACACGATGCTATCGTTAAAGCAACGGTGCGATGGCGCAATAGTTTGAACCTGCAAAGTGATCGCCGAAGGTGGTAGAAACATCGCACGCATAGTTGATATATTGAACAGTTACACAGGTGCAAGAAGTGCAAGGTTACTTGTTTCCAAACTAAACAGTGTAGATTTGCCTTGAATATGGGACATTCATGTGTTTTTACATGTACGTGTTGCAGTAGAGATGATTCTGTCATGGACCATAGCGTTATATACTCATGATTGCTTTCTTGTTTTTGGACATTTTATATTGTGCTTGTCATTAGTAGGTTTTCCTACAGCATCACGTGAAATCATAAACTATGGGTACCTTGTGTCGACGCTCGAAAACCTTTCTTGTCGATAGATGCTGCCACCGCTAAGCCGTGTTAGAACGAAGCTTAAAGTTGAACATGGGCATACCTGCATGATCTTAGCAAAAAACCGGGTTACGTGAACCTTTTCCGGTGCATGCAAATAAAACGTTCTAAGATACTCGGTGATAGTAAAGAGATGTAGCGCACGGCAAACTTTCTTAAATTGCCAAGCACAGTTTCTATTGTTAAACAATTTTATCTCTTGGCCGAAAGGTGATTTGCTTAACTGGCGTTCGTTCCTCGATGCAGGAGATGTGGAGAGGGCTTTTATCTTATGAAAATTGGCAAAAGCCTTGCTTGGATCAAGATATTAGTAATGGAACGGCACTGTTAGACTTATTTCTAAGTGGCATTACCGCGGCGAGTAAAAGCGTGACAAAGGCCGTGAGTTGGTTAGTGGGAAAGTAACGCCAGCTTTGCTGTTGCCATGTGAACGCTTTGATGCCAATCTTATGCTTATTGGTTATTCCTGTTTTTAGGTGAATTTCGCGAGGTACTGGGCGAAAAACAAGGTTTGGCTTCTACTGGTGGAATCTGGACCCTTTGATCATCTTATCGAGTTACGGGAAATACTTTACCCCCTATCATGATTACAAGCAAACTTTTCTGATTGAAGGAGGTAGAGGGTTTCGATTGGTTGTGGAGAGGTGAGACTTATGTTTTTTAAAACTGAATTCTCAACAGAAATCGAACAATTTATTAAGTATGACGCCTCATATCCAAAGGCTCATACGACGGTCGAGAGCCCTGTTAAACAATCTATAACTCTATCAACCCTTCCGCCAGATATTAATCCGATGGTATCGAAAAAAATTGTGTGTAGATTTGTCTAAAACTTTAGATGAACTTTTTAGTAAAAAAATAGAGTGTGGGCGTGCTTAAGTGCAAGAGCCTGTAGTTTTTTGTACGGTATCAAGGCAGCAAAATGCCAAGAATACCTATTGGGATTGCTGTGCTGATAGCGTGTTCTGGAACCAAATAGTAGATCTATTTACCAAGGTGAAGTCTTTGTCACCGTAATATCGCGAATGTTTTCGTACATTACGACTGTAAATGCTTGTCTGTTGATCAATTTGCTGTCGGATGTGCTGAAAGTTAAGCATATCTATGGTGGTGAGTCATTATGGCGTGTGGAAATCAAGGCGGCGATGGGGGCACAGAAGAACACGGTGATGATCGACAATTTGGTTGCCCATATAAAAGACGTTTACCGCCTCCACAAGCAAAAGAAATTGATAGCGATAGAAGATGAGGCAGGTCGATTTCTGATTCGTATGTGTTGATTTAATGTGGTGGAAGCAAGTGGCTAAAGTATGTCAAAGCCAGCATTGTTTCAAACCGCAGGCGTATCGGCGAAGAAACTGCATGTCACGGTTGGTGTTACACGCTTAGGCCAATGGTCACATTAAAGCTAGAGGTGACCGTTTCTAGTGAGAGAGTCCGCTGAGCACTGGAAATACAATTTTGTAGAAAGGTTGGTGTGCTGTGGCGTTGCTTTGTTTGTTGTTTTCTTGTTATGGGTTGTCGGTTTTGTTTTGGTGGTGGTTTTTTTTGGTTGTTTGTGGGGTTGTTGTTCGTTTTGTAGTGTGTTGTTTTATGTTTGGGTTCTATGGTTAGAGTTGTTGTTAGTTGGGTTTTTGATTTTTTTCCTGGTTAGGTTGATAGATGTTTTGGTTGTCTATGTTTGGTTAGGATGGGGATGGTTTGGTTTCCCTGGTTCGGCTGTTGGGTGGCTTGTTTTGTTTTGGTGTGTTGGTTGTTTGGTTGGTTGTTGGTTTGTTACTGCGGTTGTTCCCCTTTGGGGTGTTTTGGTTTGTTTTGTGTTTAGTTTTTTGTTGGTGTTTTGTGTTTGTTGGTTTTGTTTGGGTTTTGTTTTTGTTTGTTTGGTGTGGTTGTGGTGGTTCTGGTTGGTTTTTTGTTTTTGTGTTTGTTGGTTATGTGGTTTGTGGTTTGGTTGTTTTGTGGTTGCCATTTGCCAGTTGGGCTTGCTCCGTGGGCTTTTTTTTGGTTTTTTTGTTTTTTTTTGGGTTGTTGTTGGTCTTCGTTCTTGGTTCTGTTGTGGTTTTGTTGTTTTTTGTTGGGTTTTGTTGTGTTTTGTTTGTGTTTGTGGGTCCCTGGTGTTTGGTGTTTTTGGTGATTTGTTGTTTTGTTTGTTGTTAGATACTCGTTATTAAACAAAAAAACGAACGAGAGTTCGTTTTTTTGATTCTGGAGCTATGCGTTGGACTACAAAGTGTTGTTTTCAGCAATGTTTCGCAACCTGCGATGGTTGAAGCGTATCCAATATGCCCGGATCATGCTTAACAAGGGCTCAATACATTTTCAATTCCACTGGTGGAATGCGAATGGCGCAGGTATTACACCACGCGGTTTTCTTTCATCATCGCGTCGCCAGTGCATGGGCCAGGTTGGCGATTAGCAAGTTGCTCTGTCTCTCATGCACGTTATAGTTTCTGGTGAATAAACGAATATTACGCTTGAAACCTAAATCGCCAGAGAGCGTCTACCCAACCTTAATTTTTGCACTTTTCGGCTGGATGCCAACAACAACACAAAAACCGGTTTTTGCTTTACCCATTACGTGACGAGAAGCCAAGTACGTTTCCTAAAGAAAGTTTTTGGCAATGTCGAATCGGCTTGGCACCGCAGGGAAAAATGGTCAGACCCAACCGACTTTGAATGAAGGAGCTGCGCAGATGTTCTCGAATCGATTGATGACAAATTCGCTTTGCCTTTTCTACATCATGAAAGCTCACATTCACTTGGATTTCATACATCAGTAGACGTTTGGCTTCATCTGTGGAAGTTTCTCATAGCGGTGGGATCAGAGTCGTTCGGCTAGTCACTGCCATGATGCGAAATACTCGACGAGCGGATTCTGCTTGCAAGCTTTGTCAAGGTGAGCATTCATCTACGCGATTGTAAGATGCTTGTACGCGCGGTGTAGCTGATGGCCAAAGCAGTAGGCATCATTGCCATCGCTGGTTCTTACTATAATGGTCATTGAAAGGTCTTCTTAAACGACGTAATCCGTTTACTCATGGCTGCTGTAGTGATACAAAAGTTGGTTGGCGGCGTGAGAGTAACGTTTTAGCTCCCGTAATAAGGAGTTCACAATAACGAAGTAATGAGATCTATTTGTCATACTGCTAAGAAGAGCGTGTCCATAACGTAGGGCCTGCACTCATACCTTCATTTTGTATATGAATATAAATGACTCGTTATTGGAGTAGAGATCAAGGCGCCGATTTAGAAAGTGCTCTATGACTTATTAGCAAGCGCCCCATGGTGTGATAGTCCGTTTTCCAGCAGGGCTTTTGGCAGTCGTAAAGGCTTGGGTTGTCTGAGTAAATACGAACCAAGCACCCGTGATGATGATCAACATGTGTTTGACAGGCTGTATGCCAAAGTGTTGTTTTTCCCAATAAGTGCTGTTTCGTTGTCATTATTGCTAACATAGCGCTGCCAGCGAAGGAATTCTTTGCTTGTACCCAAAAATATTTATCACCGCACAAATTGTGGCCTTTAGGTTCGGTACTAACAAGTCACCATTGGTTCTCCAAGATTTATCCATGCGGTGTCGAATGTTTTTTTGCAGTTGGATTAGCATTCGACGGTGAGACGCTGGTGATTAAAAGTAACAGTTTATGCCATTCCGTCTTGATGGCTTTTGGATCCCCAAGGGCGAAATAAATGTTTTGGTCTGCGAGATTGTAGTTCCAGATCGACGACTGCCAATCCGTGTGTATAGTAGTTCCAAATCTCACACCGATAGAGGCGAGCTGGCGTAAGCAATGATTGCTAGCGAGTTAAAAGGGCCCGTTCAAGATAAATGGGGTTTGCATGTGTTGCATCATATGCGCCAGAAGTGGCCTTTCGCAGCTAGTGCTATGGCATTTTGCCCGCGGTGTAGTCGGAAACGGTTGCCAATCCTGGAAATTTCCATCTTGTATAAGTCAAAACTAGATCAGAATGCAAACTCCAATTTAGATCGAAGGTTTCTTAATCATAGGTTTGCTTCTTCCTACGCCAGCTTTATAAGCGGTTGGCGTAAGCGAGCAGGACAGGCAAAGCCCGTAGCAGTGATTAGGCTCTCATCTAGTTTTGATCTTTGTTGTAGTAACCAAACATAACGCCATTGTTACGAAGATGGCCGCTCTCTCAAATAGCGCAATCCATGACGAGTTGCTTCTAGGTAGGCTTGTTTGTTTTCTGCTGTGTTTGCTCTTCTGTCTTGAATACGCTTTTGCATAATTGAAATGAAGCGTGTGCTGCTAAACAAGTTGACGAGTATCGAGTGTCGTAAATGTCGCGTGTCTTTAAAGATGAAAGATCACCGTCAAGGTCAATGCAGTTTGGGTGAAAAACGCCATAGTAGACTGAATAGGCTGTTTAAAAATTGCAGATTTGAAACGCTGGAAAGTGGCGATAAATGTCGTCCTTTGTAGGCGGGCTTTGCTGTTTATAGGCAAAGAGCTGGGTTATTTTGAACTAGAGATCGATTTTGTTGAGCGTAACTTCATCTTAATGAGTTAGATTAATTTTATCAATTAGATTATTAAATATCGTCGTTTAGTTTACGAGCTTAAATATGAGGGTGAGTGTATGAAATCGTCAGTGTACTCGACAAGCCGTGTTTATAATGAACGGATCATTCTCCACTGGTCGGCAACACCAGAATTTACTTCGCGTGAGTATTGCTGAGCGCACAGGGTGAGTTACAAGACTATTTCGGGTGATTCGTTTCTTACTTGAACGGGCAGGTTACTTACTATTTTGTGGTAAGGTGGACCGGGTGTCGGGACAGGCTCCATTAGCTGGAGTAATTAATGGAGCGGCGCTTATGGACTGGCGTATCAAGTTGATCCGATATCTCAGTGCGGGCGCGCTGGATTTTAAGTTGGCGCCTGTGTTTTGTTATTAGAACGAGAGTGCTTTTCCCTCTGAGGAACTGGCTAAAAAAACGACAAAACCTTATCGAGAACGTGAAGACACTGGAGCAAGTTGGAGTAAGTTCAAGGCATAGGCTCGGACCTTGATTATTTTTTTTTTTTGACTCTTGGTTGGATTACGATTGGTCACCGACTCAGACCTAAGAGCCATCGTGACGGCTAAAGGCCGCGGATTAAAATATATGGGCAGTCAGTTGCTTTTGAATCATGGTTACGGATTAACCGTGATAAGCTGCTCTGTGAAAACGACCGGGATGGCGGCGGCAACCAGTGTGCGCTTGCCATCAGAATTCGCCTAAAGAGACATTCTTTATTTTTGGTCAGTACTTGCTTGTGTGTAGTTTTTGTGGCTAAGGTGAATGCTATTTTGGCGCGCTCGGTAAAGCGGGCATTTTGGTTTAATTTCCAAGGCGACTGGCAAAACATGGTATGGATTCTCTGACTTGTCCCTGTTCACTCATTAGTCGATTTCTAATGGCAAATCAGTCGTGTGGACCTGAAATGAAGGTTGACAGATCTCAGTACGCGGGTTTATATAAATCAAGTGGGGCGAAGTAGCATTAGAGTCGCCGCGCTGGCTTCCGTCATTGCTTATCGATCTGAAGCGTTTCTATTGTGGGCGTTTGCCCGCCGCCTTGTTTAGCGGCTTTAATTGCCGTCTGAAGTACTTGGCGTCCATGTTGCTGCCTCTCCGGATCCGTGTTTGTCAAACGGCTATACGCAGGGTGTTAGGGCGCTGATATTACCGTATATGAGACGTTTGCACAACAGCAAAATTTATTATTATTGAGTTCAAAGAGAAGTTAATGCTTTCCGAATTATTCGGTCGCTGCGTGAAGGGAAGCATGAGGTGAGATTACAGTGCGAGATAGGTCGCATGTGGCCGTTGAAATCTCGACTTATTTATACCGCATCAAATCGATATGCGTTTAGTGAAATGGATACCAAGCGACGTTGTATTTATTGTGGTTTTAGATTTCTTTTCTTCAATTGCAGCGCTGCTTGAGAATTCGCCGTTTGGAGAGTGTGAAATGTAAAACGGCATTTTTATCCTTTTGAAAGCTGAGCATTATGCGCTTTATACCTTATTTATAGCCTTACGGGATGGTTGTCATTTCGTGGATCTAAAAGTGCGGAAATCATAATGGTCACTGAGCTTAGCGGCTGAGGACCGAATTTTCGATTGCAGACCTATTGCATAGCCTTACAGCAATTTCATAAAAGGAATCAGTTTCTAAAGAGCGTGGGCGAATCCAAAAAGTGGGGATGAGTAACGATTCGAATTCGAATTAAAACGTTACTGTTGAGACGAACCTTCTTTGTGTCCGATGATGATGGTTATTGAAAAACCAGCTGGGAACGGTCATTTATTTTTAAAATTTGATTACGCTTAGATCTCAACAGCGAGTTGAAACAGGCGCCTAACGGCTGAATGCCATTTAGAAATATATTTCCAATCCGCTGTCATAAAAGGAGTCGATGAGGAGCACTTAGCCGAGGCAAAGCTTGCGAATGGCGATGCCGTTGCTCGTACACGAGAGTTTGGAACGGGAAGCGAGATTCATCGAAGCCTTATTTCAGTATTTGGATAAAAACAGCAAGTGAGCAGAAGCTTCAGCTCATTATTCGTCACGCAAACGAATGACATTGCGATGCTATTGTATGAGCTAGATAGCTTGTCTGATGGTTTGTATAACCGATTTTGAGTAATCTAGAATGAAAGTACAGTTGATTGGCAATTGGCTTACTCGACAACGCGTGTTGTTCAGCAGTTTTTGATGCAGTGTGCGGTTGATCAGTCGTCTTCCTTCAAAGTCGCAACAACTGTCGGGACGGTACGACATTAAATAAGAGCTTTATTTTGCTTAGCCACTTTGCATTTGTATGCCATCCCTTAGGGAGCGGTAGAGAAGTATCGATGATGGTTTCAAAAGTTTTTTGGAGCAAACTGAACGTTATCGAAATTCCGATACCCAAACCGTATCGAAAAAGCCACTGACTAAATTGGCACGTATTCTTGGCCGGAAATTTAAAAGGCTACAAGAATATCTGTTTACAGGCGTTGTTGGAATGAGGTTAGCATGACAGCTGAATGATTTGATGTTGCAGAGTTTGCCCTATGGCGAGTTTGGATTAATCAATGATTCATTGGAAGATACACTTAAAACAAATGGGAGGCGAACCTGCATAAAGAACTTGTACCCAAAATTTCCCGAGCGAGGCGTTTGCAAAAGCGGTTGTATGAGTTCACAAGCGCGATAGAAATAAGCTGAAGAAATATGGCATTAATACCAAAAAATGCCGATCTGAGGTGATACATCCAATCTGGCAAATCTTTGGGTTCAATTAGAAGGATTTAGTATGACGCTTTGGACGAAGGACAGGGCCGGCGCATTTTTTTTCTGTCAGCGCTTCAAATTTTGATCGGTTTAAGGCGTTTCTTTTTGATTGCGCTTGCGGTGGTTTTCTGGATATTGGCTCAAGAAAGCAATTGCTGCACAGGCGGCAATGAAGAAGTAAAAATTCAAACATTGGCATTTCTCCAAACTTAAATATTCTGTGTAAACCCATCATGAAACTTATGGGATCTTGCGTAAAGGAATTATGTCTAGTCTTTTAGTTAATGGAGGAGGATAAAATAGAAAATCAAAACCCTTCTCTTTAAGTCACCAAGTTATTTACCCTTTTTCTTAAGTACATGCCAACACCATCTTTCGTTTCATGATGACCATGACATTTTCGTTGCGGCCTCTTTCACGTGATTCAAAAAGCATTGTCTGTTTTGCCAACGCCTTCATTCTGATGTGAAAAACATCTAAGATAAAGATGTCCATTGTCGCCCATCAACGCAAACCACGATTAACCTTTCGGCACCAATTTCTTGCTTTCAGGATTCCCATTCAGAGTAGCCGAAAACCTTACACCACCGTTACGTGGAATTTTGGAATATCCAAACCAGAAGGGCGGTTCTTGGGATTGGTAAAAATCTTACCACCCGCCCCGGAATTACCGGGCGGTTTAAAATTGACTGTGTTTTTTCTTGGCTTGGGGTTCTTTGATTTTGGATTTGTCGGATTTTTTTTTAATATTTCTTTTCTGGTTGCCCCCATCCCCCCGGCCGTTTTTTTGTTTTAATATTGGTGGATTCTAGGCGTTATGATTCTTTTTCTTTGT
>Ga0163217_1040207_pt1 | contig 14137 bp, 14 predicted proteins | sample SynspAceP_FD_185933 | JGI IMG/M metagenome (GOLD analysis project Ga0163217, IMG submission 185933) | Saline lake microbial communities from Ace Lake in Antarctica - Synechococcus sp. Ace-P (PacBio error correction) | ecosystem: Environmental > Aquatic > Non-marine Saline and Alkaline > Saline ... | reverse complement strand
CGCGGCTTAATATGAGCAAGGGCTTGCTCTCTGGGTTACACATCACCATAACCGCGGGCCAACTTTCAAGAAGCCATAGACCTGTGCGTTTCCTTCAGCAATCGCAGTGCCTGCAAAAAATTGGCCTATTGCGCTTGCAACCAGTAAGGCATTCCTCTCGCCGGGAGGGCGCAAGGGATTGGAACTTTGACCAGCCGGGGCCCGTGGAGTTGCAGGTATTAGCAGACCCCAGAGCGATCACGTTGCGCTCCGATGTTGACGTCATATAGCGCCAAAGAAATGTTAGATGCCAGCCTCACCCAGCGGAAGCAATGCGATATTTTTTATGGTTGGTAAGCCGCTGTAGCTCTGACTCCGGGTAATTACCGTCCGGCCCAACTTGCCGAGCAAAAAATCAAGAAAACGAGCGATACGATGAAGCTAGATTTAGTGAAGAACTCCTGGACATTAATCAGCACCATTGCAGCGCTCGATAAGCCGTCCGTTTTAACAGTGGGTTTTGCCCGCTGAAAACAATCGACGCGTCGAGCGCCACGGCGCCGAAAAAACTAAAGCCGTGCAAAAACTAGATTTACTGTTTTGCTAAACGCAGATATTGGTGCCAACGGCCACATTAGGCAGCGGACAGCATTAGTTGCAACGGCCCTTTGGCCCAAACAGCCTACCAATGCATACTGTTGGGTCGAACACTCTCGAGACACTCAATATTACCTGAGTGGCCGTAAAGAAATAATAGTCGATATACTGCATTTGTCAAAATGTTGAGAAGTGCCGTCATTTATCCACGCACAAACACGGCCAAAGACTATCTTGACCTGCGATGCCTCAGAAAATAAAAGAAGAGTGTGACGTGTACTGATGACACAAATCCGAGGCCTTAAAGGAAATCGATGGATATTGGTGGGAGCAGGAATAGGGTGTTAGTGTGTAAGGAATTGAGCTCTCACTGTTTCTCAAATACGATTAGCCACAAAGAAAGTGACCATTGGGTAATGACACTATAAACCAGTAGGGAAGACAAGCGCAAGACAACCCTACGATTAAATCACGATAATGCGAAAATTTCCGACGGAGTTCTGTAGATCCAGCACTTTCGAGCGCTACATTGATATTCGTGGCATCGCGGGGACTCAGCTAAATGAGCACTCTATCGCAGCTCATCGGGCAAGTCCTTGGGCCCTAGCATTTATGCACTCCAGCCCTACTAGGCTGTAGCGATTAAAGCACACCCTCGTGTGGTTTTTACGGTCATGTTGATGTCGTATATCGTGACTAACTCGGGCCGATTTTGGCGCCTTTCCTAGCACAACCACGGATTCTGCGCGCTTCTTCCTTACTTCGAAGGCTAGAAGTGATTCTATGCGCAGCGGCGGATGCCATGCGCTTAGAATACTCCGGTCCGTTTCTCTAGGGAAGCGGTAATCGCCTACTCCTTATTGTATTATTCGCCCCCAGGCACAACACTCCGCCCTTGGGCGTTCTCAGGACCTCATGCTTACGGCAAGCCATACACCCCGCGATTACAGATTTTTCAACAATATTTAATAGGTAAAGGGTAGTCACTTCCGATACAGGCGGCAAAGCGCAAGCCTGCATCTTTAGCTCCAGATCGGAGATACCAAACCATCTACGACGAGCCCTGCGCCGAGAGAGTTGCGCAGTGCGACTACTTCGTCGGTCAGTGGCACATCCCTAGACTCTCTCCGCACACTCTCTCGACTCGAGAAGAAATGACATGGTGCCCGAATGTATTGATTGCGAAGCTACAAATACATTTCAATTCTCCGGCAAATCATACATTACCGACCGCGGTAAAGAATCGTTGTCGACTGCGCCAATGGCATGTGTGCGCCCGAGCACTTATCGCTCCCTTCGCTCTTCTCAAAAGCACTTTAGCCTCGAAGGCAGTAATTGGAGGTCACAGCTGCGAATTTTGGTCCTTGCGTAGGATATCGATTGGCATTCCCCAACCATTCACCCTGATCCAATCCCGCTCTCCGCTGCGTGAATCACTGATGCCGGATCCGTGCGAGAAACATTTTGATCTTAGTGGCGAACAGTGGTACATAAGCCACTAAGGGTGGCTGAATCTCGGCGACTCGCAATGGGGCCCATACAGATTGCGGTGACGGCGACGCTTCGCGGCCGCTCAAAGTTTAGTGCTGTCAACTAACCCAGGGACAAGGCATCATCGAGGTTTTCACGGATCGACTCTAATGCTGTCTGAGATATCCAATATCAATGACAAACTATTCTGCCTCGTTAACAGAGATTTCCAATCTCCAGCTGTTGTCTTCGACGTTAAGATGCACATCATTGCTGAAAACAGCTAAATTTCAAGAGCGTCGGAGGCAAGCGATCATGAGCCGCAGCGGGCACTCATTTCATGAAGCCAATGCATGCAAGAGTGTTCTAATGCCCCCGTGGTCGGCCGGGCTTTGCGTGTGATGGTCCCATTTTTCTCAATCAGGCTTTCCAAGTTCTCTCCTTAATACTTATGTCTCACAGATAAGTTGGGACTAATCCTCGTTGGTTTGGGTCAGTATGGGATCGTCATGGATGGACTTGGGTGTACGTTTGAGCCTTCGGCGCTCTTCGCTCTTTATGGAGATCATCTTAGCTCACAGCCTGGACAGTGCCGAATACAAACCCTTTTAGCTGAAGCCGCCCACATGCAGTCACTAGTCACCCCCGAAACTACCGCATTGAGGTCAGGCCGACGAACGTAAAGTTTTGCGCTCCATGGAGCGTATATTAAAATCTCTTCGGCGGTCGCTTTCCCCAACGGATCCATATACGTCTGCTCTTGTGATGCATTCGCGTTGACTTTGAGGATGGCTGGGTCTGATTTCGGGCCTCTAATAACCACACCCGCCCTACACTACTGCGCTTTGAGGCCCAAAGTCGCCAATCACTGCCAGCCTTACTTCAGAAACGCTTCGCGAAACTGCTTCATGGAAGCTTCGATCATCAACTCTGTATTGAAATACTTTTATAAACCCTAAGCCTATTTCCAACTCTTTTATGGAAAAAATTGCGCAGCGAGCTGTTATACTTGCTGCCCCATTTGAGCACAGCAGCCTTTTGGAATAACAAAACCCGCTGCCTAGCCCCTTAGGACGATTTACCGTGCATTACCTTATGCCCTTAGATTTAGACCGCTGCCTAAAAACATTGCGAACGTTCCTGACAGAAAGCATCTGCCCTTATATTCACACAGTTCACCGGCAGCACTTTGTTGTGACCATATTGGCCGACAGGCAACGCCATGACCGACGAAGTTGCGCTGAAGAACAGCGGTTTGCCAGAAGACATCCGTTCGTCTGATGTTATCGTGGGAAAACTGCGTCCGGCATGAAACCCTGTGTCGTCCATAGGTGGCCGGCCCACACAATCGGCTCCTTGCTCGTCACAACTTACATCATTCCATCCGAGTTCATCGATCGAGGACATCGTGTAAACGACAAGAAGACAATGAGGATGTTGTGGATGATGGCTACTCGGTGGAGTTAGTTTTTGAATAAGGCGAGTTAACTAGCATTTGCGCTGCTTCTCCCATCTTGCGGCGATTACAAAAACCAAGGAAAGGCCATCGGATTACGCAAACAAGACGGCAACCTTTAATTTACAAGCAAAAAAAACCATGTGCTTGGAATGAAAGAAGAAGTGCCATTGTGCACCTAAAAATGTATGGACATGGTGTCGCCGAGCGCTAATTCTTGTCTGTTAATTTTCGATGTATCTCGTCCATATGTTTTATTGAGTGAAGTTTAGTTGATTGGATACCAATTTGGCTCAAGCATCAGACGGCAGTTGAGGTAACTTTTAAAAGTCTACATCAAAAAATTGACACATTCAAAGAAAGTAAGTAATTTAATTTCAGCCCTCAGTGACGGTCGCTTCCATCGGTTACTGAATGGCGCTTGTAGTTTGGACGACTACTTTTAATATACTCTCACGCTGACACAGTTGGCGTACGATCGCAAAATTTCTCGCATGCTGAAGGAAACTTAATGCTCGCTTTAACCAATATTTAAGCGGGACGTATGGAGGATCAAACTTTACCATTCCGGGGTGCAATGGTCGTTCATACAGGGCTGACCACCAAGCAAGGAGACGAAATGATTGGCAGATGGCACCATTTCACGGAGGCATGCTTGCCAAAGATGAATGTGCATTAGGACGCGCGTCAATGGCAGGCGTTTAGAAGCGCCAATATTATCGGCATTGCGGAGTGGAGCACGCTGTGCTTCTTGGGAAATTTTCACTAACACCGGCGTGGGCACTTTTAATTAGATAACACCCGTAATTTTGACGCCGAATACAGTCGTTTCTATTTTAAAGGGAAAGACACCTCAACACCAAATGGCCGCTCTGCTTTAAGGTCGCCATAACGCTGCCAATTGCTCATTAACAATTCACGTGTGCACAAAAAACACATCCTAACAAAAAAGCCTTGCTCGCATGCTGGAGAACGGCCCTGTGCGACGCTCGATCACTACCGCCTGCACTTGCCCGAAAAGAAGGTCCGGTGTTTCGAAGCGGCGCTTCTACCGCCACTTTCCTAAGCAAAGGCAAAAATGTTTTGAAGGGCTTGATCGTGTTTATCGAAGGACTTTGTTTTCTGCATTACGCGTAATTTTGGAAGACGAGCCTTCCGCACATCGACGCTGCCGGAAAAAATCTTGACGCTTGGTGCTTTTGCTAACCTTCCGCTAGAGGGAAAAATATCGTCGACTGACGCGCGTCTCATGACGTGGGGATGCATTTGGCAGGATTGAAACACGAACGCTAAAGATGTGCTGCATAAGCCAGGCTTTTCGATCGGCTGGAAAGCCAGCAGTGAAGCAAATTTACGAGAAGCACAGATTCGGAGAGAACTTACGCTGCGTAGTATCCCCTAGCATTCTGATCGATTTTACTGCATGGCCAGCGTAGAGGGTCGTTTTAATTGCAGTTTGTCGGGGCCCCCCCCCCAGGGGGCCCTCATAGGGGTTTTTTTTGGGAAAAAAAATTTTTTTTTTTTTTTTTTAAGAAGCGCTCTGACTGAGGCGTGGAAGACGCAATGGGCTTATCTTTCCCGTGAAATTGCCTCGTTCCCTTCGGCGTTTAAAACCCCCAAATTCTCGGGGTTATTTCTGCACGGGTTCCCAGAATTTGGATGGGCGCAACATGATAGGGCAGGAATGTTTAGGCTTTTTGATCGCGCACCCTAAGAGTGTCTCACTGATTCTTTGAGTCTAGCCGATAATAATGTCAGCACAAGAACTTTGTTTATACACTTCCTTCGTATTCTCATGACGACATTGGCGCCAGACCTTAGCTAGCGCGCAGGTACCAGTTCCTGCGGGGTCGATCTAAGGCAACGAGAATTTCCAGCAGGCGTTGTACCAGTGCGCTCGAATAAAATCCATTCACTTCACGCAACCGCCGTCACCCGCGGTAATCACATTTTTCATCGGGAAATCAATGCGCGCCCTTTGTAAAAAGAGCGGCCTTCCTACGGATCTTCAAACCTTGCAGCCGTCCGGGGCACCACGTTTTCTCATTCTCCATGATCTTTTCGTGCGCTTTTGCTCCTATTTTGTTCGGTTAAAGGCAATAAGGCTTGTCGATTTCCGTGCTGCCTAGGCGACAAAGCGCGGCCGCGCGCTTCTCACCACACCAGAGGAATACCTTCTGTAAGCCCGGCGGGTATTGCTACATCCAAAACCTTAGCGAAAAATCTCATATTCGGACTTCACTTGTCATATTCACGCCTAACTGCCGTGGCAACACAGAGAGAGACCTACCAATAAACAGTTGTTCACGCAAGGCACCGTGTTTCAAACTAATCCCGTTCGCTTAAAGCCGTCTGGGCGCAAGGGAAATAAGGGCTGGTGCGACCGGATTTCAAAGCTTTGAAAACTGCAGTTTAGCTTGTTAAAATCATCGTGTTCATGAGTTACCCTAAGGGGCTCGATAAATGACTTTTTGAAAAAATCCTGCATCACCACCCTCCTCGTCGCTAGGCAACAAATAATTTCAGTTAAATGCCACTAGCTCTCTTTTGCGGACAAAACGAGCCAATTCACCTCCTAGCCTTTTTGGCGGGCCAATCCGACGTTCAATCGCTTGTATCAAGCTCATTTCATGTATTCGAAAGCATTCACTTGTTTCGAGCTCTCTCTTCGCGACACGGATTAATGCCTTGACAGATAGCATCAAAACAACTATAAATTAGGCGCGACTGGGTGTTCGTTCATTTACTGTATGGGTTTAATAAATCTTCTCAGGTGTTTGCGTCGGTGCCACAAAATTTGGACGATTCTTTACATTCTGCGAATCCAAGCTCGAGTACTCGGCCACCTTCTTGTAGAATTGCCCAACCAGAAACAGCACAGCGATCAGCCTGCTTCTCAATTGGCGTTTTTTGCTTTCACAACGACCGTTTTTGTGATCAAATTACGCTAATCGACACCGCTGCTAGCCGGCTTACAACAGGACACCCGTTGACTGAAGATGTGCGCGCGGTGCCACCGTCAGCCTTAGCATACGACATCACAGTCCGATTTGATAGTGTTTTCGTCCTAGCGGCAATTTTCATGTCTAGCGATTCCCGCGCGCAAATGATGCGCGAAGTTTGCCCCGATTAGATTCGAACGAGATTTTTTCACCTTACTGTACAGGCGGCCAACCTCTGCCCTCTCTTCCCAACTGGACCCGATTCGCGATCCCATGCTATTGCAGTGGGAGGCGCTTCTTCCAACTTCCGGCACACTCAGCCGATTATTTCCCTGTGGACCAACCCGCGCCTTTGCCTTCAAGAAACGCGGGTTACGACTCTGTCGACGCTAGCGGTACAGATCACCTTAGTATCACCAAAACTCCACAAAATAATACAGAGCCTTCAGCGTGCCTTTGTATTAATGGCGGGTTAACTACGACAGTCGCCGCAGTTTTGATCTGGTTGGGCGGTTTACCTAGGTCTATCGTATTCTTGCATGTTGCCTCACTCGGGGTCGTTAAGATTTGACCGCGATTATCCTTGATCTGTTCCATGATCTGTGCGAGTCACAAAGCGCAATATTGGAGTAAATACGGATATAGACTAACAGCCTGAATGCTGTGATACAGCTGGTCTGTTAGATTGCTTCATATGTTGGGTTTATTAGCGGGTGTCACTTGTTTAATGGATGGTGTTGAGACTGACCGCTTTATACGCTTTAAGGAAAGCAATTATAGGGCGTACATTGAGTAATTGGACAAAACGGACTTCCTTCTGTTGGGCAGGAATTCCACTAAGCTCCGTCCAATCACCGCTATTTAGGAGACTTGGCTTTCCGCTTCCCGAAGCCTTGCCGCTCCCTCGAGACCAACGACCAGTACGCGATGCCTTACGCAAAAACTTTTAAGCGCGCCTGGAAAAAAATAGACTGCAATTGCGTATAGAGACCAGAAGGCAGCCAAGACAGTACTCTGCAGATAGACGAAGCCCTCGTAGTGCATTCTCAAACAACGTCGAGCGTTACGGACGCAAATTAAATGGTGCCGCACTCCCCACTGGCATATTAAACCGAGAAAGCAGGCTCAGTCCCACTCTCAGTTTCATCGTTTTCCAATGGGACATAGTCTTAGTCATTTTGATGAGTGTGCCAGGGTCTGTGCTGCTTGAAAGAGGAGAATTGCCAGAAGCGCTCATGAATTCCACAGGATCTTGAAACTCAAGCCTTTGCCCTGTTCAAAGAAATACCCCCTCGCCGGACCTTACTTAGATGTACGACACTCGCTCCATGCAGCCGCGAATGGCTCAAGTGGGCTTTACGCACCAAACCATGCAGTACACACCGCCTCATACGGCTTTTGTGAACAAGGGCCAACCAAAGGCTAATACTCGTGAAATTCGTCCACTACCGTTAGAACTCGCAGCCCGAGATACTCGCCGTCACTTTTGGGCTAGCAAACAAGCGCACTGCGTGACGAGCTAGAGGCACTCAAGATCGCAAATAGACGAAACCCGCCTAGAGCAAGAGATTGTTAGTATTGCCACAAAAATGGGATATTCGACGAAGAGTTAGACCTCTTGAGGCGCACTTTGAATGAAGTAGAAAACGCGTACTAGGTTTGAAGGAGCCCTCTTGGTCCGCCGCCTGGACTTTCCTGATAGGCACAAGAAGTTGATCCGACGAAAATAGAGTCCTCACCCTAATTACGCTTTCGTCTTAGAATCCAAGGGCTCAGAGTTCAAGAGAAAACACCAACTCATCCGACGCGGTTGAGTATTTGAAGTGTTGCTGAATTGAGCAGATGTGCGTGGAGTGTACGGCATTTAAGTGCAGGAATATGAGAGAGTAGTCCCCTACATTTTACCACCCAATTGTTCTCACTCTTTTGGACTGGTAACACTCGGTTATCTTAGATGTCAGTTTTCGATAATAAAGGTTATTCCTGTCCGAGAGCCTTTCTCCATACATGAGATATAGTATACCAATCTCAAACTTTCACTTCCATCTGTGTTACTCTCTCTTTTATCGCGTTGATGCGGAAACATACTGACTACGTCCTCTCCTTTGTCTAGGTGTTAAAGGTCTTGCCCAGTTCAAACAAGATAGATAAGGCTCAATGGAATCCGATGCTTTGCCTGCTTGCTCTACTTTCGTGGTTGTATGTGCTAGCTTCCGTGGCATTATTCGCCATCACTTACCACAGGCCATAATTGTCGATTTGTTTTAGTGCTTGGGTGTTTGCTTCGGGACGTCGAGCTAAGCAAAGATTCTAATCTCACGGATGACATGCTCTTTTGAGAGAGAGATGACGTTGGCTTGTCAATTAAGGGTCGATTCTTATTGTGTGTGGTCCACATTTAAAGCAGTACCATTTGTTCTTTAATTATAGAGTGCGTGCTAGATGAAACAACAGATAACTTTTCTCATTGATAGAACTACTCTTTCACTCAAGTCACTCACTCGCAAAAAACTTAGGCTAACACTACTCGAGAAAAAATTTACGTGGTATGTGTTTTGCCAAGGTACGATATTATTGAGTGTGGAGCGAGAGAACGCTGACCTCGATACCGGGAGTACGGGAATCCTAGCGGGCATCTTGCGAGGTGAAAGATGTTCGTGTCGTTGGGCTAGGGTGTGGTAGGACTAGCGTGCGCGTGTGCGAGTTTGGTGTGTGGCCCCGGATTTGTTCTTTAAAAACTGAGATAAGCCACACCTGCCCCTCATGCGTGTGGCGTGGCGTGTGATTCGATGTGCGAAGCTGGGTAATTGTGTGCGAAGAGAGTGCGCCAAAGGCACCGATAGACATAAACAGATATATTGTCGGCGGATGGCAGGCCTGCCGATGTGATTCTAGAGCGTGCCGACTCAGATTTTGATGCGAAGAGGGATAAACCCTGGGTAAAGGGCCAAAGGCCCCCAAATACTGGCCCCTGCGACTTTTAGTGTTAAACTCTCCATTTCCCGAGTTCACCTGCCCAGAAATATCAGTGCGAGAGACCTCCTCCAAATGACAAATGACTGGTTTTGTTACTTGCAGGGTCCATTAATCGCTACATTATTCTGCCACGCTCGAGACGCTCAAAATATCTGCCTTTGAAATCATGTAGAATCTCAGCCATGTCCCCGAGATGCATCGGTGACAGTAAGGTTCAGTGTGCTGGCGGAGAAGTTTTTTGCGTTCAGTATCCCATATCCGATATATATAGGCGCTGCGAGATACGTCAGAACTCTCCCTCGTGCGCAAACATGTAATGATTTGTGCCGCCAAATTGATGAGTTTACAACGAGATTAAACGTGTTCTCCACTCATTTTGCCAAAGGATGTTAATCGAATACGAGGCAAAAAGAGTGTTGTTTAGACCCTGCTCTTAAAAGAACTCAGCGCTATCGTGTGCCTCTCAAAAACAAGCGCGCTCAGCCACATGTTCCTATGGACCTCTTGAGCCTGACCATGACCTATGTATTGGACAGCCTCAAGAGTGCAGTTTCAGGTTGGAGACAAAAACTTGAGCGGGCAATTGGGCGAAAACTGGCGAAACTGCAGTACTATCTTGCGCTGCGCTGCAACAAAAGAAACAGACTTGGCACTTAGCCACATTGGCCTCTGATACTTGGAGATTGCAGCCGTTATGCGACTTAAAGACACACGAATTAAGTTTTACCGTTCTTCCACAACCATACGAAATTAAGCTAATTGTTTGTAGTTTAAGGGAACTCACGCTTTTGATGCTTAGCCAAGTATCGCACAAACTAAAATATGGACAATAATAAAATTACACAAGAAACTGTTCGCGACAACCACTTCCACTGTTGTACCCCAAGATGGGACGCAAATAGGACTCTTCACGAACAGCGCAAGCCCATGCGACTACTTGCAAGGTAGTCACTATCTGATTCAAGCGTTTAGAAAATGAATTAGACTGGCAAACAAGCCGGAGATAAGTTTGTAATGATGTTCCACCGAACTTGCTTATGGCGAGCGGCATTTTGATGCCTGCGTGCCAAGTTGTAACCTAAGTCCAATGTTTGCCGATATCCGATGTGGAATCCAGGCATGACCTTTCGGGCTACCACCGATGACGGTGGAACATCAGTGATGGTAATAGATTGTGACATGACGACGAAGTAGTCCGATGGCCAATCATCCCCTTTATCGGGGCTAAAACCCTTAATTTTGACGTTAAGTACTCGGGTTAGAGCTGCCACTGCAAGAAAGAGATTGCGCATGGCCACCTCATTTCCCCAGAGGAGGTTGGGGTTGTGGCCATACCACTAATTAAAAACATTAAATACTAAACCATGTCAATAACAGAGGTGGCTAATTACCACCTCAATTTTCCATTTTTATTTTCAATGTTCATTCAACCGATAGATGAATACTCTTCAACTTATCTGCTCACCAATATCATCGGATATTTAAAGCTCGGATCATTAATACAGCCTCTAACATGGTAAAACGCTTCAAGAAAATATTGACTCATTATTTCTAAACTAGGAATATTTCTTATTGCAACATACGAGGTTCCAATATGCGCTTTACCGGCGTACTTTACCATAGTGATGTTAACTCCACGCCGGGCGTCATCGCTGATAGTGATATTTAGCCAATAGCTGACTATCTTTAAAATACAAGGTGTTGGCCGGGGTTCCTGGCAAAATAGATATCAAAATATTAGCCAATTAGGGTTATAAACCCAGTCAGATAAATGTTACGTTAGCTCAAAAAGCATGGATAAGATTGGATCCAATTTTAGTGTAATAACTTAAATGCCATCGGATGAGAAAAAACTTCTCGCCAGCGCGTTTCTACGCGTGATTTTCAATATTTGGCGCAAGCGTAAATATGGATCGTTTTCCACCATGTGCGAGCTGAACGGGTACGATGCAATTCTATTTTCCTGCCGTTGTTTCGCGCAGGTTTTCTTTAAATTAATCGGCATATTAGTATGTTTAAAGCGCGTTTAAAAGTATGCCCATAATCCTTTAAAAAACGATTGGACGCCGCGATTCAAAAACACACAACATAAACCTCAATTGGCGGAAGCTCGGACTCGATGGCTCAAGCCTTAATTCGGCGAAATCAATATCTACTTGTGATACCAACACGACCTTTTTTTAAACTTTGGCCTGTAAGCACCGTTTTGTCCCAGAAAACGGTAGAGGCATTATAATTATGAGTTAATCTCAGGAGCTTGAGTATTTCAAGGCGAAATATAATACCAAAACCAAATCTTTAAGGTTATAAACAAGCTCCCAAAGCCCCAATCAAACTTGTTTACCCATACTCACTTTAACTTTTACTACGCTGGCTGCCGACTGCCGGCCCATACAGGAATAAATTCATCCGTTTTATACTCTCGGATATAACCGGCCTTGAAAACCAGCGGATCAGGTTCGCGCCGTCTCCATACATATGGTGAAACTTTGGACATAAATGGCAAAAACTTGCTCACTTTTATTGTCGCTAATTAAGTGATACTGCACAGCGGTTTATTCTCGTTCTAAACCACGTTGTTGATGAAGTTCTTGCGACCAAATTTTATGGAAGCTTGACGGTCATTGATATCTCAATCACATGCATTTGCACATGATAATCCATGTCTAAGTTGGCAACGGAAACTAACTTCAGAGGGAAACCAAGAAAACGGGCGTACGCCAATTGAAAGAGGTTTAGCATTTGCAGTGGGCATTGCAAACTCGCTAAAAGACGAGGTACTAATCACTAGTCGGCATCCAGCGGGTTTCTGTTAATATTGCAAAACTTGCTACATCTTTGGATTATCCTCTGTTTCCGGTGATCCAAAAATGTCTATCTAAAAAGCTAATTTTTTTTACTCACGACTTACTTCCTTTATTGCAAATAACGACTACTGTAATCATCAGCTAGATGCTGCGATTACTAAGCTTGCTTATTTTTTAAAGGGCTAAACTCTTGGACAAATTGATGATTAGCTCAGTGCGTTCTTGTTAAACTATGCAATTCGCCTTCTGCAAATATTAATGAGAAGAAAGTCAAATAAAAATTGCCGACAAACTTTTATATAAATAGCCATCATCATTTAGATTCTTGCCCTTTAAGGGAATAATAATTTGCTGCTTGGACTAAACACCAAAGCCAATTAACCTCTACCCATATTAGCGCATTGCGCCCAGTGTTCGCATTTATACGCTTTTGTACAACAAATTGCGCCAGTAACTCTGTTATACAGCGTTCTTGCGCCATCATTAATTTTTGCAAACCCCTTGGCAAACGCTAGGAATATATCGGTTAAATCCAAAGGATTCTATATAAAACCGAAAATATGATTTTTCAATGATCAATATAGATAATAAGAAAACTCTTCAATCGTTAAGTGTCGGGAGTCACTGCGCAATGGTGCCTCTAATATTGCGCGCATTTGCTTCTTGGTATAACTCAAATAGTGCAGCAAAACTATGACTTCCTTACCCTTAAAATGATAATAAGAGATTACCGGGGGCTGATATCGAGTTCCATAGACATTTCGGACACTACTCACATTGGATTCACCTTGCTGGTTAAATATATCCCAGCGCCGTTACCAAATATTCGTTCCGATGTTTTCAATAATTCTATACCCTTCTATGCTGTCAAACCAGTGATTAGCCAAAGCCCTATTCCACTACATAAAAGGACCAAAATAGACTTGAATAAAAACCCCGCGAACCATACCAATTATCCGCCCCCAGTTTACGAGTCAGTTTCCACTTCTCTGCCTCATAAGCTGGTCGTAATACACCTTCAAAACTCTTCAGGTGATAAGGCCCTGCATTCGCTCACATAAGTCGTCGCCAAACGCAAGGCCTTTATTAGTTATCTCATAAGCGTACGCCTAGATATTTTTCAAAGAATCTTCGAATATGCGTTTGACAGCCAAGTGTTTCATTGGAAATATCGCTCTGAACCAACGCCTAAGCCAAAGTATGTGCAGCCAAGGCCACATTAACGCTCAATTTGCATCATAACATGCAACTCAAGAGTTCAAGTAACTGCTGAGAGCCTGAACCAATGCCAGGCAATTTCCATTGATATTCTTGCGAGGTCATTAATTTGGATCGATGATATCGGCATAAACCCCGAGACACCTCTTTTTGACGCCTTTAAAAAACATACCTTGAAAATAATACCCAAAAACTTTATGGGGATGTGTGGGTTCGAAAATAATTTGAGGGCTATCCAATTGGTCAAATAGCCTTACAATCAATCCCCTAATGGCAGCACCCACCATTGTGGAAAGTTAGATCCATGCAACCATAGTAGGCCAAACCCAAAATAGAAGCCAAAATAGCGCACCCGATTTCAATAAATGGAATCTTTGCGCACCTTTGATTTAAAAAAATAATCTTCATTAATTAATTTCTGGGCATTAACTAAATTGGGTTACATACGAGTCTTTTATATCAACAATTTCTTCAATGTTGTGTTTTTAAGTCACTGACCATTTACTCACAACATTTGGATATCATGCTCCACTTCGCGCATATAAACAAGATTCTTTGCTTGCACCGGCAAGGACGCCCATAATTGTTGGTGCCCGCTCCTGGGCATACTTCGTTAACTAAACTTTTGCGGTATTACTTGCTTTAAAGCTCGTTTTCAATCGCTTTAGTTAATTCTACGGGAATCGTTCGTG
>Ga0163217_1036379_pt1 | contig 14138 bp, 10 predicted proteins | sample SynspAceP_FD_185933 | JGI IMG/M metagenome (GOLD analysis project Ga0163217, IMG submission 185933) | Saline lake microbial communities from Ace Lake in Antarctica - Synechococcus sp. Ace-P (PacBio error correction) | ecosystem: Environmental > Aquatic > Non-marine Saline and Alkaline > Saline ... | reverse complement strand
CCTTTGCGCCCATTTAAATGCCTGCATTCCTCGAACCCAGACTGATTGCGACCAACCTCGATATGGACCCGCTTGCCTCGGTCAATCGAGCCATGTGCTTCATCGTTCGGCGAATGGTGTGGCCGCGCGCGATCCGATTTGGCCAGCTCCGACTACGTCAGCATCGTTTGATTTGTCCCAGGAACCGCTTTTTGGTCCATCGGTTTGACGGGCGGTGTTGGTGTCCAACCAATTTCCAGCAACAACGGTCAACCAGCCAGGGCCGCACCCAGCGAGGAAAGGCAACGGGCAGCCAGGCAGGCGTCATCCAGCGGAGGCCCGCTTGAAAGCTTTTCTGCTCGAGGCACTGTCGCGGGCGCAGGCCCAGAAGACGGCGGATCCTGCCCTTGGTCCGAGCGAGGACGGCAGGGCGATGCGTATTTCAGGGTTGGATTTCTTCAGCAGGCGGTGCAGCGCGTCTGGCATTTTTCTGCCGTAACTTGCAAACGACCCGTCAGCTTAAGGCATCCAATCAGCGGCCTGCGCAGCGGTCGTTGTCTTGTCGCCTTTCCCATGCCGGTGTTCCCCTTTCTCGCCTACACGTATCAAAGCCAAACGCCGATCTGTTCGGGATGGTGGTTTCTTGGTTAGTGTCCTCTGTCTTGGTCTGGTTGTGGGACATGAGGACAGACAGTGACGAACAATTTGAAATATTGAAGCTTCAAGACGGTTCCTCGAATGTCCTGCATGTCGCAAGTTGTCCACGAGGACAGTTCGGAACACCATCACTCGCACCGACGCGGCGCCGGCCTAGGTCCTTCGTGGTCTGCCACGCATTCTTGCCTGCTCGACATGCTGGTGTTGCCGTACCAACGCCGCCTTGTTGGAAAGCCATTTCGGTCCATTCCATTTTAACGCGATCGTTTCTTGTCCCATTCAGTGGAGGCCGTACGGCCGAGGCGTGGGACGCGCTTGCCCGGTGTTCGCGCTCCATCTTTGCCGTTATCTTGCTTGCGCGAAGGGCCTTACGTCAAGCATGTCGGCACAAGGGTGCTCAGGCCGCATTCATACGCGCAACGGACGGGTCGCACTTGTGCAGCGGGCCCCGTTTCAAGTGGCACACGTTTAAATCCGGATTCGAATTAAGCGCTGGCCAGCATTCATATCGGTTCGGGAGTCGTGACCCGGTGATGTCGAGGCAATGTTTGATTCAGATTCGAGTACAGCGCGCGGCACCGGGCGGCCCCTTCAACCGATGCGGTTCGCAGGCCACCGGCGTCCAACTTTGAGAAGTGATGTTTCAGCCCGGTATCCGGGTTGAGGGGATTCCTCGATTCGGGAAATTTCGACAGGGGCAGGGCCCTGTTGGTGCTGCCAACGCATGTCAGTCTGCGCTGAGCAGAATTCGCCCCGGCACGCCGATTGATGACGGTATCACGACCTTGGTATTCCCAGCGCTTTAAAGCGGGCCACTACATCGCGACCTCCCGGAACCGAGTCATCTGCACCAAGGCCCGAAGCCTTGCCCCGTGATCAGCCTGACAGGATTTCAAATCTTTGCAGCAGACAACACTGATACCAAGTATCCAGATGGCGACAACCCGTACGGTCATCGCGGATAGCTTAGCCGTGTCTGAACTGCCGGTTGGCGCAGGCTTGGGCATCGCAGGTTGCTTCAGCTTACGGGCGCTGGTGCGCAGCTGCGGGTTCGCGGCTTTTTCGCCCCGCTGGCTTTTTATGTTTGTCTTCATGCAACCGATCTTACTCCGGTTCAGTCGCCAATCTCTCGAGGCTGTTGCCGGATCGAAGCGCTTTTGGCAATGCGCTCAATTTCTATCGTGAATGGTCGACTGTGTAGCACCGAAGCCCCGGTTCATGCTTTTGCGCCGCTTACGTGTTCTCACCAGGGCCCAGCTTTGCGGGGTTCGCCGGCGCGGGGAAGATTGCGCGTCGCCGCAGTGCACGGCGCTTCCAAACTCGGCTTCTCCCGAAAACTGCCCGCATCAGGGTTTGGACTCCGGTACACAGTGAGTTGCTACGGCACACAAGTGACCGAGACACGCGCCCGGTGTTCAAAGGAGGAGAATCAGATCCGAGGCCGATTGCGCTCCAATATATTTTGCCAGTGCGCGGATATCGACGTCATACCAGCTTTCACCGCGTGCCAGAGCTTTGCAGATCCGCTTTGCGAGCAACAAGTAGTGTCGCCTCCTTTGAATCCCTTAAGGCTGTTGCGACGTCTATCGTGCTCTCTTGCTGATGTATTGCGGTATCGACGCTGGCCGCACTCGCGCAGGAAGCTCAAATGCTGTGGTTTGATTTTCTCATCCGATCGCGTGCGACGGACTGAACGCCGGCGCGGTGTGCCGAACCCATGAACGGATCCAGCACCAATTGATCGGCAGCGGATGATTTTCGTATAGAGACCGATTCAAGGTGATGGCTTTGCGTTTTTGTGGACGAGCGTTAGCAGGGCGATTGGACGCGCCAGACGCGCTTGCTGCCGCGTTATGATTGTAGACTGCCCTTCTTCCACAGATAGAGTGTGAACTCGCTATCTTCAGTGTCAATTACCGCGTCCGAGTTTGGGGACGATTCTTGTCCAAGACAAGCAACTGTGAAGCCTTGAGGCGCCCGCGATAAACCCGATGCGGGCGAAAGATTTGCTGTCCTTGCATGACGTTTGCATTCGGCATTGGTTTCAGCGCTCGAAGATCGGCCGCCAATCTTTCGTGGCCGGCCAACCACGTCCCATAAGAGGCCGTGAATTGTCATAGACGGTGTGGAATTGCCGCATGGCGCCGGGTCGGACCGACCGAGGACAGCGCGTAGGCGGATCTGTTGCGCACAAATCCGCGCAGGTCCAGTTGTGGGCAGATTCGGCCCGCGCATCGCCCGAATGGCGCTGCGCCGGATGGTGCTATCGCGTCGATCGGCCTTCGTGGCCCACGCACGCGAGAACGGCGAGAATGACATTATCTTGTCTGTGGACGCACACTGGGTGAAAATGCACCGGGGCCTTTCGAACCTCGCGTGGCATCCATTCACACGGGAGGATTTGCGATGGACAGGCGATTCACATCTACGTCACATCGATCAAACGCCCTGTCTTTGCGGTTTGTGCAAGAATGCCTAGCCAGTCGGGCTTGAATGTCGATAACTCCTGTGACGTTGGGTGGTCATCTGCATTACGCGGGCGACACGAGGAGGTTTGGGGCGTCCGAAGTATTCAGACAGCTCGGAATGAGTCATTCCGCCGGTTGGGGGAAACCGGCGCGGCAGCCAAATGAGGACATATTCAATGGTAGCTGTCGCAAACAAGTCTTTAAAGTTTTCGTGTTAGCGAGCTTTTGTAGTCCGGAAAACCGATCCCATGTGATGCACGGTTCAAGCGAGAACCGTAAGGTCCGCCACACTCGCCGGATTCTGGAACGTCAGCACTTGCATCCGCGCGTTAGGCATATTCATTGCGCCCGCACGCGAAAGTGGGTCTTTGGTCACGCGCAGCGGCCGCCCCAGTTCTTTAGCTGGGATGACAGCACGTACTGTTCCATGGGGGGATTCGAGTGCGCAAGGAATCCGGAATGGTGCATCAGCCAGGGGTGGCAGTATTGCAGATAGAAGGCGATGGCGTTGGCCGCGTGCGGTATGTCAGTTTTGTGATCCATTGGATCGTTTGGGGAAATTGTTTTCGAACGTTGGTTTCCAGCGATGGCGCCCGGTCGCCCTTTGGGATATTGAAGCTTGGCACGCGCGGACCACGCCGCGACCGGCCCCTGAACTTGCGCCAACGCGGCGCTTTGCTGCCCGACGGCACCGGCTCAAGCGGCACCTGAATCCGCCCAGCCATCCTGGCAGTGGTAGGAAGCGCTGCATCATTGTCGCAGGCAGCAGTTGTTATCTGCGTTTAGATTGCGGAAAGGGGCGCCCAGCTGTTTGCACCTTCGCGTTCCGACTTCCCCGGAAAGGGCCGCCACAACCGCCCCACGAGACCCCCCGGCGGGGGGGGCCGGGACCCCAAGGTTTTTTTTTTTTTTTTGTGGGGGCCCTTCTTTGTTAACCCCCCGAGCAAAATCGTCACGTTTGCATTTTGTGAAGATATTTTTACCGCATACTCGCTCCATGTTTGACTGTGAGGTTTCATGAAAGCGATGTGAAAGGAAGAAATGAGGGGGGTGCTGCGGTATGTGATTCTTTTGTCATTTTCAGAGTTTTTGGATGGATCCGGCGGAGATGTTTGGCCATTCAAGCTTTCCAACCAAGCTGAGAGATTTCCCAAAAGCCGGTGTTTTGGCTGTCCATAATGGGAAACCGCGGTGTGCGTATGCCGCTACCCCGATTCACGGTTGGCTAGGGTTGCGCTGGAGGTAGCTTTGCAGCGCCCAGTCACGTCGCAATATGTTATGAACTTCTCACATGAACTAATTCTAATGCAATTTTGCGTTACGCATTGTCAACGCTTTGATTAGACCTGTACGGCGTGCATGATGATTTAACGACAGACTGCGACAGGCGCGGATTGAGCGAGCTTGAGACGCGCACGGCGTCAGGAATTGGGTGGACTTTCGGACCTACATGGGACACGAAACGGGAGCGCGGCTGTGAGAGCCCGGGATTGTGGCGAATACGCAAAAGCCTTTTGGTGTTTCTGGAGCTACTACTTAAGGACGAAGTGACCCAAATCAAAAGGCGAATCGGGAAAATATAGCTGAGCATTTGAAACGCACGTCGCACTTCATTGACCGTCCGACAGAACTAGAACGGCTCTTAAGCGCGAAACACTTGTCCCATCAAAAAGGTCGAGTCTACCAACTAGGAACTATCCTTCCTAATGTGCTATCGGCGAACTTCTTTGAGTCCGGTGCACACGTTACAGTCGCCACACCCGGGCCAGTGCCGGTTACTCTTTAGATCAGCCAACGCCCGAAATTCCGGTCTCTGAGCGGACCGGGTTTAAGGTCGCCGCAGCCCGCACCGATCACGGCTGATCGGCGAACCCGATGTTCGGAGAGAGCCCGAGGATGGTGGGGGTCGTTGTGGGTCGATGCGGCCAAGTTTTAACTTGAACAATCTGAATTAGATCGATAGAAGAATTGAATTTTTTATTTTTGTATTAATTTTGCTATTTCTTGGCCGCGTCATCAGCGGCAACCCAGAATGGATGTACCCCACGATTGCAAATCGCCAGGTTTCCGATCGTTCACGTCGGTGCCCCCAGCCCTTCAGCATCGCTTGAGGCACTCCCGTCAGCTGCCTCAGCTCGGAAGAAATAGCTTAAAAATATCAGAGATCATTCAATAATTATTGTTACAGCCATTAAAAATTTACCAAAGAAACCGCTTTGGCTTTTTTGATGGATGTGCATGCGGACATTCAAAGCCTTTGGGGATCGCTGTCACGAGGGGCACTGAACGAACATAAACTCTCTTAAAACTGTTTTTGGATTTTCATATTTTCCCGCTTATGCGCTGGAAAACAAGTCCTTCCTCCCTTGCGAGCGTGAGTCGCCACGTTTTTCATGTCTATGCGTTTTGCATTTGACAAGTGCATCAGATTTTGCATTACATTGATGATTTACGCATGAAATGGAGCGAGGCAATGCGTATCACAAAGAAACGGGAACACTTCCCCAACCCGCGATCTACGCGAGCCAACAGCAGTGCTGGCGATCATGGGAACGGCTCAAGGATGGCGGGGCCAGTCGGTCGATCCGATTCGTATCGGGACCGCTATTGATGTGTCGTACGACGCGCCAGCGCGCAATAACCGCATTCCGGCCCAGGCGGCGCGATTATTGCCGGCAGGGCTATGAATGCCGCCGAGTGCAGCATGATGAACGAGCGCTCATCCCCTTGTCCGCGGCGTTTGCCATTTGATCGCAACGATCCGAGCACGCTGAAAGATCCTTCATTGAATGGGTGATTCGAGACGCGGCGCATACGCGGCGCGACGGTGTGGAAAAGTCTGTATGGTCAGCTACACGGCCATGCCCGTGGGGATCCCGGTAAATGGACGCATCAATTTTGGATTCGCGCTGCCCACGCTGGCACAGCGAACGTGCAGGTGAAGAGGTTGAGGCTGACGGTTTCACAACACCGCCTGCGCCCCGCGCAAAGTCATTGCAGAAGAGATCGCGAACGCATGCGACGGGCGGACTGTGTGGGAACCGCCTTCGCTTTCCCGGGTTGCCCTTCGGCATCAGGCTGACCACTGTTCTGCAACGGGACGCACTCCTCAGCGTCGACCCTTAGTGGCGGGCATATAGCCGCGGTTCTTTTCCTCGGATGTGAAAGGCCTAGTGATGATTATGACGCATCAACATGCGGCCGCGACAAACCGTTTGCTGAGCAAGAAGCCTGCCACTATGCCGGGCTTGCGCCTGCCGGGCACAGTGCCAATTGCTGGTTGATGCGGCCCGGGCGAAGGCCAAGTTCCATCCAGGCGCAAGCTCGCATCGTCGCTTGCGTACCAATAACATCAGCGATTTTTGCGGCATCGCGCAGTGATGAGTTCAGTCTGGCGTCGATCTATGAGTGCGCCGAACGTCCAGCGCCTGTTGATATGCAACCGACAAGCGGCTGGATCTATTGCAATGATCCGAATTCAGCGTTTGCTGCACCGGTCCGCTCGGGACCTACCCATCCAGTTTAATGCCAGCGTGCGGTGAAATACCTTCGCAGGGTTTGAGATCACTAGAAGGACTATTTGAACACCAGCAAGCCGCTCCAGCCCATTCGCTGCTTGCGCACAGAGTTTTGACGCTTGGTCAGGGCGGATCGCTCAGACGCGATAGACACCAAACAGCCCTTTTAACCTGATTACGGCCAAAGCGCAGAGACGAGGAACCAAGATGACCAGCCGCTGTTTAAACGCAGACGTGGCGGTTCTTGGGGATCTCACAAAGACTTGCAGAGGCCGCGACGGCTGGGCTAAAGTATGTGAAGGTCGTAGAGGTGCGCTCGGTACCGCGTGACGACCTGCAGCGATTTACCATCGAGCCAGACACATGCATTTCGAAACAGAAAACCCCGCTTTATCCATACGACATTTCGTGTCGGGGGTCTCGCCTTCGAAGGATCTTTCATTCAGTGCGGACGGAGGATTTTCGAAGCCGCGAAGCGGTAGAGCAGACATCCGGGCAAATGCTAAGCGCAACGCCGCAGAGGTCCGTTTAACGCTGTCAGAGGGCTTGCACAGACTTCACGATCAGATCGCGGCACGCCCCTCGAGAGGCACACCAAGAGCAGGGCGAGAGGTGATCCTTTCACATTGGCGGCAGGAGCGGATCTCGAAGTGACGACGCGGGAATCTTCAGTACTTTGCCAGCCACCCCGCGCACTGCGCCAAACAGCCCGTGACGTCACCTCAGATGCTGGGCGTGCGCTGCGGCACATGGCAGGTCTATAAGCCGAGCCCACATCCCGATTGAAAGTGCGGACCAAGAACCGGGAACGCGTGCGGGGAGCTGACCAAAGACGAAAGATCAGGTTATTCGCGCCTGCCCAAGAGTTTTCACCCCAATGGGTCGCCTATTGCATGTGACGGCGCGCGGATTTTCCAGCCGTCACTGGCTGCTTTATGGCGCGAAGTCGAAGCCAACGTGAGATCACGTTTAGGCTCGAGGCGATGAGCTGATGATCTTCCCGATCAATGGGCGAGTTGGCGGGTGTTGTCTGCCTGCCAAGGTTCGAACGGATTGGAAAGAGCGGCGCTAGTGTTTCACCCGCGTCGAGGGCATCGTCCGAGGGTCGATCATCGCAGCGGTGGTGTTTCCGGCACTGTCTGGCGTAAGCCGTATGGACGCTGGAATCCGAGTAATTTTTCGTTTTTCCGATTCTGCGTCAACCTTACGCGTACAGGATGTTGCGCAAGACGCAACATAGGCCTGTGGGGGCAAAATGGCTGGGTTACAACGATAGAGACGACAGCCGCTACCGGCATGTGCTGACCAGCACCTTTCGAGAATGCGTTGGATGGATTTTCGTGGCCGGGCCGCGGCGATACCTTGGCAGAACAGGTTCTTAAGGCAGATTTAAACTCGCCAAGTGCTTAGGGAAGCTCGTCAGGACCTAAGCAAAAATTTCGCGTGCGGATGTGACCCCGTGTTTGAGGTCTGACGAGGCACGGAGATAGGCCCAAGCGGAACTCCACGGGATCCGGCTTGCAAGCGACAGAAACGATTGATTTGATTTACTTTGCCGGCTCGCTTTTTTGAAGTTATTTGTGCCGAATCCATTCCGGTCGACATGCGTTGACGATCGCTACCCAAGCTGTGCCCTACATCTAGCGCTCAGACTCCGCCTGTTTGAAATCCTTGAAGATCTTTGATGATTTTTCGGGCTGCCCCCAATGCCCAGTATCAACGACCGGATAGAATTGGCATAGGAAGTACTACGTCCCGATACTCACGGTGTCTCCGATTCCGTACTTAACTGCAATTTCCGATAATTTTTGTTGCGGATGGATTGAAACCGGCAACGATCGCAGGTAGTTCCCTTCACGCTCAAGTAGTCATTGGGACGTCAGCTTCACGGCTTTTCGTCCGGCGATCGATGGAATCGCTAAAAGATCTTTTGGCAGCTCTCCCAAAGTCGGTTCTGTCCTCAGATGTTTAGTGACGCGTCAAGCATTTGGCCAAGATCCCCGAGAACTTTATTCACCAAAGTCAGAGGCTTGTGAGTGACCGTCCGAGGATAGACTAAGGCTTTCGGACTGTGCTTCAGATTTTGCAGCCCCTTTCCGGCAATTTTGATGGACACGGCAAATTCCGGAGGGCGTTTGAGATTCTCGAGGCTGAATGGGCGACGCTAGCCCACTGCGCGTGCACTGATCTCCTTTGAGCGGTCATGCCGCAGTTTTGTCTTCTAGGCCGGAGGTTTTTGGCAGTGATCCAGATATCTACGCACGTGAGGCATTCCAGGGTGCAGATTTCATTGTCTGCGTCATTTCGCGGAGTTGTACGAATGCCAGCAAGATTGCACGATCATTTCCTGCGGCGGTATTGAATCGGGTACCAAGATTAGGCGCGAGACTTCTGGAGACATGATTGTCGTGGTAGCGGTTTCCGTAGTTGAATTTGCGACAGGTTTTTGTTCGCTCGGCTGACATGTCCGGCCAGATCGAATCTTTCATCGGCATCGCCGCAAATGTTCTGGATCATAACACGGGCCCGTAAGCGGAGAGTATTGAAAACGCTTTTTTTTTTTTTCCAGAGCCCCGAAACGAAGAGATAGGTAACATCAACGCACGCGTGCGGGTGATGTGTTTATAAAGGCTTCATCATGTGGCTGCAGATCCGAAGAGCGCACGAATACGTTGTAGCATAGTGCTGCCCCCCAATTTTACCACAGATTAAATGTGGAACCCCGATTCGCCCAATCGCGCCTTGAATTTGGGAAATTAAGGCGAACGCAAAAAAGGGATCGAGACTAGATTGATTGGCGGTAATTCGCGGTGTTTAAGTTACTTGCCGCGAGATAAATTTCCGGAGGCAAATATATCCCCCGGCTTCACCGATCTAGCCACCGTTTTGCCCCAGGCATGTGCGCAACCGGAACAGCTTGGTGTCCGAAGTTGTATGGGGATTACAAAATCGAGACGCTGGTTGATGCGAGTGTGACCAGCGATCTGCGATCCAGCTGGATGGGTTTTCGGTGATTGGGAACCGCCGACGTCGCGGTATTTGAAGAAGGCCCCTCCGATCGGTAACCCGCAACTTAATCACGACCAAAGTAGACGAGGAGATCAGGCGTAAGAGTTCAGCCAGCTATCATTGCTTGTTTTTTTTATCCATCTACACATTGCTTTCATGGGTGGAGCGAGGATCTGCGTGGAACTTTGTCGATGAAATGGCCGAATTTGTCGGAGACATTCCAAATGAATTCGTTGAAGCCGATCGAAGCGCTTAAGGTGGGAGCCAGAATGCGTGGCGGGAGGTATGGAGCCGCATGGATTGGTCCACCCCAAAAACGAGAGGCCAAAGTATGTGGAGTGGTGGGCTACGTCGTAATCGACGCTTATGGGCTCAGCTCTTTCTTTCCGTGGGAGAACTGCAGGCATACCGAATAGCTACTATGTCGGCGGCGTCATTGGCAGCCATGTCGCGGCAAGTGGGAAGCTAAGCGTTGGGATGGGAGCGAAGACCATATGGTCAGCTTCAGCCTAATTCAGATTCACGCATTATTGATCGAACCACTCCATTTGTTGCAGCCAGCTTGAGTTTCAATTTGGGGGCGCGAGCCGGTGAACGGGTTGGACCCCGCGGGCACTAGCATTTGTGTTTCAGCATGGCGTTCCTCTAGCCGTTTGGACCCGGTTCTCATGCCTTCTGGGTCATTCGCTGGTTCTATGGCGTACGAGGAGATTGCTGGGGCTTGTGATCAGCGGGCCCAAATATTATGGAGAGGGCCTTCCGACAGGGTTCATAGACCCCCCTTCGATATTGGGGCGCGGGGCGGGACCATGATCATACGTTATCCAAGTCGCACTAAGAAAGAAGATCAGAGTGGATGGAATGGCAAAGTTTTAGGTATAGGCGGTTTTAATGTTCGGTTGACCCAGCCAGAGGATCTTGGGATGACAAGAGTCTTTGCTTTCTTAAAACCTTTCCAACGTTGATCGGCAGGTTACGAAGGGATTCGAATTACGATGACGGCGTTATCGATAAACTTGGCGATTGCTGAAGCAGCACCCGCAAGATATTTCCTGCTTCCACCATCGCGGCAGGTTGAGCACGGTATTTTTGGCGGGCGATGAAGGGACACGACTCAATCCAGCAAGAACCGAGAACCAGCATGGGGACAGTTGAGACTATGAGTTTGTTGAAGAGTTTGTGGATTGCCGACGAATGTTTAGACTGCCCAGGTCTGCGATACTGGAGGTGGCGCTCGTAAGCGATGAACGGATTGAGGTTTAGCAGAAAGCTACGCCTATCATGGGTCTAGGGCGCCAACCGATTAGAAGAATATGACCTTGTCTGGAACGCAGGCATTCCCGTGCTCGCTTTTGGAGATTGGAACCGCAACAGGCTGGCTTTCTATATTTTCAAGGACTTCTTGACGCCTATTGATCGGTGTAAACGCTTTTTGAAGCAGAGGCTTTGCTCGGCAACGCTTCAGTTGGCTCGAGTCGGCACTGTTTATGCACAGAAGATGTATGCCAATTGAGATTGCCAACCCGCTAAATCGAAGATAGAGGCTCGGCTTCATCGATTTGCTTCCTCGTTTCTGTGCCCCCGTGACGATTCGAAGGAAGTGCTATGATTTTTCACTTGGCTGAGTTTGGTCGGGTGCGAAAAGACCTGGGGTGTAGGGATTTGGCGCAGGTTACCGCGCCCGAAATTGGAACTAATTTCGGCCAGAACAAGTTGGGACACTGATTAGACAGGCATCCCAGAAAAGGGTTAGAAGCCCCTGGAGAGCCTTGGGATGATGTTTTTAAGCTTGACGCCCGAGAATGCTTTCTCGTGCGATGACATGCATTAGCAGGGCTCGAGGGCTGTTGGAGGAATTCTTTGCAGATTTCTATTTTGCGGAAGCCATTAGAGAAGCATTGCCACAGATTCAGCATCCAAAACCAACGGGGGACGTCTCAGAAAGTCATCAAGTTCGCCCGCGTGGATTACCACGAAATCATTTTACATTGAAAGAGTAACAGGGTTGTTGCACTTAAGTGAAGAGCGGGCTTTGGCGGGCCGCTTCTTCCAGCCCTTTCCCAGAATATTACCCAGAACTCGTCGGAAACGCCTTATTATTATAGTTTGTGGCTTTTTTCCCAAGCTTTGTTAAAGGTTCGAATTTCGTTACCGCTTCAGGTCTTTCTTTTCATTCAGTTTTGCGTTATTCAGACAAGGTGATTTCAGGCGCTGAGATTTAGCACAGTTTTGGGCTTATTGGCTTAGTCGTTCGCGGCGCACCTCCCTGTTTCGCACAGGCGGTACCACCAGCGGAAGTGTCATCATCCAGATTGCAAGTTGGTTCCGATGCGAAGCGTTCGATCCGCCCAGCGGTCGAAAATCAGAACAGGTGACCCCTACAGCGTCTTGGAACGCTCGGCCAGTTAGTGCCCTGCGCCTGCGGCGCGGTTCGATGAGTGGGGGACCTCCGCGAGTGTGAACCATAACGTCAACGCTTCCCGGAAGCAATGCTACATTTTCCTCGGTGCATTTGTGCGGCGTCGGCAAAGTCGCGAACCGTTTTGGATAGCACCAAGCGCCGGTTCGGTCATTTGCGCCGCGCAGCAGGAAGAACGAAATCTCCGGTCATGGCGCAGGGCATTGAACAGCAGGCAGGCGCATGGTGGCGGCGGGCTTGGTAATTTCCACGCCGGGCAATCTCGCTTCGACCGGTCCAAGGGCTATATGCGCAATCGGTATCGTCGGATGGAAGATGGTGCCGCTTCGTTTTAGGTGACCCCAAAGCTTAGAGTTTGAAGAATGTGCATAAATCCGGAATGTTTAAGCGCAAGGTATCGGAATTCTTTTGCTCGTGGCGGATCGGGGTCGTGGAACCTTCATTCGGCCGTTTCGACCTCAGGTTTCAGCTTCCCGGCTGTATCTGCATCGTCTGCACGGTGGCGGGGAACGGACCGGGCTGAGTGTTCAGCTCCGGCAGCCAAACGGCACGGTTTACAACAAGAAAACTAACGACAAAAAACCAGCAAGCACGGCGTATCGACTAACCGAACTTCAACGCCTTCGTGACGTTGGGCAATTCCTGACGTCCAGTTTGGAACCGCAGCACCGGGCTTTCGCGGTGACAACGAGCGCCGGCGTGTCCGTTTGCGTGCAGACAAGGTTGGGTGACAAAGGTTCAATCAGAGACGACCGGAACCGTTGGATGGCGCAGTGTCAGCTGTTTTTGCGCCTGGCTGACAAATTTGAGATCCGGATTGAGGCTGGTGGATGGGATCAATTGCACGGCTTTCGACGGTCATATTGCGTGGGGGACGGGTTTATCCGACGTTGGTACGGTAGGTATTGGTCAGTTCTGTGACCGTTGCTGCGTAAACAACAGCGCGGCGTTTCGGAGTTATTGGATCTCGATCCGCGCGACCTTAGCCGCTTCCATCTTTGGGCCACATCGGCCACCGGTCAGCGTTTCACCTGCGGTAAACGCGGCCGGGGTTCAGACTTCAGAAATCTCGTCATTGGATAAGCGCCGGAGGACGTTCGGAACGCTGTAATAGCCCGCTTTTTCATCTTGGCTCGTTCTCGGCAGTGTTCGTGGAAATGGAAGCGGTGAAGGTCGTTGCGTGTCCTCTTCGGTACGTGAAAATATTGGATCCCCAGCACGGAGGGCTATTCGTGTCTCGCCAGGGGATCGAACACTTCGTGGAATCCACCCGTCGCCGATACCCAGACAGTAGTCGGCGCTTCAAAGCGCGCAACCCCGCTCCTCGCTATCGGCCTTTATATTCATCGATGATCCCGGAGAGATGCGGGCGGTTCAAAAGAAACCTGCGAAGACAGTGAGATGGATTGACCGTCGTAGCCCCGCCTATACGTGAGTGGACGCGTTTCTCAGGGTTGAGCAAAAAGGGGGAACGAGCAGAAAGGAGGGGTGCCAGTAAACAATTACGCATCAATAATTCCTCTTATTTGAGACAACGCGGCAAGGTTGTGTTTGGTTTCATAGGATATGCGAAGAAAATGTTCGGATATGATGAACTTCCGGCTGTCCCCTTATCGGCGACGATAATATCGGGCGCAGCAGACGCCAGATGTCGAAGACCCCAAGCGCAGGTTCCACCATGGGGCGCGGGCGATGTCCGTTCGCGATGCGAGGCCCCCCCAACACGCGGTACAATGTTTTTGATTTGCGTGCAGGATCAAGTCGCTGAGAACGGTGCAGGATTCGTTTTAGAAGGTTTTTCGGGGGATTGCCTGTTGTCCGTTTATTTTTTCTCGACCCTTGATCCCCGTAATTTGCTGTCGTTCAGCGCACCGCACTCGGGCGCCGCGCGCCATTACGCACCGCATCGAAATCACGGTGGATTTCACCTGCCGCAAGAATCGCATCGGGCGCAGACGGGACGTTGCTGTCGACCTCGGGCGGCAAAGCAAGGTTCACGATGCGCCGCCGTGCGCATACGTGCACCGCGGGTGGCTGTGGTGTCCCGCGCTCGGCCTGCGCGCGGCCGCGGTGTGTTGCGGAAAAGTC
>Ga0163217_1070039_pt1 | contig 14140 bp, 11 predicted proteins | sample SynspAceP_FD_185933 | JGI IMG/M metagenome (GOLD analysis project Ga0163217, IMG submission 185933) | Saline lake microbial communities from Ace Lake in Antarctica - Synechococcus sp. Ace-P (PacBio error correction) | ecosystem: Environmental > Aquatic > Non-marine Saline and Alkaline > Saline ... | reverse complement strand
TAATATGACCTATCAAGATTGGTGGTTTGTCACAAATGCCCAAAGGCTTTGGGTAAAAATGAAGATGCGTCACTTTTCTCCAACAGGGCCAAAAAATATCAAAATGTTGTGGGACAATAGTTCAGGGCTGGATGAGGGCGGGAGTTAAGCCCGGATGGATCGAGCCATTCAATCCTATTTTGCAGCCACCATGGCTTTTGGAAGTACCGCCACACAATTCTACTTGGTTCGTGCCTCACGATATGCAAGAGCCTTTTTGATCTGATGGAGTGCTAATGAAAAGGCCGCCCTAAAATTGAACCAACAATTTCAGATTAGCAATTCTACGATATGTTATTTCAAAAATCCTTTAAATCGGACAAATTTGTTAGCAGCAAGCGCTGCGCATAACAACATATCTTTAATTACGGAACCCAAAAAACCATCCATGCAAGTCGTTTTATTTTTAACTATGCGGGAAACCCTGGCTGACCCAAATATTGGACCCGTGAGTAACGGAAAAGGAATTTACAAGCCTTATAGACCACAAAAAGGATATAACGGGATTGAGGGACCAAGGGGCTGATGGGATCCCTGTCTGTATTGTTGAAAATGGGATTGATTTTGAGATGAGGGGAGGGGGCCGCACTGAGACCTAGTACGATTGGAAGGTCAATTTTCGATTAAAATACATAAAACTAGATAAAGAGTTTTTTCCAGGAGGAGAGTTATAATTGAAAACAAAACAAATTACTTCACAAAACAGATATATCCAATCTGCAAATTTGAATGGAAACGTCTTTGGAAAAGGGGACTTGTTCTGATCACGATGAATGATAAAGGGTGGTAAACTCATTTAAATATGGCCGAACCTAATAAAAGATTGGGGTTAGTGATCCTAACAAAAACTACCTAAAATCCAATGTCTACAGAGACCAACTAGGAATAAAATAATAGAAAGTTTTAAAAATGATGAGAAAAAAAAATGATGGCAAAAGAATTTGAATAACAAAGGTGTAGAAATAGTAAGTAGATTTGAATTAGGCAATTCAAATTCCGAAGTTAACTCCCTTGGAAAATGGCCAAGTATGATGGTTATTCAAGGCAGGAAAAGCACCGGAAGAGTAGGGATATTCACAAGACCATGGAAATACTTGTTTCTTTTAAGAGTATAAAAATTAGAGAAAATTAACTGGCTAGCTGTCAAAATGTCATTCCGTACAAACAACATATTGATACCTTTAGGAAGCAATGAAAGCTTAGAAAATCCATCACTTTTAATTTGAAAGTAATTCGAAATTGACCGTAAACAAGGCGATATGTATTATAAACCAATCAATGAAGTTTTACGTATGATTTCAGATTCTGGCTTCCTGTCAGTCTAATGACCCAAAGGGACCTTATTTTGGGAACCGGAAATTAAAATTGGAGAGGGTAACCCAATCAAAAAAGCCCATATTTTGGGTTCGTTTAACGGAAAACAACCCTCAACGAAGTTGGAAAATGACGCCCCAATGCCAAATTGCTTAAATAAACAAGGATCCAAAAAACTGGAAAAATGAATAAGCCCGAAAGGGCGAGGCCTGACATCAGTCCGGTGGTCGCATTTTCAGACGGGGTATAATATTTAAAACTATTCAAGGGCAAACACCCGGAAGCCAGGGGAAAAGTCGCTTAAAATATAAGGACAAAGGGAGGACGGAGAATTGGATACAAAGGGAGTGGCAAATGGTGAAGCCCAAAAACTGCATTTTCACACCAATTTTAAAATATCCAATCTTTCCCCGGAAAGAATATGAATTATTGGTGGAAGGCTGGGTCCGTTAAAAGGTTAATAAAATCCAGCGCATCAATTGAAGGGTAGCTTTAAAACTGCGCCAGCAAAGAAATGTGCCTGCCGATGTAAATTTTATAGTAACACGGCACATTCTTATTCTGATGTGGGACAGTTGATACCGGGTATAAAATTTATCAAGTTCATTAAATTGGATCCTGAGATTTTTGTTTCACACCGGAGATATAGTGTATTACGAATGATTTTAGGGAAAAACGGGCAGACTTGGTCGTTGGCACTGGGGAAGCAATGCCCCCTATAGTTTACCCCAACAATATCGAATATCATCGGCAGGTAGCAAGCTTATTTTATAAAAAAGATGATCATGATACTGGATGAATGATGCTTACCCAGGAATGGGAAAAACCAAATTTAATTGGGGGGGAATTATACCTATGAGCAAAGGCACACAAATTTTATGCATGAGGTCCCTATGGGCGCATAAACATACCGGACGATTCCGCTGGGGTAAAGAGACCTACAGATTTGGTTGCCGAAGGAGGCGGGACTATAGAAGTGGAAACACTATGCCAGATGGCCCAGAAAAAACGAATATGGGGAAAAAGAAAACAAATGGATTGGTTCAAAAAAAAACAGTTATTGAATCAGATGCTGACATTTAAAGTAGTAATTAGCCCTACACCAAATTGTTGAGCCCCGATCGGGCAAGAAAAATGAACAATTCATAGCGAAATATCGGGTTTCAAGTCTGAAGAATGCATTAGAAAAAGTTTATAGGCGGAACAAAGGGAATATGGTTTACCGTCGTTGGTGATCGGTTTCATTGCGCAAATACCGTATCAAAAGATTTCAAAAGAAGACGTACTTGAATTTAGTTGTGGCCCCGGAGTAATGGCACCATGCCGGAGATGGAAGCAAGGAACTTGTTACCGAACATATTTACTTGAATGATTGCTGGAGGATTTTTAGAAGGCACAGTTTCCCGTGAAAATGGGAAGCCTACCCTAATTTTCCGTCATTATGATCCAGACGAAAATGTTTTAAATGAATATATAATAGAAAAGTAAAATCGAGAACATGAATCGAAGAGCTCTTTTATAAAAAACTACCTCGGCCGGATTTTCAAGCTATTGAGATCGCTCCCGGACTTGTGGTCCTATTGTCCCCAAAAAAGGAATTAAGCAACCCTACAGTTTAGGGCGTTACAGACCAGACCGTTTCTTGGGCCCCCGTAAACTTGTGTAACTCCCAATGACGGTTTTTATAAGATACATAACTTTTTATGACGTTAGTTCCTTGGAGCCCTGATCAAAAATTTTTAACCGGTTACAAAAATTTACCATACCAGCGGTAAAACTCCGGTTTGGGGAGATGCCCGCCGAAGGTTGCGTGAATAGATTCTTGGAAAATGAGACTATTCAAACGTTTATAAGCCAAAAAAAAAAAAAAAAAAAAAAAAAAGGGCTGGTCCTTCAATATGGGGGCCAATGTTCAATGGGGAGCAACATCCAATAGATACCTGTATTGCAACGACCTTCATTGATGATAGGGCCGGTCTATGTGTGTTCGCATAAGATTTTGGAATAGGTGTTGCCAAAGCTTTTTTCTGGAGCAAATATGGATATTTCCCCCCGAGGAAAATCAATAATAAAGTCCTAACTTCTGGACTATGATTATCCATCAATTACGGATATGGCGTTCCAAGACCGAGGTATTTGGGAAAGCCGGATACTTTCACTTGAGCGGAATATTAAAAACTGGAAGTTCCTATGGCAAACGAATTCTTGGATACCCAATGAAACAAAATTACTGGTAGGGAGTTGATAAATTTCTTGAAAAGGTTGAAGAGACCTGGCTAGAGGACCTTTCTTATTACAGTAAAAGATTATCCCTATCTATTCCATTCCAAATTTAACAGCAAAACACTCGAATATTACAGGTTTATAAGAAGGGCTAATAGATGATGAGGGAAGAGATGGCATCGCTGTTTGCCTTGAACATTGATGGAGTAATCTGAAAACAATTGCCTAACCCGTGAGCATTGGAATCAAAAGGCCCGGTTTGGAGGCAGGAGGAAACCAACCCAAACTGGCACCCTGATGCGAGCATATTATTATGAACTGTATTCCTAGTGGTGGGTCATGGAAGATATGTTGTTCTGTCAATTAAATACGATGGATCGGTATTTTAAGGTGCTTCTGAAATGCATTAGGGGTAGTGGACACCCTAGTGTCAATGCCGATTCAGTTATTTATTGGCCGAGATACTATCCCAAACAAAAAATGGGATTTCTTTCTCCAAAAAGGCGAGGTTTCCTATTCGATTTATCAGATCTTAATACAGACGAGAACAAATTGATCTGTTCCGTGGCTACGAATTGGGCAATAATGGGGAAAAGCATACAAAAAAGGGGAAACGGGAAGTCATTACAAAACTAGGACCAGCATCCGTGTGGAGCCACAATTACGATCAAGTTTGTTTTAATGGTGCTCCGGAAGGAAAAAAGACCAAGATTTATCGCCTTGATTTGAAGATGTTATTTAAAAATAGATGGTGAGAGGTAGCATGTACCAAGCACCAACAACAATGAGCAGACATTTCTTAAGGTTTAATATATTGTGTACTGCTTATAAATAAACTAAAATGAAATTGAAAATCTTTACAAAGGAATACTATTTAGTTGCATCATTTACTGTTTATTGGGTCTTTGTCAAATGCTCAGAAGGCCCAACGTACATAATAATTTATACGGATGACCAGGAACGGTAGATCTGAAAATAGCTATGGTGCTACCGATTTTGGGTAACACCCACATGGGATAAATTAGTTTGAGGATGGTTGTTAAAATTCACCCGTTTTATGCTCCCCAATCTGTTCACCTTCTCTAGGAGCGTCTTACTTACTGGAGAAAACACCACAACGAGCAGGTAGCCCGCGGAAATGCGGGTGCGTAATCCAAATAGTAATAACGGGCTTCCGGAGAGGAAACCCATGGCAGAAATGTTTAAAGATGGCCGGCTATGCCACCGCTCACATTGGTAAGGTGGCATTTTAGGGATACTCAACAGAAAATGAGTCCAAACGCACAAGGTTTTGATTTATTCAATGTTGGAGACACCTAGTTGGCTTGCATCGATAATTATTTCGCATTACTTTTTATTGGAATGGTCCAAACCGTCACGATCTCTACCAGAACGTGGAAAAGCAGGTTTCGATGGTGCAAATTTTTTCCCTGACTTTAATGGTTAAGAGGCATCATCCTTTTTTAGAGCAGAATACAGAACAGCCTTTCTTTTATGTATTTTGCTATGAACCTTGGCGCATTATCCATATCAGGGAGATACCAAAATGGCTCGGAATATTATCGTGAAAAGGAGTGCCTATCACGCGATTTAATGCTTTGCATTTCTTTCAACGCAAGATGAACGTATTGGTCAACTTATTAAAAGATCGAGGAAATTGGGATTAGGGACAATACTTATTATTGTTTTTCAGTCGGATAATGGACATTCAACAGAGGAACCGCGCTCATGGGGGGTGGGGGGAAGTACAAGGGATTTATCGAGGTGCAAAAAAAACAGGTTTGTTCGAGGGGGGTATTCGGGTGCCTGCAGCAATTAGCTGGCCTGGGGAAAATTTCTTTCAGGCGAACGTGCGCGACCCAAATTCGCTGTAAATACGGATTGCGAATTTGCAAACTCTTGCCTCATTGTGTGGAATTCAATTAGATCCAAGGAATTAGATGGAAGAGTTTTTTTAGTGCCCGTAATCAGTAATGGCCAAAATTCAAACGCTACACATGATGGGGTATTGCTGGGCATTTAAGGGAACATGGTGGGTTGCCCGCAGGGAAAGTGAAATTTTAGGAAATCCTTACGATACCAGTCAGCGCGAATATACCTTCTTTTCAGAAAAAACTGTTTTTGGTTGAATTTGGAGAAAGATCCTGGTGAGAGAAATGAATCTAGCGGCGAAGTATCCTGACAAGGTAAAAGAAACTGGAGAAATTCAATATCGTAAGTGGGTTGGTGGGAAAATAAAAAACAATGAAGCATTTTTAAATTAATAAAATAGAATAAATGAAATTTATAAACAATTGATTCTCTCCCTCCTCATAAGCTTGGTTTCAGTATCAACTACTGCACAAGGATCGACCACCCACATTGTTTTTTGATGATGGCCGATGTATGGTACGAGTGTTTGAGTGCAAACGGAAGGCCACTTCATTACAAACACCCCTTTTTTTTAGATAAAAATAGGTAAGGAATGGAATACGATTTAACTATTGCCATTTTCGCAACCACTTTGCACACCATCCGGGTAAAAATAATGACCGGTAGTTATAACTACGGAATCTATAAGTCCTTTGGTTTCTAGGATGTTAATGAAAAAACTTTTGGAAACCTTTTAAAAGATGCAGGTTACGCCAACCCTTGTTGTAGTTGGGTAAATGGCAATGAACGGAGTAAATTCAAATTTGAAACGCCTGAAAAGGAAGATCAAAGCGCCCACAACATTTTTGGTTTTGACGAGTATTTGCTTATGGAAACTTTTATTGGCGGGCTCTGGTGATCGTTATGCGAATCCCAAATCTATACAAACGGAAAGAGGCTTAGTGGACTGGAGAGGCTTATTTGGTCCCGATGTTGGTGATGCGAATTATGCTATAATTTTATGAACGTAACAAAGACAGGGGCCATTCCTTATGTCTACTACCCATGATTTTGACCACATAACCCGTTCCTTCCTACACCCGATCCACACAAGAGTGGAAAGACAAAAATAAGCGACTACAAGGAGACAAAAGCGTTTTCTTTAAAGACATGGTGGAAGGTTACACCGATAAAATTGCATTAAAAAACTGGTAAACACATCAAAGAACTTGGCCTCGAAGATGATACGATTTTATTCTTTACCGCTTGACAATGGACATTTACAGCTTAACTTACCGAAACATTAAAATGGCGCATTTAAGGGAAAGTTAAGGGAAACCATGCCGATGCGGGAACCCATGTAAACCTATGGTTTGTGTTATATCCATTCAAAAAATTAACACAGGATTTGACTATAAAACGAACTCTTCGAATTCAGTGATGTTTTCTTCAACCTTGGCCGAAGCTGCAGGACTACCTATTCTGAAAAAAAGGATGGGAAAAAGCTTCTATCCACTGTTTTCCAATGAAAAACACCGTTCTAGGGAAATAGTTTTTGTTCATATATTGACCCTTGGAAAAGAGCAAATAACGAACCAGTGGTACGGACGTTTGTTATCGCGATAAAACATGATAAACTGTATAGCGACGATCGGTTTCTATTAATGTGAGCCAAGATTGCTGAGGGAAAAAACATCCCAATAAGCCCGGATACTTGAGTTAACAAAAAAGGAACTTTTGTTAAAAGAAAAAATTTGAGACCCAATTAAATTTGCGCCTCCCACATTCCACCTTCAAAACAGAGTGATGAATATCCAAGAAATTAAGTGATGTCCATGTTAAATAAGGAAAAAATTATTCTGTCGAGGGTTGGGGGAATCGTATAGATTTAATTTTCATACTTTTACAGGATGTATAAGTGCTGAAAAGCCTATTGAATCAGATGGTGAAATAAAGTAACCAGCAGTATGATTTATCCAAAAAATCAGAATTGGACCAACGCCTTCCAATGGTTAAGAACCAGCTTCAATTCTCCCGTTTTCCCAATGGCCTTCAAAGAAAAAACCAACCTACGTATCTCAATTTTCATCTTCAAAGGATTTCAACGAAAAACCTAATTGAAAAGGCAGGGGATTGCTTTCGCCATTATAACCGCACCAAGTGTTAAAATAAGGGTAAATGGACTGGCAATATAAGATCATTAATGAGGAAATTGGAATAAAATCGACTCCCTTTACAATCAAGGCTACCCCAAAATTTCAAAACGCCAGATATTGAATCTATTTTGTCTAAAAGTTCCTTCGGACACATCCAAAGGATTTTAGTAATTAAACAAGATTTGGAGACCATTAGGAAAAGGGCGGAAAATTTACGAGGAAGTCGAAAAACCATTATTCAGGAGGCTAATAAACATTTAATTCAATTTACCTCCAAAAGAGAATTCCGCACTTTCCTAAATCGCAAGGAAAGATTGATTTTGAAAATAAAAAATTGCTAAGCTTGGCCAGTAATGGGTGGGGATGGAATGTTTTACGAAGTTTCTCAATCTATTTTCGGGCAGCTTTACCTGTTTAACAGGGGATGAAATTATATTTTACGGCAGCTAGAAAGTGGCTGCTCGAAATTTCCAAATTTTTGGAATCGAGGGGGCCAACACATACAAATTATTTTCGTGATGCCGGTATAATGGCGGGGTTGGCCGTATGGAGCTATACTTCTGGGATTTTATTGTCAAATAACTGAAACGGGATGATATAATTAAAACAAGCGTCATCAAGAGCAATCATTTTATAAAAAACTATATCAACCAGGTGGAAAGCCGCTCTTCATCCTCACGTTGGAGCACATTCTGCATTCGGATGCTTTATTACTTCTCTGCATTTTTGTGGGTGGAATGAAATTCCGGAGCCAGACCTTGGTGGAATATATTTATGAACTTGGATTGCACAGGCACCAAAAAATTGGGGAGCAAATGATGGTGCTGGTTTAATGGAACTTTCGTATTTCAGGGATGAATACACTTACAATGTTATGATTTTAGCAATACATTAAAAGAATTATTCCGGTGTTGATTTTTATGCGGTCCGATTTTGGTATTAAAAAAACAAATCCACGCTGGTTGATTTATGCATTTCCCCCTTAATCTGTGCCGATGGATTTTGTAAACAATGGTGATAGGTGCCAAAAAACCTATATAAACACGCAGTGATATGCGATGCTGCAGCCCGAATGTTCATGATCCATTACTCTTCTTGGTATGCAAATGAAATGCTAAAACTTGGGCAGAATGTTTCTTCTGGATGATGAATTTCGCTGGTTTCAGGGATTCAAAAGGGATATAAATGAACCCTGCCGGCACCGGGTAAAGAATTGCTCTACCCACAGGCCGCTTTTTCCCTGATGCTGGAGTTGCTATATGCACACCAGTTTTACAAATCCAGAAAAAACAAAACCTTTATGTTATCGTGCGCAGCAGCCCTTTTGATCGACTTGGCACACACACCATGCCGACCAGAATACTTTTAACATTGCTTATGGCGGCAAGGTCTTTTTTTATAATTCGGGGTACCGTCCTGCTATGGGCGATCCTCATTTTCGGGTTGCATAAACACACTCAGGGGCACACGGGGATTTTAATTGATGGAGAAGGGCAACCTTTTAGTGATTGGAAGCTTCTTGGGATGGTACTCGTTTTATTGACCGCGGGAAACAGATTTCGGTATGCTTTTGGCACGCTTTCCAATGCATTCGCGGAAAAGTGGAAGTAAAAATATTGATTGGGGCTTTTGAAATTTTTCCGCCGCCATTATATTTATGCTTCGGCCCCTCAAATAATCGTAATTTATGACGAGTAGGTGCGGAACATAATGCAGAATGGAGCTGGGTTGTTGCCACACGATAAGGGGTTTTGGAAAATTTGATAGCCCGTTAACCAAACAATTCTGAGCTGAAAGTGAAATTTACAAGGCTAAAATTCTTCTTTTTTCTTCGTTGAAATCGATTTTTCGTGTTACGACCAAATTTTCCGTTCCTGTAGATAACTGGACAAATAAAGGTAGATGAGGACGGAGAAAATATTGTTGAAAACCGAATGGCATTTTAAAGGTGTTTCGAAGGAAAAACTTCTAACGAATGCCGGTAATCTAGCCATTATCAGGTAAAAACCTGGATGGCAGTTTTGAGAAGGCAATCAATAATAACGATGATTAAATTTACTGTGGGAAACTGGAATATAAAAGTGCAGAATGGATTACCTCTTAAACCAGGCAATTATTCAAGTTTGCGAAAATGGATAATAGCGCTTCGTTGGTGTTCGAACATTCCGGAAGCACTTGTCATCCAATGGGTAAAACATTTAGTGAAAAGAACTTGGGGTAGTTCAAAATTGGTTGAATTGATTGCCGGAGAATCGAGTTTTTCAGAAGCGTCGATGAATGCCAGGAGGGGCAATCACAATAAAGCGATGAAAAGGGATTCGATGATAGTAATAAAATAATGTTAATCTACTTGGAATTAACTTAAAAACACCAATCAATTTCAAAATGAAAACAAATCAACCTTCTCTTTTTTTGTTAGCCTGACTTTCTTTGGTTTCGTACTTAGTGAGAAAGCACAGGAATAAACCAGCAAACGGCCAAATTTCTTAAATGATTTGTTGTAGATGATCTGACGGATTGGGATCGGGGTTAATGGGCGGTCATCAAAATGCGATAACCCCTTAATATGGAACAGGTTGGCTGCAGGGGGGTGCTGTTTACAATTGCGCAATGTCAAGCTCCTATCTGTGCCCTCCAGGGCCTCTATGATGTCTGGTCTACGGCCATCTACTACAGGGATTATGGCCAAAATTGGACGTATTTGAAGAAATCAGGGGTTCCTCCGACGTACACCCTAGGGACGTAGTTTTTCTTCCCGAATATTTCAAAAACAAGATGGGTATCACACAATGGGGCAGGGAAAGTTATCACAAACTTTCGCACCTGCAGGTGTTTTCGATGAGGCGGCGGTGGAGAGAAAAAAGGATTGGGCCAAAGCCGGAAAAAACTTTTAAAGGGATAAAAAGGAACCAGTCCAGATTGGGGCGCATTTCCTTGAAAGAGGATATTCAAATGCCGGATTATAGGAACTGCAAAAATGGGCGGTTTGAAAATTGGGGGAAGATTTATGAAAAACCATTTTTTCATAGCAGCGGGCTGTTCGACCCCAATTGTACCTGGGTAAGTGTACCCACAGAAATGGTTGGATATGCATCCTTGTCAGTGGCGTTCAAACCCCTCCTTATAAAAGAATTGACTTTAAATGATTTTACGGCTATTTCTAAACAGGACATGATAATACCAATGATGCAACAACCGGAATGGGCATTGAATCTGTGGGAGTGGGAAAAATATAGTGCAGGCCTACTTAAGCAAGTGTAAACCTTTGTAACGATAATTATACTTTTTGGTGGAAAGTCTCAACGCCCTCGAAATAGGGCAAATACAAAGACAATACAATTTATAATTCTCTGGTCTGACCATGGTGGATTATCAAATTGGGCGAAACGGGACTTTCGCTAAAGCATGCGCTGATATGGCAAAGAGCTAACAAATGCTCCGTTGATTATATTCTCGTTCCCAAGGGGCAGAAGGGTTAGTCCGTGAGCAAGCAGTTGAAAATGTGGATATCTATCCCACACTCCTCGATTCTGTGCAAACTTACCTCCGAATACCCAAACGAATGAGGGTCAAAAGTCTAAAGGTTCGATGATAGGAAAACACCAATTTTAAATGACGAATATTTTTGCGAGGTAACGACACTTATGGTAGAAACAACCGATGCCGGTTTCTGAAGCAGTACAGGTATATTCCGCTATGAAAATGGGGCCGAAGAATTATTAACGATCATGCAAACGATCCAATGAATGGCAAATATTGCCAATGATACGGCCAACAGTACGATCATTCAAATTTGCACAGGCAAAGCTACCTGTTCGGATGCACTTTTGGACTGAATGGAAAAAAATAATTCCATAAATACTTGATTTTTGAAAAACAACGTGCCGAACAGTGTCATTACCAAACAGGGAAATTAAAAAGAATTAAAAAAACAGGAAAATGAAAAACTACACAAAACAATGGGGTAACGGCCTTCAATATATTTGATTTTTATTTCAATATCCCTCTTAGTTGCAAACCTATAAATGAAAACGGACCTTGACCGGACAGAAGCCCAAATATCCTTTTTGCCATTGCCGATGACCAATCCTTTCCTTATGCTTCCGCTTATGGGACACCAGTGGTATTAAAAAACCCCTTCTTTTGGATAAGGTCGCCCTAGATGGTATCTTTACTGTAACAAACCGCGATTTGTTGCAGCGCACAATGCAGCCCTTAAGAGCTGCCAATCCTAACTGGAAAAATATTGGCAAATTGAAGAAAGCAGGTTACACATGCAAAAGCTAATTTTCGAAAATATCCTGTGTTTTACGGATTTATTGGCGAGTGTTGGTTACTAGGAAATTGGTTCACAGGAAAAACCATGGGGACCAGGAATGGAAAGATGCCGGGCTGGCTACAAAAACCCTGTGGGAACCGGAGTTCAATGAATAAAAGATGAGGTTCTGTTCCAACAACTGGTATTCAATCGAAGGATTTACTTTTGGGAAATTTATGTAACAATTTTTTCAACAAAAAGGAAAAAGACACCTTTCTTTTTTTGGTAACGGTGGCCATGAACCACATCGAACTTATGAAGAAGGTTCAGAGTAAAGGCCGTAAATTTTAGAGGAATCATGCTGTGCCAGCATTTTTCTCCGACCATGGAATAATAAAGTGATGTTGCGATTATGGCCCTAGAAAGAATGGTCGACACCCATTTGGGAAAAAGATACAGTTCTGGAAGAGCAGGGGAACTCGAAAATACGATTTATTGTGGTGACTGCGGATAACGGTATGCCCGTTCCTTCCGCCAAGGCTAAATTTACAGGGAATACGGTACCCAATGTAACGTTGGCATTTTGTTTGGCCCTCTAAAATGAAAGGGGAATTAGGGTAGTGAAGACTTGGTAGCGCTATATTAGATTTAAGCACCTACCTTTCTAGAACTTGCAATTGCTTGAAAGAGGTACCTGAATGACAAGGTAAAAAGTTCTGTTCAAAAACTAATTGATTTCCAAATTCGGGAACATAAGCCCCAAACACATGTAACATTTGTCTTGGACGGGTCGGTGAAAGACATACCATGCCAGACCGGATTTAATTCTGGGTATCCTTGCGGCGCGCCATTCGCACTCAAAAACTTACCTCTATGTGCGTAATTTTAAGCCTGATCTATGGCCTTGCGGTGATCCAAGAACTTATACCGCAAAAAACCAATTTTGCCATCCAAAGGCTTTAAAAGTCATCTATCGCCTGGTTTTCATGACGTAGATGACTCCCCTTCAAAACTCTTTTTAATAGAAGCAAACAATCCAAGGTATCCTACCAATATAATTGGGCCTTATGGAGAGAAAACGGCCTCCGGAACCCAAATTATCGATATTAAAAAAAAGATCCGAAGCTTGTGTAAACAATGTTGCAGGAAGTACCTTTCTACGCAGCGATAAGAAAAGGGGAATTTAAGAACGAATTGATACGGAGCTAAACCAAGCAAGGGCGACCCAAGAGTTTTTGGGGTTGGTTGGGGAGTATAAACATTTGATAGTTACCCCCGTATTTCAACCATGCGGCGAATTTTTGAAGGTTTTCACGAACGAGGGAATATAATCCCGCCTATATTCAAAGGGACAAGTAAAAATAAAATAAGAAGAAAGCCTGCTTTTTTTAAATAATCTGCTATCTGTGGGCCATGACTAAATTATTGGGCGGAATTACTATAAGTAGCGTGAAAAAAACTATAAGTGGAACACAATTCACTAGGGAGAACATTTTGGAAGGTAAAATCCGTTATTTTTAAACTTAGAACAAAAAAATAGCATTTTGAAAACTGAATAACCTTATCCCCGTTTGATTACTTTGTTGTTGTGTTGTTTACTATTTTGTCCTGCGAAGACAAGGCCGGGACAGAAAACAACGAAAGCCAAATTAATTTTTATCATGTCCGATTGACCATGACTACACAGGGCTTGGTATTTGTATGGAAGTAGAGTGGCCGGTTAAACGAAACTATGGACAAGAGGCCAAAGAGGGAAATAATATTTGACCAATTGTTTTTGTAAATAATGGCCATCTGTACGCCCAGTAGAGCGGCTATTATATTCGACGAATTCACAGGGCCAACGGAGTTATTGGATCTAGAGGGAGGCTATTGGCCTGGGAAAAAACAATATCTGCCTAAAGAGATGAAGGAAATTGGGGTATCAAACGGCCATTAGTAGGTAAATGGCACTTGCATGATGAGGCCTGCAGCTTTTGATCTTATATAAGGTTAAATACCAGGGCAGGGGTAATTATTTTTGATCCTGAAATTTCTGTTAAGAGGCGAAAATCTTGGCCCCAAAATTTGGTTCAGACAAAGGCATTTTCGGACAACATCATGGATATTACCTGGATTATTTAAAAACGAAAGGATCCAACAAAACCATTTTTCCTAATGACACTTTAAGGTCCCCATGACTGTATTTTGAATATTGCCCAGATTATTGGAAGACTATTGGCTGACACCTTTTATCCTGACCAGAGAAAGCCTTTATCGATACGGATACCACAACGGTCCATTGCTACCAGAGGTTCAC
>Ga0163217_1091158_pt1 | contig 14141 bp, 17 predicted proteins | sample SynspAceP_FD_185933 | JGI IMG/M metagenome (GOLD analysis project Ga0163217, IMG submission 185933) | Saline lake microbial communities from Ace Lake in Antarctica - Synechococcus sp. Ace-P (PacBio error correction) | ecosystem: Environmental > Aquatic > Non-marine Saline and Alkaline > Saline ... | reverse complement strand
ATTGCGCTCGACAACCGTTTCACGCGACGACGTGCCAGCGCTTAAAACCGGTCTTTAGAATTCAAGCGGCCCACTGAGAGGAAACGCCAAGTGAGCCCAAGCGATCACCCTGGTAGACACCGCTGTGACCACCCTGCAACGGCCTACGCGCCCTTACTCCAAAACACTCCCGGTTGCAAGCGGTTCATGGAGGCCCGGATGGTCAGCCAGTTTGCGGTAGTAACGTGAAGTGGCCCCCACTACAAATAGGGCCTATGCGCGCTAAGCCTCGGCCATTTTCCGGCCATGATTACCGCTGCCGCGCGAGCTTGCGCTAAGCGTATAATAGTCATGGGCCCTGAGCGCCACGCATTCGCTCTGCACGCCCTGCGCGCGGATCTGTCCGCCCAGCGCAGTTTCGCGAGTTCGCCACCCCACACTCTCTCTCTCACAAGCAGTCCGCGCCCCTCGACGTGCTAAGAACATCTCCTATACTACCAATGGGACAAGCTAACTTGTGCCGTATGCTTTTTGGGCGGGAGCTCATTGCCATGGGCGTTTAGAGAGAGAAGGTTTCTCGCTGCTATGGCACCAGCGCCACCGGTCCCCCAGCGACACGTGTGCCGGCCGGCGCTTTTTCCCGCCAGCCGCTCCGTCTCAACAGCTCGACACTCATCGCCGCAATGGCGGCTCTCATATATTCTGGCCGCACGTGGTTAAGGCTTAGCTAAGTTAGAGGTCCGATCAAAAGCGGTTAACGCGCGGGGCCTAATCCGCTTTTTACTCTTTCATTCAGAATGTGCCAACCCATCAACGTGTTCAAGTGTGTGCGTGCTCAGTGTGTGTGTGCCGGCGACAGCCCGAGCGCCAAGGCTCGTCGGTCTAGCGCAGACCAGCGCATCGAACCGGTAGTGGATCGTTCATTATGCGGCTTGAGAATACGGTTTAAGCGGATAGCGGTACTATGTGAGCGAGTCGGCACGTAAACCGGATTAGGGCAGGCTGAGAGTATGCTGCTCGCTAAGCGCTGCCTCTAGCCATCGGCTTGCTGGTAACCGGAAAGGCGGCTGGTGGGGCGCGGTACGTTCCAACTTCTCCGCCCACAAAGGCAATCCGGTCGCCTTGTTGAAATCAGATGCTGAAGTGATCGGTATAGCCCGAGACATCGTCCGGAGCCCACCGAAAAAAGCCTTCCCCCGCATTGCCAATGCGTACAAACGGTATGTTCCGCCGCGCGCAGCACGCTCTGGGCGCTCGCTTCACCCGTTCCCCTAGCTAAAATCGCCGCGCCCGCCCGTTCTGCAGCTCATGGTTTGGCTTCGTGGTGGAAAAGATCGGCACCATATGCCCTTGCTGGTGCAGCCGACGGTCAGGTGCTTGGAGAGCCAGAATATGTAAGGGCGCAGCTCTCCGATATCTTGCCGCCCAAGGGAGCGATTTCCCTCACCGGCGGATTTTGCCGCTGATTAAGCTGCCGCTCCGCCGCGCTGGGCTGATTAGGCCAACTTCGCGGCTTGTGGTGAGTCAATTTTGTCGCGCCGAAGACCCGTCTGCTGACCCGCGCTTGCCGCTTCAGCGCCCGCTTACCGAGGCAATCGAGACCTACGGCGCTCCGGGCAATTCACGAATGGTGGGCGGTTTGCGCGCCGGTTTGTTCTGTTTTCATGCCATCCTCAGCCAGTCGGGCCCTGATTGTACAAAAACGGAGGACCGAAATCGCTGAATGCGACGACGCTAATGCCGCTTGACGCTACCCAGCCACCGCCGCCCCATCGCGCCAGCTCGCTATCCATATCTTGCATGCACCGCCTAGCTCCGGACGTGACGCTTGCCAGACAGCGCTCTGCACGCGGTTGAAGATCCGCGCCATGTTGAGACCCGCAGGGTAGGCATTCGCGGTGACGCTGCCGGCATCCCCGGCGCGGCACGTCCGTTCATCACCCGGCTCATATAGCTCGCGAAAAACGGCTGCGCGGCCAGCACGTCTTCATTCCCTCATAAGAGCGCTGGGCGCATGGGGTCTGCGGGCAAAACTAAGCGATGCGTGGGCTTTTGCCGCGCTTCAGCTGGTGAGATTAAGCCACCAGGTCAGGCGGACGCCTGCGCGCTCAATCCGAAGAGCGGGACAACCGCCCAATCCAGCGCCCCAGCGTCGCGGACGGGACTCGCCCTCTGGGCCCGCTGGGCCATCGCGCTACGCCTTGACTTTTGGTTCTTGAATCGCTGTCCTCCCTCGTTTCCTCTTTGGGCCCAGGCGACCACCACGTTAGGGCCGAGCTTGCGCATAAAACCACCGCGTTGCCCGCCTCGCACCACCAACGCCGCGAGCGCCTGTCTCTTCCATTGTATTTTACGCATACCCCCCTTACTGGACTGAGTGATCCCCACACCACGAAGCCCCATATTAGTCCAAGTCAGCTCACCTAACGCTTAGGTGTGAGCCGCCTGCTGGAGATTGGGTCTTCACCGTGATCCATCTTGCCTATCCTCTCATTCCAAACGAATCAAACAAGTCCGCATTACCACCGCCGCTCACGACTGTGTTCCAGCCACACTTTCCAGCGGCGATCTGTTAGGTGGTCAAGCCCTTCGCGATAGGCACGCCAAATAATAGAGAAAGTGACGAAAACCATGCATTTTGCGCTCGTTACCCGTCTTCCCTGCTTCGCGTTCTTTTGCCGCCGTGGCGCACCTGGTCCGGTCTCAGCGCTGTCGCGCGACGTGCTGCGGCACAGTCAGCGCGAAATACTGCTCGAGGCAGATCATGACGGTAGGTAGAGGCAGCCCCCTGGCATCGGTAACCAGGCAGCGCGACCAGCTTGCCCTGGCACGGTGTTGTTCTTCATCAGCGATAGGGAATAAAACCTTTCCCGCTGCGCCTTCCGGGCAGGTAATTCGTGAAAATCCACCAAAGACTGCGGCCTCCGCACAACAAAAGCCCCGCAGACGATATCCCACCATCAGCACATCGAACATTCCTTGGGATTAGGCTGCCCAACAGCTGTTGATTAATAGCGAAAAGCTTTTCCGGTAGGCGAGGCTGGCGTTCGGCTAGACTGACCTGATGGCCGTTGGCCTCGGCCCAAGCGCTGGGCAAGCGCCGGGCGAAATCCGCCGCCCGCCATCGCCACAGGCCACCGTGATCTCGCGGCCATAGCAGGGCAGCGCCGTGGGGCAGCAGGGTCAGTAAGTAGCAGCGCGTCGCTGTTTTCAGGTTGGCGCAATACGTCGCGTCCTCATTTTTTTATTGAGGTGTCGTACGTTTTAAAATGCGTGTTGCAAAAAACGTGCTCGTTAGCTTGCAATCGCCATGCTGCGATCTTCCCCAGGGACTGGACACAAAGCAGGCGTCTAGCACGGTTTGAATGGCGGCCACGCGAGCAAAATCGGGACTGGTCCGCTTCTCCCCCGTGCGAAATGCTCTCGATAAAGCGCTGATAATGCTGGGCTGTGGGCGGGCCGCCTTGACGCGGTGCTCAGCCGGGCATGGATTGCAACATCGTCAGCTTCAGGCACACCTGCTACCTCGTCTTGGAGGGCATTCCAGACCATCGCGGATGGCGCCTTTATCACCGTGAACGCCAGGCAGTTTAACGAGTTGTGGTGGCCGGTGGCCCTAGCGGGTCGCCTGGATTGTGCCCATGCACCGTTTAGCAAAAACGTACGCGCATTCAGCGCCGTGTCGTGGCTCCAGCACGTAGTCGCCATGACGGTTATCCGGCGCTTTATCGAAGAGGTCAGTCTCGGCAGTTCACTTCCGAGTGATATCGCCCACCGAGCTGGGCGAAATCGACGAATATGCCGCCCAACATCGCCTAGACCCTTTGTCTGCCGGGGCTTCCGGACCGCCATAGGCCCCATTGCTCTCTTTGTCCAGCGGCCCCAGGCGTTGCCTGGACCAACGCCAGCTTTGGCGGTAGCGGGCCGTCCAACATGCGCACGGTTGCCAATGGCGCCCGCCGGGACGAGCGCGCGAGAGCGTGCCTGAATGGCAGAGGCGTCCGGCATAGCTCAAGTTGACCATGGTTGATGACGTTGGCGGCTGGGCGGCGGCGGCCATTCTCCATAGGGCATCCTCGGCGTTGGTAGCCAGGGGCTTTTTCGCACAGGATATGTTTGCCCGCCGCAATGGCGGGCCAGCGACGCGGCCTTGTTGCACCGCCATTCCGGAGTGAGCATTGCTCCACCGCTACCGTGAAGATATCCGTCCCGCGCCAGCATGTCGTCCAGCGACTGGTAAACATCGCAATGCATGGGCGCTCGGCGAGAAGGCTGGGCCTAATCACGTCGCATACGGCTAACCACTTCGACACCTTCGAGTCGGCCATAAGTGCTTGCCGTGCTCGCCGCCATGCTGCCCGCGCCACATATCGCTGGATACGGATCACTTTGAACCCCTCCTACGGGTTATGTGCAGGCTTTCGCCCCTTGATCTCGACCGGGTTGGGCGCCTGGTCGGCGGGACTTTGGGCAGCTGTCCGATCCACCGGGAAGCCTCCGGCTGCGCCCCAGACCACGGCATTTTTGAAGCACCGCTGGACTGCTCGTCGATAGTAGCAATCGGGTAGGTTCGTGGCCCGGGGCGGAAGTAGAAAACCTTGCCGTTGCCACGCTGGTAGGTCTAGGCCGGAGCCGGAAACACTCGCCGCCTTCGAAGGGCACTGATGAAAATCACTTCGTCCGTGGTTGGGACCGCAAAGCGGTTCGCCGTACATTTCGGTATGGGGCAGTTCAATGTAATCGCGAGCCCTTGCACGATGGGTGCCAGGATTCACTACCCAGAGCGCTCCACGCTCGGCCGCTTCTCGCGCATTTCAGCGAGCAGGTTGGTGCCCATCAGGCCGTTTGAAGATTTTCGAGTTAGTGACCGGAGTGCAGCACAATTCAAGCCCATGCCCTGCAGCACGCGTTTTTGCACCCGGTCACGTTCTCTTCCGCACGTCGCCGTGGCGGCGTGGCCCCACCACAAAGCAGCACATCGCGGTATTCTCCAACGTCTTCTTCGGCTGAGCCCTTGTTCTGGTTCTTGCAGCGTGACGGCGGAGCGGACACGCCTTGATCTCATTCAAAACCGTCGGCGATGCGACTGGTGCATCCGGTAGGATAAATGCGCGCTACCACCTTCGTTGGTTTGCTCGTGACGTTCTCGCCTCACACGGTGACTCGTAGTGTCATCGCTTCTCTCCCAAGCGGTTCGTGTATGGACTTCACCAGCCGTTTCGACCGGCGCTCTGGGCAAAAACGTAAACGTTTACGCGATTTAGAGTAAACGTTTACTTATTAGGCTTTTAGGTCGCATCTTTCAATGTGTTCGGCCACAGAGATTATTTTATCGGTGTTTTCCGCCACGCGTCACATCCACGATCCCGAGCGGCCTGGACCCGACCTCCTTTCCAACGAGCAAGATAGGCGTGTCCTCGCTGCCGGTTCACGTATCACTAGTTGAAGATTGACGCCGCCCACACTCTCGCGCACACCTGACCATCTTTGAAGGCCGGTAGATGTGATTGTTTCTCTTTGTCCATTAGCGGGTCAGCATCGAGAGATCGATATGCAGCGTTTCGCGGGTTGTGTTCATAACCACTTGAGGAAGCGCTGTTTGGCGACATGCGCGAGCTGGAAGCGATAGCTGATTTCCACTACCTCGTCCACGCTGGGTCCACGGTGCGCCGCCCGATCTGGTCTGAATATCGTCATTCCAGAGCGGAAAGCGCTTGTTAGTCGGAACCACTCAAGTTGCCGCCCTACCAGGCGTTGCGGGTGGGTCCGATTGTGTATTGGCGACGCCATTTTGAGGGCGCCACGGCGCAGCCAGCGCTCATAAGCGTGTTACGCAGGTCTCTTGAAGACTTCCCGCAAGCGCATTAGAGCAGCGCCTGGCCAGCAGCAACACAGTGCGTAATATCCCCCAGGCGTTGGCGTAGCTGCAGAACACCCAGCGCACACAAACCGCCATCACACCGCCGGTGGGCCAGCCGCTTTGACCGCCTTTTGTTCGCCGCTACCCAGCTCCAGGGTACGCGCTTGAGGGTGATCGGTTGCTTCAATCAAGAAGCCCGCAGCAGGCGCCATTTATGTCGACATGCGAGTCGGGATCTTTCCGAAATGACCCGTTTTCGGCGTCTGTACTCCCTGGGCTGACGGTACCCCCTTCGCGCTGCAAATGGTAATAAAGCGCCGCTCTGAATATCACTAAACGCCCCGGCCCGCTGGCATATGGCGCGACTAGAGCTATAGCTGCCTGCTCGGTGAACCAAGGAGAGGTAGTTTGTCGATATTGGCAACAGTATTTTATAAAAGACGCTCGTCGGCTGGCGGGTTGCGCCGCAGGCGTCTTGAGGAACTTTGCCGTCACTCAGGCTCACTCATTTTCCGTCGAGCCGTTCGGTCAGTGCGTCTGGCCTTCTCATTCCAGGCGTCTGGCTCATCGGTTGGCTCGCGACGCAGCTTTACGGGACTCAGCCAGGCAAGGCTTGGGTTTTGGTTGCGCTCCCAAGGCCCACGTATTATAGGCGTAAAGGGCTGGCTCAGCGTTAAGAGTCGCACCCAACTGGTACGGCTAGCCAATCGGCTACTGCACCAGCGGCAAAGTGATACTCGTCGCGTAGTAAGTTGCGCGAGACACTTGCGATTCGCACCATGATGAAAATTTGCTCACTTCTTCGGAAATGACGTGAGTGCTCAACCGCGCAATGCTCTGAATTGGGCAACGACAAACTACAATAAGAGACTCTGCGAGGTTTCTTCTGTTATAGCCGCACGATAGGCGCAGTTGGAAAGCTATTTTACGCTTCACGTTGGATCACCTCCACGAATCTCCTATTGCGCCTCTCAAACACGATGATATACTCATGGTGAGCTCGTCCATAGTTGTCTCTAAACAGAGCTACGTTTACTACTTCGCCTTGGAGCTAGGGAAGTCCACCGCCCGTTTTTTCACCCTTTGAGCTGCGCTGCTCAAAGCCCAGCCAAGTGGATACGGCCACACTACTACTGCTGGGCTGGGTGCTGGTGCCCTCCAGCACCCGTCTCGTAAGGCCAGCGGCGTCCGCGCTTGGCCCCAGTGACACGCAGTTCGCCACGGGACCACGAACTGGGGCCGGTGCCCAATGAGTATTGCCCACAGCAAAGACCTGGCACGCCATCAGCTGGCCCGCCGAAGGTGGTACGCAAGAGTGTTCTAAAGAGCGTAGCCTGAGTGTGAGTGCACCAGAAGCGAATTAACCGTGCCACGGACGACGCGATATCTCGCTTGCAACCCATTTATCCTGCGTTTTTTTACCCGATTTGCTAAAACGTTAGCGCCGGCCACCTTGGGCCACGCTTTTTCAGGAAACTACTGGCCAAGCCGCGCGCCAGAGGGAAGACCCGAGCCGCGACGGCCCTATTGGCAAGTTTCACGACCCGGAACTACTATGCCCGCAAAGCGCCGGGTAAGAAGCGAGCTGCACAACGCGCCAAGGCTGCTCAGCGAGCAAGAACAGCAGCAGCGGGCAAAGCGGATTAAACAGCAGGAAAGAGCAGAAGTCAGCATGGTTAAAAAAAGCAGCAAAAAAGAGGACGCCTCCGTCGTGCCAAAGCGCGGGCGGAGCAGTCCAGCGCCGAACAGAAAGCGGAGAAGGCCAGGGCGAGCAAGGCGCGTCAGGAGCAGGCACGCCCAAAGAGCGAGCACGCCAAGAGCGAGCCACCCATGGAGCAGGGCGCTGGCAAGAGTGAACGGACTCTCAACGCCAGGCAAAACGTAAGGCAAGCCCACCGCCCCGATCGCACCATCGCGCCCTCGCCGTCCTGGGGCTGACGCCAGGGGCGAGCAAAAAACGATGTACGCCGCGCCTATCGCCGGCGATCGGCCCAGCTTCACCACCACCCAGATCGCTTTTCTACTCGATAGCAGCACCAGAGTCCGCTTCTAGGTCGGCGCGTTTTCAACGCATCAAAAATGCCTATGATATTTGATGCAAAATCCTACTAAATCACTACGCTTGGAACAAGAGACTTTCCTGGGATTATGCGCGCCTGTAGTCAACGCCCATCGCTCTGTCGCCGACGCGAACGCCATCAGATCAACAGTGCCCTGGCCGCTGCCGCCAATAGCGCACTACGCCAGGATGCTACTCCGTGCTCGCCGTTTGCCCCCACCGAACCTACGTACCACCCTTCACCACACCCTGAGCGACATTGGGCGGCCTGCGCGCCCCGTGGGCCTAACCCACGGTGCCCATCTGGCCAGTGGCGATGGGGCCAATGATTCTTTCGCGTTGGCCGCCGATAACGCGGTCTTGATCCCGCCACGATGACGCTAGTTGAACCGCGGTTCAGTCACGCGGTCTCGCTCTATTAACGCTGGCGTCGCCTTGCGGGGGCCTATGGTAGCTCCATCGCCGTTTTCACCGTGGGCGGCCATAGGCCTCGCTTTGGGGTTTGCTTGAGCTTGGGGCTTGGCTTGGGCTGACGTTGCCGGTGAGCGCTCCGCTCGTCTTGATCGGATTTCCGCCTGGAGTGGGGGCGTGGTGCGGCTTCGGGCGCGGGCTTTTTATGTGGCTCTTCATTGGAAGAAGAATTGGCTCGTTCCTCGCCCCCGCTCCATGCTTAAATCCGGTCCGGATGGTGTCTTCCTACGCGACTCAGAGCTGCGCTTTCCATGCTGACACTCAAACGCCGTTACACCCAGGTCCTACTCTCCTTGTGCTGTCCAAGACGACTTCAGCACGCAGGTTAAAGGGCGCCGAGGAAAACATCCCACCTGTCGCATTACACGCGGCCCAAGTGCGAAAAACGCATCCCGTCAGGACTGGGGCAGCCTCTTCACAAGCCCTGTCACCGCCCTGCATTCTCAGCGGCGACCAGATGTTTAAGTGCGCTATCACTTCGGGTCTTACGTAGCTCCTGGGCGGTCTTTCCCTGCATTCCATTGTGTGGTATATCGCCATCGTCGATTTTTCAATCGTTAAGGGAATGCGAATACGCATACAGCGCAATAACCCGAACTGGCGGCACATAGTTGCTCGGATCGATTCGATACGACTGAAGGTGATGAGATGTAGCAGGTGCACGACCTCGTCTCAGGTCAGCGCCAGCCGCGCGGGCGCTCCCGAGTATAACCCTGTCTCACTCGTGCCCATATGGTGGCCGTTGTAATTCTGCACAAATCTTCACCGCCAACAGTCTTCAATCAGTGTAATAACAACCAAATTACCAGTGATTAAAATCCTGTCACCAGGGTTTGGGCACCAAAATACCAATCCCAGGACCGATCACACGCACCGGCCAGCAGCGGCGCTTATATCGAGTGACTGTGTCCACCTCAACTGCGTCTGCTCCGTATGCCCCGCGCAATCCCACCGCGTATGATTCAAACATAGCGGACAAAAAATCACGTGTTTGGAGCGAGACATCATCTCGGCGTGAAGGTTTGCGCACGGGCTGATCTTTAAACCCGCGCCCGCGGACGCGAGCCGAAGAGGTCAACGCCCGCTGAATGCCGTATCGGAAAGAATATCGCATCACAGTGCCAGGCCAGCAAAATCGATATAGCACCAAGGCTCTTACGAGCGGCCTATGCCCTGCGGGTTCCGTCTGGGCTCATTTCGGTCCAACTCCAGAACAGCAACCGCCCCACCACTGGCCATAGAGGCTCGCGACACACCACTCCACCGCGGCAAATATGCTGAGACGACAAACCACCGTTCCAAACGCTTGCCGGCTACTGACTGAAGCGGCGGCGATGCCGGCGCTTGTTGAGCCGCTCGGCTACTTGCGGCGCAGCAGCCCGGTCACGACTAGCTCAGCACTAGTAAAACTGCAGAGACAATCGAGCGCCCAGGCCGTGCCCCACAGTCCCCTACGGTAATAAACAATCGCCAGCAGCGGCCACACAAACATTTAATAAGCGCCGCGGGATATGCCACAGTCCCATCCAAGGTAGAATCATCCTTCAACCGCGGCGCTGGCATCGCGGCGCTTGCTTATAAGGCCGGTTGCAAATCAGATGACGTTATGGTTGCGCTAAACTTTAAAAGAATATAGCCGCGCGATAGGCAGCCGTGCCAGCATGTTCGCCAGCACGATTACCAAGCCGGAAAGCTCTGCGCCCGAGTAGTTCTACTACTAAGCGCGCCCCTGGGAGTTCACCGCATCCCCCATAGGCAATCTCAGCGCCGCCAAACACAAACAGGCCACGCAGCGCTTTGTGCTGTAAACCTGCACTGGCCGGGAACGCGATGGCCCCGATGAGGAAGCGATCACGGTCTCAAAACGACTACGAGTACGCGCGCTGGCCACATAGGTCAGATATATGCCACGCACCAGCACCACGCACGCCCTGGGCTGTAATGGCCAGGATTGAACCAACTTACCGAGGGGTAATGGCAAATTGACAGTCGTCCACGGCCAGCATGGCGACTAAAAAAGTCACTCGCCGATCAAGGCCTACGCTTGGGGTCGCGGGGAAGATCCACACGGCCAGTGACGTCGCTGTGCGACTAAGCGGCCAATAAGGGCAATCATCACTTACCAACAGCCGCCGGTCCATTACAAAGGGCCAGGCAGGACGCCGTCGGACCACCGCGCGATATGACCTCCCCTTCAGGTCAAAAGCGCCATTCATGCTTGTTAAAGCGGTAAGTCATCCGCCCCCTTGCACTAGCGGGCGTGACCACTCGTTCAATGCGGTGAATCTCCCGCGCTGGGTGCCTGATTCGCCTAGATGTCGTTGAAGCGTCAGTTCGGCCAGACGGCGTCCTAAACAAACCCACCGTGCGAACTACGCCATCCCTCGGCGGCCTCTGGTGACTCTCACCTGCAGCTCGCGCAGCGAGTTCCAGTACGTGCGTGCGCTGCTTCTCGTTTTTCGAGTATGGAGATTCACGAATTTTGCCAAGGCGAGCCGCTGAAAAAATCTCGTACTACCTCGGGACTGTCCGACGGTCGCCACCCGTCAGGTAGGCAAGGAAACACTCTTGTCGCCATGCCGCTCCGCGCTGAGCAGCATGGCTCACAATCTACGCCTACGGCATGAGTTGGGTTATTCCAGTGCTGTCGCCACCGCAGATTACTCCCGGTCATAGACCGGCCACAGGTGGCGTGATTAACATTTACTTCGTTGATTTTACGCTTTCAGCCTTTAACGGTGCTGCTCTTGAACCTATGATAGGTCACTCTGTCCTCACTTCATATATACCGTGCTTCAAGGGATGACTACACTCGTCGCCAGGCCAAATGTCCCTCCCCCCTAAAAACGTGCGTACTCAAGTGGCCAAACATGTCTCGCGTTGAAACTCGAGTTCTTGCCGCGGCTACCGCCCCTGCGTGAGCACAGCTGACTGGTGCCACCCAATTAGTTTGTGGTGAACGTCTAGACGTGGTCCAGTCCCTATCGTTACAGGTTGGAAGGCACACGTTGGGGGAAGAGTTTGGCATTTTGAAGGGTTGAGCATTACCCAATACCGACCCACCCTGATAACAGCTCACTGCTGGTGAAGAGTTATGATGGTGAAAGCGACAGTGAATGGTTCCCATCGCCGATCCAGTACACTAGCCTTCATGCATTGTTCACTCATGTCGGCGAGCTAGGTTTCTAGATATAAAACCTCCTCGGAGTTCTAAATCTCAGCGCGTGACTATGGTGACCGGCTTGGTGCCCACCGAATATCGCGGCCCCGAATTTTCCATTGTGTGCTGAGCTATTGAAGAACACTCGATACGCTTCTTTGAAACGCTGCGGAAAAAGGCGCCAAATGCACCGATGGCCAGCACTGGCTTATGGTTGTTGGGTCCTACACCTGAACCCTGAGGTGGAAAGCCAGGAGGTGGAGTACCTGCTCGGCCATGATGCGCGGCCTACCTGCTGCTGGCCAATTGGCTGCCACGTGAAGAAATTAAGGTGGATATTCACCCGCGAAGTTCTGCCCGCACGCCAACCCGTTTCCCCAAGGAGTACGCCCGTAAGGTGGCTGGATTCTGGCTTACCAGCCGGACCTCTACACCTTCATCGACGACTACCTGGCCGATAATTCCTTACCGTAAAACCGCGAGCTGGACCTGGCTGTCCCCGCTGTTTGCCCACTGCGCCCGGATAACCACCCTCACGCGCTGCTGCACGGCCAGTTGACGAGCCAGGCCCACCTTCCATTATCGTGTTGCCCAATGCGCAGCGTCGCCAGCCGGGCTGGGGCAGCGTAATGGAGTCGGAAACGGCTGGGTGGGTAGAGAAGTGGCCCACGATCAGGACAACCTTCACGCCCGCTGCCGAGTACCATGGCCGAACAGCGGCTCAGCCCTGGTGCAGCGCCTCCAGCGCAGACTTGTTTGCCATGTCTAGACCCGATCGGCATCACGACCTCAGATTACAAAAGCCAGCTTGCCTGGTGTTCGACTGGTTTGCCGTCTGCTCACGGCGGCAGGCTCGCTGCGGCTTTCCCCTTCCGCCCCCTTGCCAGAGCAATCTGGACGGCCTGATCATTGGCGCGGGGGACGGACATTCAATCCCACCTGTTACGGCGGCTGAAGTGCAGCTCGACGTGCGCTTGGATCCCGCCCGGGACGAGTAGAATTGAGCTTGTTGAATCGGTTCATTCCGCAAAACACACCGGTGCTTGGCATCTGCCGGGGCGCTCAGTAATTTAAACGTAACATTTGGGTGGCAGCTGGACCCGATTAATTTATACGACCCTGTAGGCTTGAAGCGGCGCGTACCGTGCTGCCCCGCAAAACCGTTCGATATCGTCGGCGCAGCCCAACTGTAACAACTGCTGGGCGTCAATTGGTGTCGGTGGTGAACAAGCCTGCCTCCACCAGGCCGTTTAACCAGGCGGGAAAAGGCATAAAATCTCGCGAGAGACAGAAGTGGTGCTAGTTGCAGTGGTCCGAAGCCCACGACTTTCTGATTGGCGTACAGTGGCATCCCGAATGGCTGAATCTTCAACCGCCCCCCAGCAGCGTTTTGATACGTGCGCTGCGTTTGAGGCGGCCAAGCGCCCCGCTAGCCTTTCAGTCCGCCAAGCCGGCGTCGTAATCCGGCTCGTTCTTTCAAGCTCGCTGACCCAGCTCGCTGTGCAGCACGCGGTTGTCCGCGGTCCAGTACAACGACCCGCGCGGGCACAAGCCCTCCATGCTGTTGTTACACAGCGGCCACGCCCCAGCTTCCTGGGAACTCCGAGCGAAGGTGGAGAGCGTTTCTCAACGTTATCCCAATTCCTTCGGGCTCCCGCGAGAAGCGCTTTGCGAGCGAAACGCAGGTCAGCCCGAACTACCAGTTACAACGGGTATCTTGCAGGCTGAGCGCCAGTTCATTAAACACCGGCCGGGTAGACATCTGCACAGGTGGGCGTGTCCACACTGGGGTATAATGTTCAACCACTTTACGTTTTTGCCGTTGGTAGGTGTTCTCCAGCGTGACATTCTTCCAGGGTCGCTGTTGGTTTTCAGCGTTCATCGCCGGGCAGCTTGGCCCAACGGCAGGGTAGAGTACCTGCTACATCTATCGGCTGCCCTGCACGAGTAATCTGTTTGCATAATCAAGCCCTAATGTATGGGTAAACGGTAATTAAACAAGACGTTTCAAGCTTACAGCGTAATGACTCTGATTCGGCTATCTTTCCACCGCCGCGATAACAAGTTAACGAGGAATGCCATCGGCCTCTTTAGTCATTATTAAAACCGGGGACGCCTTCCCTTGAAGTGGTCGACCAACACGCGGTTGTATTTTGAGCAGCCTGTTTATGTCGGCGGACTGCACCTGATGCGTTACCGAGCAGTTAACGCTAAAGGTTTGGGATGCGCGGCTGACGGCGACGCCTCCCGACGACATTGCAGGGTGCCGTGATTACCCGTTCTCACCAGCATGGTGAGCGAGCAGCCCTCCTGGAGCGAGGCGCTAAAAAAACCCGGCTGCAAGCAAGCACTGCGCCGATAACCTGCCGCTGCTGGGCGTTTGTTATGGCCATCAGCTAATGGCGGCGGCGTTTTGGCGGTATTAGCGACTATCACCCCGCTGGGCGAGAATCTGGGACTCGTGACGGTACGCTTAACCCAGCAGGCCCAGCAAGACCCGCTTCTTTAGCAACTACCGGGCCTTTTCCTGCTCAACCTCACCCCACGCACAGTCGGTGATGCAGCTTTCCTTCATTGGGCGCTACTATTTCTGGCCCACAACGCCACGGACG
>Ga0163217_1017438_pt1 | contig 14141 bp, 15 predicted proteins | sample SynspAceP_FD_185933 | JGI IMG/M metagenome (GOLD analysis project Ga0163217, IMG submission 185933) | Saline lake microbial communities from Ace Lake in Antarctica - Synechococcus sp. Ace-P (PacBio error correction) | ecosystem: Environmental > Aquatic > Non-marine Saline and Alkaline > Saline ... | reverse complement strand
TAATAGGTTTATTCTTCAATCAATATGTTTTATTTTTTTATTTCAGGATTTGAAAATTAGTTTTTTTCTATTTGTTATATGTTTTTTCAATATTTTTTTTAATTTGAAATGATTTCTGTTGTTTTGTGTGTGTTCATTTTCAATAACCAGTTCACTCATTTATAAAATTAATTATAAGAGAAAATAGTGCTTCAGGATTTTTGGCATGTTAATTGGATTATATTGGTTTTTTTTCTTTGAAAATCTAGCTCTTCAATTAGATATTTCAGAAATGAGATAAAGATTTTTTCAATTGTGTGTTGAACAAATATTTCAATCTATCTATAAGGTATTTTTTGTATTCCTTTTTTTTTGGGATACAGTAAAGAACTATCAGGCAGTATTACTTAAAGTTTCTTAAAAGGTCTAATAGTTCTGGTGTGATTAATTTATTTTAATAATTAATAATATGATTGTGATGGGTAACGCCTAGGTTGTTGATTTTTTTTTCTCAGTCATTTATAAGTTCACTTTTTTAAAAGTTTGATGAGCCATTTCAAATTAATTATTTTAACTTTCTGTTGTTTTAAAAATATACGCTTGTATACAGATGAGGGCTGATTATGACTTCAAGAAGCAAGTACAAGTCTCCCTTTTTAATTGTGTTCAAAGCAGTCGTTCTTTGTTTCAGCCGCAAGTTAAGTGTATGGGGTCAGCAAAACGTTCCCTTGGAATTACCTAAAATTGGCGTTCGGTGTTTTTTACCAGGAAAAGTTCATTAGACGGTTATTGAAGTTTGAATTACTTTTTGTGAGGGAGGGTGGCCTGAGTTAATTGTTTAAAGTGAGAGGGTTTGGTTTAGGCTGTTTTGAAGAACCAAGCTAGGAACGGTTTGTTGATGATTTTATAAGCGTCAGGATACGAGAGTATTAAGAAAATTGAAAGAGATACTGAAAAGTCAAAAGAGGGCGCAACCTGATCGTGGTGAAATTATTGTTATCAACCAAAATTATTAGAGCATTGAAAAAAGGCAATATAAAAAATATTTGGGTGAGGAAGAACTAACGCATGAGCGTGCAGCTAAAGTAAGAGCGGTTGGAGGATGCCAAAGGGGTTGCAAATGGCAAAGACGTTCAGGGCACGAGCCCGGCAAACCCAACACTATTCTCAAAAAGGGGAAATCATGATCAGTTAAGAACGTCAAAAAAAAAGCTGTCACTGTTCGATTCTATCCATCGATTATTAAAAATTGCTGCAACTTTTGCAGGACGGAAAAAAACCATTTGTCGCAGAGGTGATTCGCAAGTTGGGCAGCAATGAAGAGCAAAAATGAGATTATTTTGTATTAGAGTTGCGTGGGCTTTGGAAGAAGACTTATCAAAACGTAATTTCGAACTTGTTGTGCTGAAGCGAACTTTAGATGAACAAGAAAAAAATCTTGTCAAACAAAGATTGTTTAAGCAACAAAAGGAGGTTTTTATGTCTGCACCAAGTCGTTTTTTATTCAGAATGGGGCGCTATTCTGGACTCTTTTTGTATGTTTTTTAGTTGTGATTCTTTGGGGGTACAACATCATTATGGCTTGGGGGCGAAGATAAAAGTGGGGGATAAGGAAACTCTTTTTAACGCCTTTACATCGCTTCTCAATTGTTGGCTTCTCAAAAAACTGGATATGAATGGGGTAGGTAATTGGGATTATTGTCGGTAATGGATGGGTTCTAAGCTGGATTTACATTAATTTTACTATTTATATTTTCATTTAAATTTATTTTTTTATAGGCAATTAAGTTTGTTTTGGTGAAAAGGTGAATAGAGAGGGTTAAGCATTTTAAATGAGACTTAGGGTTGGTACAGATTATAGAATCTGTTATTTAAGCATGTAAAAATGTACAGGAGAGGTTTGAGGATATGATATTTAAGAAAGGGATTAATTACATCTAACTTTTATTAATTCTGGAACGAGAGAGCAGAATATATACTGGTTATTGTACAACAGGATAGTTTTTTAGTTACCGCCGAGTTATGACTTTTTAAATCAAGTTATTAAAAGAGGGGCCTCTCATGATCTCGCTCTCTCTATATTTTATGTACGATGAAATAAAAAGAATATAAACTCTTTTTCTTTTAATATCAATTGCTGTTCTAACTGCTCTCGCACGTGGGGATTCAAGGGGTGAGTGTGATATAGCAAGATATTTTTTCGATGAGGGTGCATGGCTTTGTTTGCTTAGTATTTGATTTCTAATAGTAAATCTAAGATCCGTTCTGGGGTAAACGGAGCAAGATTTGATTATTTTTTTGGAATGTTAATTTATTTGTATAGGACAAAGAAAATTGGAATTGGGAGAGATTTAGCAACATGTTAAAATCCACAAGCTTTGTTGTTAACTATTTTAGAAAATATTTCCGATTGCTCAAAGTTTATTGTGGAATAGTTAAAACATCGGTTTCTATGTCAATTTGATATTAATTTAGTTGGCTAATTACTTACTAGTTGGAGTGTTAGAGCCGAGTCATTCTCTATCAAGAGTGGTAGAAATTTAACAGGTTCAGATCAATCCAACCTGTTTTGATTATACAGTTGACCCCAAGTTGTATTGGAGGCCTCTTTGCCCAATGCTATTTTTCATATGACACGTTTTATTCTGTCTATGTAATTCAGATCGTAAGACTTGTGTTTATTGATGAATTGGCGATTAATACCAGCATTTAAATAATTGGTTAGGGGACAATAGCGGATCTAGAGGGCTCGCAGCTGTTTCGGTACGCCCAATCTATTCCCAGGATTTATGAGAAACCGGTTAACATTTGCGATACATTCTTATTTGTTTAACCCTGTGATATCTATGCGCGTCCGGTCCGGAGGGTGGGAAGCGATACTTTTCGGTTATTGTTTGGGAAAGAGAGTCAACGTCCTGTTAGTTTTGATTAAAGCGTTCTTGGCTAGCAGCAAGGAGGCGTTAGTCCGTGAGAGACCTTACATTTTAGAGAGCATACCAAAAGGAGTTTGGTTATCGTACTGTGCCGTTGGAAAGCTGTATAAAGTTGTTGGCCGCATTTCAAGAAAAAGAAAGAGTGAGATGTGCTGCAATGGTTTAAAGTGAAAAACCGCAATAGAGAGATCTCAACAAGAACCGATTTAAGGGGTAATTGTGACTATTTTGCCCCCGGTAATAACTTGAATATACCAGTTTATTGCTGAAGAGATTTTATTCGGGTCAGGCGACCGCCTGGGTACTTGGTATGGTTTGGGTGCTAGCATTTGATTTCACCACGATTTGTTGATTCAAAATATCAAACTTAATGTGGGAGGGCGCGCAGATGGGGTTTCTTGTTAAATGCATTTGATGAGAAAGACGAGGTGGGATCATTATTGATGCCCCTCAAGAGTGTCAGTCCGTGTTTGGGTGCTGTGATAGGTTTAGGGTGAGATCAAGGGTCTAACAGGCGTTAGCGAGGAATAGATTTTATAGAAAAATGCCCGCAATAACTGAAGAGTAGGCGGTGAAATTTGAGCGGTAGCGCGGGCTCGTTGTAGACCTTGACATTGTATTTAGAGAGTTCAGACTTTCAGTACATACACGCTAGTTTGTATTGGCTCAGGGAACTGATGATACATGGGCCCAGTGTTGAGTCGTTAGCTCTACCAATTGCATAAGCTGGGGTGCTATGTATCCCGAGCGAAAGTGCAGTAGATGGAAAACTTTTAGGCTTTTAGGTAGAAGTGATAATGAATCTTTTCATGTCAGTTGGTGTTGATAAAGGCCTGTGCCGCCTTTACTCCGAAGCGAACCAAGCGGATTGAAGAGGGTTAGGAAAAAGGGCTAACACCAGTGCAAGTAAGTTGGTCAAGGCGTGCAACTTTCACCAGAGCATAAAAAGGCCGATTTAACCATAAAGCGTATTGAAGCTGGCAAATGATTAACTAGTTTTGGTGCGTCAAGAGTTTATTAGCAGGTATTCATTTAAAGACCCTGTTTAATAAGAAAGGCTACTCGAGACAGCCAATTTTGAATCATCCAGGACCCAAAAAGGCGTATTTACCTTCAAGTGTCTTTTTATAAACAGGGCGTTGAGTCGGTTAACATGTGGGCTCCCATGCGTAATGATTGTTGAAGCATAAGACATTTTATCCACTAACAATGATTAGTCGGCTTCAAGCTTGAAGTGTTTATAGCCCATTATATTACGACAGAAAAAGTCTAAAGCAATGAGACATGCTAAAAATGCCAAGACCGGTCCAAAGAGGTTCAAAAGGTAGATGAATCAACTTGATCATGGCATTAGGAAAGCAGAAACGACCTTGTTTGTAGATTTGATGATTGAAGTTGACGCAGTCTGTTGGTGATAATGGCTGGCTGAATTCTTGTGGTGGAGGTGCAGGAAAGACAACTGCTATGTAGCGGGTACAATGGCTATGAAGCTCAAAGACCGTCATGTATTAGGGGGCGGTTTTGTTTAGGCACTAGGGATAAGCATGTTAAGTGTGCAAGATCTACTTTTGGTGGAATACCGTATCGGTTCGCAGTCTGTCTCGCTCCTTGCTAATTAAGTAGCGTATGGAAAGGCGCCTGATGTGCGAGGGGGAATTTGTCTGTCAAATGTATAGTCTGTATCGCTTGTGGTTGTTTCGGGAGTGGTCGCTCCGGGGTTCGGATGCCTCTTCGGCGGAGAGGATTTATCTGCTTATCAATTTGGAATGTGGCCCGATTTATATTCTAGGACGGGTGGTTTCTATTGCTAACGTACGTGTTTTAGGGGATCAGGTTTCTGCGTCAGAGGGCGTAGGTGTGTGATACCCCTCGGGCTCTGACCGCATTGCGTCCGGAGAGGTACGGATCAGGTCGGTGCGGTTAGGGGGTAATATAGCTAGGCCGCTAAATTTCGATAATTGTTCGCCGTATGTGGTAGCACAAGGTGTGTATAGCGTATAGATGTTGCGCCTTGTTGGTTCCTTGAGGGCGTGGTTGTTGGCTCGTTGACGTGCCCTCGGTGTCGCTCGAGGCCCGGCGGCGAGGGAAAGTGTGTGCAGCGGTAGGATATAGGGCAGCCGTTGGGTGGGTGGGTTCCGGTGAGGGTGACACTTGCGAGTGACACGGCGCACGGTGTGGTGTGCTGGGGTAGTTTGCGTCTTATTTGATAGCGGTTGTAGCATTGCGGGAATAGTGTCGTGCGATGGGGAGGTGCCATGGTGGTACGACCAGAACTATGATGGGCCCACACAAACCCTCGCCAAAAAGCGTACTCTGGAATAGGTAGAGACCTCACCTAACGATATTAACGCAGCATGGGCCATAGCCCACGCCGCCGACAGGTGGGTTAGGCAGGACCGCCGCGATAACTGAATCCCCTCAGACAGGCAGCATTGTCCCATGCGGTGGATCGAGGAAGATACGGAAGTAACCGAGACGCAATAAGTAATCAGGATTGTAGCGACCTTGTTGGCGTTGTTTGGGAGAGTGTCAGCCAAAAAAGGGTGTGGCCAGATTCCTCTTGAACGATTCGGTATAGAAGCCAGAGAAGAGGTGCGGCATGACCCGGGACTCGGGTTCCCGAAATTAAGTGCGTTGAAGCAGGCGGAGGATTAACATGGGTCGCTTTCATTATTAAATGAGTAGGGGCAGAGGCCTAAAGGTAGTTTGGTGGAGAAGGGCAATTGGGTAGAAACAGCAATAGCATGCTCGAATATACAAAAAAAAGCATCCCGCATTAAAGATCTTGTGTGAGTGTTGCCTAAGGTGTCTGCGGTGATTGTCTCTAATGATTGATGAAACTCACGTCAGAATGCTATGATTATGGAGACAGTAATAAATCAGCATTGTTTGAACCCGGACAGGGTGCATCAACGCGTGCGAGGAGAAATTTGAGAGGTGGGAAGATGGCGGTTATAGCCGTCCCCCGCGTGGTGACGCGGCGGGGATGAGGCCAGTCGAAAAGAAGAGATGTTGAGGGCCGGTGCGTGAAACGATAAAGTGAGGAAAAGTGCGGCAGTTATTCAGCCGTCAGTAGGTAGGGGAGGATGAAATTTTCATGGGTGCCGTGTCTCCTGAGAGCGGAACCGGTGGTTGATTGTTGATCGGATATGGAGGCACTGGGTGGTCCTTTAAATTATGTGACCGATTGCGCGGGCCTGAATTTCAAGTTGGGGGGGCGAATAGGGCTGGGCGGTTTTTGTCGAATCCGGAACGATCCGGACCCTTTTTGGATCAAAGTCACTTCAGTTTTGGGGGTGTGTCAGTGGACTAGGACCGAAGGAAGAGACTGACGTGCGGTTCCCGCGAGAATGGGCGGTGGTTCGAGCAGACGTGGACGTTGCTGTCTGCGGGAACGGGCAGTGTTGTCAGGCGCCCCCCGCGCAGCAAAAGGTTGATCGGACCTTCGCGTTCGAGGGGCTTGTCCAGTTTGGTGCGGTAGCCTCGTGGCCAATGGACAATAGGCCGGGCCAATTTTGGTCCAGCGCCCCCCGTCGCTCGTTGTGCGGAAAGTGCGGACGCATTTGCGCAAGGGCGTGACGGCGGGCTTGTCTTGCCGCCCGGTGTTGTGCACCGGGCCCCATGCAAGGGGAGCGCCGGACGGGGCAGGGTGGTGAGCGGTTGGATTCGCCCGTGGGGCCGGGCAGGGTGATGGTTTCGAGGAGGGTTCCGTGTGAGCGGCAGACGGGGCAGGTCGCTTTGTGTGCCTGTCGCCATGCTTCCTTTTACACTTGAGGTGGGCCCCGCGGGGAAGCGGGGCGGTAGTTGGCACTGCTTTTGGCGCTGTGAAGACTTCCGCCGCACCCACGGCGCTCCGCGCTGCGACGATGGCTCTCGGAGAGATCCTCCGAGTGCTCTAGGTGTTTCATTGTGGTTATTGGAGTTTGCGGTTTGTTTTATGAGTTGCGGTGTGGGATTACGTTATCTAGGAGATTGTTAGCATTTCGGTCTGGTGTGTTCCCCGGAGCTTACTCTGACATAACCTATCCTAACGCCACAATCGGTTTATTTTTTCGTAAAATGTGTGTAGTTAATGTTTTGCGGAGGGCTCTTTCTCCCGACGAAACCAAATCTTGAATGGATTTTGGGTTTTCGTTGTACTGGTGTGTGCCGTGTCACAGACGCGTCCCAGCCATTAGGCGCAGAAAGGGGTTCGGTGTAACTATGGTGTTCAATCCGGATACACTTCGTTCTGCATCTGGCTTTACCGCATCTTGAATCAAAATGTGTAGGCGCGCTTTTAGTGCAATACGGGGAGGTAACGTGGATTTCTGTCGAAATTACTGTAACACATTTTTACTATGCTCTAGCATTTTCTAGCTGAATGTCTTTGCGGTCTCGCTCTGATTCTTCCTAGGTTGTGCCTTGTAGAATGCGAGACGACAAGCTTGATTTGTTATTCTGGTGCGCTGTGAGTCGGCTGATAACGGACCGTCAGCGTTTGATGAGTTAGGGCTTTGACATATCTTCTATTTGCGTGGGTGCCCTCACGAATCTGTTGTGGTTATCTTTGTGTCTTTGCCAGGCTATATTGATCTCTCTGTGTCTGAGACGTGTGTTTGCTCGCCATATCTATCTTGTCTCGATCAATTCTTTTCCTCTTTTGCGGGTCGTAAGTTAGATTCTGAAGGTGTTCTTGCTACCAGATACAGTTTTTTGCGTAGTTGTGTCGATTGCTACGCCGTCTATAGTCGGAGTATGGTTTGCCCGATGGTGTCTTAGGCGATTGTTTTTCATGATATTAGGATTGGTCAGACGAGACGGGTCAGAGTAGGCGCAGATGGTGCCTGTTGGTACTTGCGATCACGTTATTTCGTATAGAATGTGATTTGCATGGTATCTGTTTTCGTTTTGGACGCAGTGGCCCCAGTGCTGTCGTCAGATCATTGGCGTTCAGTGCCGCCGGTTTCTCGTGCCTGAGTGCATTTTGAAACCAGAGATTTTGTTCATTTCCGCCAAAACTTTGATTCTATTCCTTTGAAATTTCAGTATTAAAAGTTTACGGCAACACTACAGTTTAAAGAAATTTTTTCCGCTAACTCTCCTTAGAATATTGAATGTCTCGAATAGCATTACTGAGTTCTTGCTATCCTTGGGGCTCATAAGTTTTAGCGGTGTAGTTCACGCATCGATACGCCAAGTCAGGATCGCGCCGGGTTATGATGTTCCGGATAGACGGGAGCGGATGCGTGGCCGTGTTGGTGAGCCGGTAAAGGCAGCGTTGATCGTTGTCGAGGTCGGTGCGCCCGCGACGTGCGAGGGCAGGGCCAGTGTGCAACGCGTTTACGGGGGGACGCCAGCGTTCATTGCAGAGGGTTACGGAAGAAAAGGAATCGCGGGGGTTGTTCGCGGTTTTGCCAGCACCGCGTGCCCGTTGCCGAGTTGCCGGCCGTGCTGCCGAGAATCGAGCCGGGAAGTTCCAAGGCGAGATGGCAGGTAAAGGCCAGCAGGGGCGTGTGTGGTCGTCTGTTGTGCGTTATAGGCAGGAATCACCCGTTCGCGCAATTCTTGCAGCAGTCGGGCAGGGCCCCTGCGGCTTCGCGTGCACCAGGCAAAGATCTAGCCGAGTGGATTCCAGGATTCTGCGCGGCGTAACATACCTGCCGGGGTTTTCAGCGGGCGTCAACCGGCGGCGTTGTGAGTGCTTTGGTCACGTTGCTCGGAGCTTGGACCCCCCGTGCCGGGGCTGCGACCAGAGGCAGCCGGGGTTGATGGTCAAGCCGGCACGGGCTTTTTTGGGCTTTGCTCTCGTGAGGCAGGGGACCGGCGGACCAGCGTGTGTGTTTTCCAGGGGGACGGGCAGATTCGATTGACATCTAGTGCGGCGTGATGCATCAGATCGAACCATCGAGATTCACAGCGAGGGGGCATTAAGTTCGGGGCCTGTGGATTGAAGGCGTTTCCGGTAAGATTGTCGAAGCGGGGTCAGGCGGGCCGGCGGACTCGGGGGCAGTTTCCATCGCGATTGGTTTAAAAGTCGAGTTGCGGCCGTTTTCCAGCAGGCGGAGTAGAGATGGCCAGAGATCGGCGATGGGCCAGGGGGCATAGACGGGCAATGGGTGCCTGTGTTTCTCCATCACCCCGATGATGAGGGTTCGCTTGCCATGCAAGTTGGATTCGAATTCTCTTTTGTCTTGGCATGGGCCCGTCAGCAGCGGACGGGTATGGGCGTTGTGCGTGGCAAAATGCTGGATAGATCCGGTTTCTGTCATGTTCAGCGTTTGCGGGCGTTGGCGATATAGGACAAATCCCCGGTTGCTGTGTGTTTTGGCGTTGAGACGTGGGAAGGAACCTTCGACGCTTTGGGACCTGCGCGCGTTTTATTCCAGTGTCCAATAGGCCCCCTTTGACAGGGCGGACATAAGCTTGTTGTCATGGCGGATCGGCATATGTATAGCGATCGATCACACGCCGGCGCGGGGACGAGGCTTGTACCCACCCCGTGCAAAGCGGCCAGCCGGGGACCAGGCAGGTGTGGACGGACTTTTCGATCAATCAGCGACAGACCAGACGTCGGCTTCTCCCTGGGCATCGACGTTCAGGCCAGTTGGCGGATTTCGGCCAGAGGGCAGAGCCGCAGGCGCGGGCAGATTGCGCGATGTGGGTCTCTGCGCCACTTGTACGCGGATTTGCAGGCCCGGAGAGTTTGGACCGAGATGCCGGGGTTCTTGCGGCTGTCTTGTGGATGCAGGCCCCCGGTCGCCGGATGGCCAGAGATGCGCGGTATAGCTAGCGTGTAGCGTTTGGGTCCGTTTCCGGTGGGGCTTCGCCGCCATATGTAGTAAGGTATAGCCCCTTTTTCCCATTGCCCCTTGGTGGTTCATGCCCGGCGTTTTGATGTTTTGGCCAGACGAATGGCGGCCCATTTCCTTCATTCGCGCGGGCTGACGGCCCCATGTGCGGATCACCGGCTCACCAGACGTTATTGATGGCCGGGGCAGGTGGCGACGGGGCCAGGTGGGGTCATCGTCCGCACCGCCGGCGTCCAGCTCAAGCCCATGTCGCGCATTCAACCGTGGCCCGAGGTGGAGTGCCCATGTGGCGAGCCCCAATCGGACCCCCCCGGTGGAGCTTGTTCGTCAGCGGCCCCGATTGGTTTCGGTAGGGCAGGCGCAGTGGCTTCGGCAGAACACATGGCGGCACCTTTCGTTCGGTGGGAAGGCCATATTCCCCGGCGAGGAAATTCCCATGTACGGGGGAGGTGTGGTGGATTCGCGCCCGATTCTGCGGGGTCTTTGGTGATTTGACCCGTTACTCTGGGACAGATTGCGGTTGCGGCCCAGTTCAGCAAGAGTTGTTTGGTCGGTTGTAGGTGCCTGAGTTCGATTTGGTGGCGCAAAATAGGGGACGATGCGTGCAATTAGTACTCCAATTAACATTGCCTGTTAGAATAGCGCCGTGCGTAGTGTATTAGGTCTGTTCCCGGCAATGGTGGGTAAACGTTTATTATTGGGTCCTACGTGCAAACCGACGATTCCCAATGGGCCGCTTGCGATGCGGGATTTCTCGGTTTGGCCGAGGGGACGGGTCGCATCAGTATCATGATTTGCAAGGGATCGGCTGCCAAATCCCACAAGCGGGCTAGACGGTTGGAAGACGCGGAGATATTTTGGGCTATCGCGCTGTTAGATCGATAGTTTGGGGTGGGTATGTCGCATTTGTGAGGTCCGTTTGGAGGGAACAGCGAAGTCCTGCCCTGCGGGTTCACGAGGCCGTGTGGCGTGTTGCTGAAATCGACAGGCGCTTATGATTGCGGGCATTTCGTTATTGCTGAATGGTTGCGCACGGTTGACATGGCCGGCCTACGTTCGGGTTCTTGGGGCGGAACCCGTTACCCCCGTGCCCCTATTGTCCGAACAGATCGACTATGTCGCGATGGAAGCGGTCAAAGATTCATTGTGGCGGATAAGACCTGAACATCCTCTTTATGAAGGCCCCGATTACGTTTGAACCGCCAGACCGCATTGGACCATTTACACGCCCGCAAGCTGGCTATTGTGGGGCGTTCAATGCAGGGGTGATGGAATGGTTAACATCAGACTTGAAATCTGTTGGGTTTGTGCCGTGTGGGGTTGAGTCCCCACGCCGCAAACCCTGTAAATATATATTTTATTGTGACGGGAACGTTCTTTACCGTAGCCGATTTAAAGCGGTGTTTTTCGGTATTATTGTGGGGCATTGTTTGCGTACGCCCAGGATTTATTGGTAAGCGGCGAAGTTACGGGGAGGCCATTGGGGGACGAAAGCCAGCTCGCCGACGGACTATTCAGGACGATTGCCGTATTTGTTGGGGCTCGGCATGATTTCCAATATGACATTGATGTGCTCGAGGCAGTTGAAACGGTTGGGACCGGTGCTGGAAACGGGTGATTGTTGGAACAACATGCGCTTTGCCCCGCTTGTGGCAGTGTGACGGCCGGACGATGGGTGTGTCGCGGTGGACCGAGGTGAATTTGGCCTCTCGGTGGGGCCCGGATCGGGCTCGATATTACTTTTGCCAATCTGTGCACGGAACGCTCGGAAAAGGTCCTGTTTAACGACGTATGCGAGGATGATGTGTTATGAACACCGTTTGGCAGCGCGGTGTCGGCATTGTAAGCTATGGCTCTTTCGCTATCAAACGCCCAGCGATGGGACTTTCTGTGGCACGGCTATGTTGCGATGCCCCCGAGAACCCGCGACGTAAAGACGGTGGTGGTTGCGATGCTTGAATTTTTGCGGACCCTAGGACGCCGTTTCTCCCGAGACGAAGAACGTTTGAGGCGAAGAACCAGTGGATCGAGCATAACAGCAGGCTGCCTTTAAATGGGACAAAATGTTGGAAAAGTTTATTATTCTCAATGTCGAAGGGAGGTTTGGGAGATTGAACGTGGATGAAGTTTTAGTTCCCAGTCGCGCACGCGAATGATGAATGCGGTGCGTGAACTTGTCAGTCTGAGCCGCGAGGCATTGTGTATTTCAAAGATGGCCAACATTCTGTCCTCAGTGTGCATGGGCTTTCCGATCACGCGATTAGAGAGTATGATGGCGAGTAGATGGAAATTTATCGCTTACTGCACCAAGAGCGAGAACACTTTAGAGCCGCCCCGGTTAGAGTATGCTCACTATGCGAGCCCATGCTGATGCTCTGTTAAAGTTAGAGACTATATGGCACCAGATTGTCGAGGGTGCGCGCAAAATCCCGTCCCTAAATCACCAAAAGTGACGTAGATTTTGAGTTTGATCCGACTGTCGCTGTTGACGCCCGGCGTGTTGCGCAGGCGGTTGTGAACTGCTGTTCCCAATGCCGTGGCCCCATGCTGATCCGGGGATGAATCGCGTTTGCGGGGTGACGGTTCCGTGAATGCAGCTGGATATAGGTACGGCTATACGAGTGTGGAATATTTAGTAGGTTACGGCGCAGGATCCATGGGAACGGACTGAAGAAGAGGGCCTGTTATCCAGTCCTATCGCTCGTTCCTGTTGCCCGATCTGGCGTGTGAGCGCGGCGCTGCTTAGGTCTTGGGTCCCATTTAGTATAGTAGCATGTCGTTTGCACTTAGTAGCAGTGATCACGCGGGAAGGTTGATGTGGCATCTGTTGGGGGGAATAGATTCCGGAGTTTTAATTTGTGGGATGGTGTGTAGCAAGGTTAACAAAAGTGGAATGAGTTTTGATGCGGGGAATAATTGATGGAAAATTCCCCCCTTTGTTTACGGGCAATCCCCGGCAGAAGGGCCCGGGAAATTGGTAGACGGTTCACTTTAATAGGGCGTCACCGTGTTGTCGTTCTCACTGGCTGACGGCATGATTGCCGCGTCCGATCCCGAAGGCTCGTGTGCATGGTTGCTATTAGGTGGACAGGGAGGCTCACTCGCGCTCATATTATATATATTACTTGATAAGATATAAGAATAGATAGGTTGTAAGCCGATGTTATCCCGACTCAAATGAGATATGTCAAAGTAATGATTAAGGCACGACGGGTACTGTGCATAGAGGCGGGGAAGACGAGCCCCGATGATTTCGAAATCACTATCCCGGACTCCAATCAGTCGATCTCGCGTGGCGGGTAAACTTGTTATGCGCTGATATGCTGGTATTACTGTTTTGGCGCCCACGCGGCTGGTGTGCTTGAACTAATGTTTATTCTTTAGTGATGTGATCCCAAAGGCGAAGTATATGGCCTATCGGGCGTGGCCATGGTTGGTTGCGAATGCGACCTGAAAGAGATTCTGGCGGTCTTAATATGGATCGGATCGATCATGTAATTTCTCTAGTCGTGCTCATACTAGATGTCAGCTACGAAATTGATAATATAGATTGTTGGGATTAGTTCTATTGGCGTAATTGAAGCCGCGAAGCGTAAGTTTATTGTCGGCTGAACTCAGCCCTCAGGTTCACGTGTTAGCACGAAAGTGCAATTAACTTTGATCGCGGTGGTTGGCCAACCGGTCCAGCCTTATGCTCGCCTTGGTCTTCAAGGGTAGCGGGAGGCAATGGTCTAGTGTGTACTATGTATACGCTGTTTAGCTATTACCTTGAGGTTTCGAAAGAATACCCGGTGTTTTTCGGATGTATGCGCATCTTAATGTAGTTGTTGATTATCCTACTAGAAGCAACCAATTTACATCAACGGTGATGTGTTTTATTTGAGATAATGCCTCTAAACGGTTGTGATTGGTCCAGATTCTTTTGTCGACCACTTAAGCGCCTGTTGCACATACTGTAGCATTTTCTAGTACTTCGTTTCACTGGGCCGGTTAGCTGTCCCGCGAAAGCGTCTTTCTCTGTGTTAAAGCCCATGTCTTCGCGGACCCTGGTTTCCTAGATTCGGACCATAGGATATGCCAGTACTTAGTAATCTATCCTAGTAGTTTATAAATAACCTTGCTTCGGTTTACGGGGGGACAATTTGTATTACAAGAATATGCGTCGATAGATCAGCGGCTTGCGCTGAAAATTATGCACCATCTCATTAAAGGATGATGTTGCAAAACATATGCAGTAAAAAAAGCAGGAATGTTCCAGCGGGAGCGGATCCTGCATGAATAATTGCTTGGAAACGTTTCGTCTAGTCGGAACCAAGCATTCGAGGGCATGGTGCCGTGGGAAAAACAGGATCAATCTAGACGGCAAAGAACGCGATTGGCCAAATTCAGGTGGCGAATCAAGGGAGTTGCCTTTTGCGCACGAGGCTGATTGGGCGGG
>Ga0163217_1083615_pt1 | contig 14142 bp, 6 predicted proteins | sample SynspAceP_FD_185933 | JGI IMG/M metagenome (GOLD analysis project Ga0163217, IMG submission 185933) | Saline lake microbial communities from Ace Lake in Antarctica - Synechococcus sp. Ace-P (PacBio error correction) | ecosystem: Environmental > Aquatic > Non-marine Saline and Alkaline > Saline ... | reverse complement strand
TACCCCTTTAATTCCAGTCCAAGAATCAGAGGGCTGACTCAAATTGTTGATTAAGCACGTGAAGTCTTATTCAGGATTTGCGACCACCCTCCAGCTTTTCTCGATACTCCTTCTTTAAATATATTAATGCGCCTCATCTCTCTGCCTACAATAGAGACCAAAGTCCAACTTTTGGACTCGGCTTCATTGACCAACACGAGATTTTCAACAATATCCCCATGAATCTGGTCTCTAGGTAAATCCCACTTCCTCCATGCTGCTATCCCAACGCGAAAAAAATGACCGTTGATTCTTATAGTAATGAGAACATCAGCCTCGTAAATATCTCCCCAATTGGGGCGCCCTACATATATGGATGGTTTGACCTGGGAAAGAATTTTTGTCATTGACAAAATTTCGAAAATAGTCCTTCGTCGAACCCCCTTTCACTGAGAATCCCCAGGATAGGAATCTACAATAGGGGGAAGTACTAAAAGATCTATAATGATTCGACGTTGTCTCTTTTCCTCAAAGTCAAGAATCACAGGTCAAAAACTGTCCTGGCTGTATTCTAAAAATGGCTCCGGCCTGACTCAATAATACAGAGGCACTGTTACCTGTCCATCGTTTTCCATTACTGACTACTCCCTATCACTTTCCTGCCTACCAGCTTCGCGCCCGGATTTCAAATACAGACGTTGGATTTATATCAATACTTCATACCTATCCTATTATCTTGAATCATATCAAAACCATTCCCGAATTCTTATCTGAGCTTCTTATCTCCTCTTCACTAAACTCTTATCTCTACATACACACAATCTATTAACTGCACACCATAATCGATTGACATAATCGGCTTTTCGGTACCCTTAATCATTTCTGATTATCAGATTCAACTACCGAAGTCCAAGCGTGAGTTCGGAATTTTCTTTTCCGGTTAATAATATAATCACTGATTAAGTTAATTTTTCACCCAGTTTGCTCAAAAAATTAACTTTGAAACTCTGAAACCAATAGAACCATTACAAATGGAATTAAATGCATGACCGCCCGGTTCACTATCTAGTAGACGGATCGATTACGCTGCAACATGCCCCCCACTTCGCGCTTATTTTTCTGAGATTTGCCTTGATCAAATACCGAGTGCAAGTGGAAGTGGACAGTAGCTTTGTTGCCTTGTGCGAGCTCGCCACTTCCTCAGCTCAGACGCGTTTGATCATTCACTTTTTCCATTACACTTCGATCGGGGTAACTATTTTTCTTTGGATTGATGCTGCAAAAAAATCAAAGAACTGAAAGGATTTACGAATCCACGATTGTAAAAGCCGTTTGATATTCCCTGAAAGAAAAAATTTGAGTTACTTGGGAGATTGGATGCTTTTAAGAAATTCCATCCATTTATGGTCTTACTCACAGGACAATCCAATAAACAGCAACACCATTGGATGCTTGAAAACAGTCTTCATGAAGATGATTTCCCGTTCAATCGAGCGAAGTTGATGGAGACTTTGCATAGATTCTTGCTGTGAGGTTGGAAAGGACTCCCAATGCTGGCAAAAACCCTATGGACAGCCTTGCATCCTACTTCGTCTAGGGAAGAAATTCAATGTGTCGTAAGCATCGGCCTAAAAGGTCAGATGGGAATTTACTGGGAGCAAAGTTCCCATTCGCCTGCCAAAGTTTGGTGGTGCCCACGGGAATAATGAACGCCCATCCGTAGCTTAACCAAGTATTTTGATTGAATGGTTTCGCTTTCAAATTTTGATGGACCAATACTGTGGGTCTGGAGAGAAGCTACCGACGACTCAGATTGAGCATTACGATAATATCTGGCCAGCAATTTATTGATGGAGTTAAAACGAAATCAATACATTTTTGCTAGACCTTTCGAAAAGACTTTGGCAGTATGTGTCGATGAGTTACTTTCAAACAAAAAAATCAAGGAAGGTGAAAGTTCGCGTTCTTCCGCCATGCCACATAAAGTCATCACATCGACTTCAAAAATCGCTGCAAGGGAATCTTGGGATGCAGAATTGCTTCATATTGGAGCATTTTAGCAAGCAAAAAACTCCAATCTCCAGCTACAGCAGCGAATTTGACTAAGGATAGTTACAGCTTTCTCCGGATCATCGCGAGTACCCACTAAGGCCCATTATGTGATTTCATTGCGATCGCTTCCTAAGAAAGGCCCTTGGTAAATTGAACTCAACGAAGGCTGCAATCCATTTGCAGGACCTAGAAAGATAACTGGCGGTAGTAGCAGAAGCAATTCAGACCCGATTTGAGAACGAGGGCATTATTCCAAATCCTTAATGAGCACTAGAAAGATCTCACCCGAACCAACACTAAAATCACAGCAGAATCGATCGCTACCTTTATTTCAGGATTGGCAGTTTCTGAATGCCATCAAAAGAAGAGCTTTCGCAAGTTAGCCTTGGAATTATTACAGGGGGATTTAAAAAAGTACCCCGACGGAAGGGGGGGGGGGGGGGAAAAACCGGATTCTACTTATATCTGCAAACCACGCAACCTTCGTGTCTCCCACGCAACCGTTCGTCGTCTCCACGAACGGTTTGTAAAATGAAATATAGAACGTTGCGTGGCGACACTCACGTCGCATCGAAAAATCCCAAAATTATCCATACCATGTCTCATAGGAAATCGAGTTTGTAAATCGAAACTTAAACTGTGAGTGGAGGACCACTACGTTTCGGCATCGCATCTACAATTGGAATATCTGTCTCCATCGTTCCCCGTCTCTCCGCCCTCGTTCGTCGTCCATCTCTTCGTGTCCTCGATCTATCCGCCTCGTTCGTGTCCCCACGACACGAATTATAAGGTGAAATAGAACGTGAGTGGAGATATTCACGTCGGCTCAGCCATGAACACCCACCATCGAAAACGTAGAGTGGAGACACTCACGTTCGGCGTCATTATTTACCATTGGTATTTCCTTCGCCATTGTTTGGTGTCTCAACGAAACGATAAATATATCGATGTTTCAACTATCCGTTCGCCCTATATGACTCAAAAATCCAAAATTCTTCCATCTTTTACCTGTTCTCCATAGAAATGTAGAGAAAAAAGGATTAATTCTAGGGAAGTTCATTGGAAAAGCATCCATTTTTTCTTACATGGGTTTATTATGGATATAATCCGCAGTTTTTGATAAATGATTTTAGGCCGTAAAATAACTCAACTCCCTAAGAGTCCCTTTCCAGAATTCATAAGATTTATTGGCCTTATCTACTTTTGAAATTTTCTAAAAATCAGGATGCATATATCTTAGACTTTTCAAGAAACCATGAGATAGTTGAATTTTAAAAAACTAGCCATGGGGGCACTTCTTTTACCATTCATTTCTAACATTTCCCAAATAAAATGATGCATGGTTAGGCATGATGACCAATCCAAAACTTTTAATCAAGCTTCTATTTGACAAAAAAAAGAATAGGCTTGAAAGAATAAGTTTTAGATGATTCTCATTTTCAAGAGAGGGACGCCAATGATTGATTGTTGCAGTAAAAAGCTAAATTTTGCCCGATTCCATTTACATTTTTTTTAGCTAAAATAATTTAAACGTTAGTGAAGGATACTCACTTTTGCAATCGATTCACTTACCATTGAAATTCTGTCTCCATCGTCCCGTCTCTCCGCCGCGATCGTGTCCCACGAACGGAATATAGTTACGAGAAATAAAAACGTGAGTTAACACCGCAACGTCGTCGTCTTCAACGAACTGGCACTAGTACGATGAATTAAAACGTGAGTGGAGACCACTCACGTTCGGCTTTCTACTTATTCTCCGCCGTCGTTTCGCTATCTCCACGAACGGTTGATAAAACTTGAAATAAAGAACGTGAGTGGAGAACAACTCACACGTTGCATCAGGCGTTGAATATTCTAGGAATTCAATGCTCCTTGTTTAGGTAAAAAAAATCTTCCGCCATCAATACATTCTCGCCGAGCCTCCACCAAGCCCCGCAACCAGTTCGTGTCTTACACGACAACAGCACTAGTACGATGAATTAAAACGTGAGGACGACACTCAACGTTTGGCTTCTCTTACTTATTCTCGTCGTCGTTCGTATCTCCATCGAAACGGTTGTTCAAAATTGAAAATAAAAAACGTGAGTGGGAGACCCACTTCACGTTGGCATCAGACGTTTGTATTCTAGATATCAATTGCTTTGTTTAGGTAAAAAAATCCTCCGCCAGTCATACATCTTCGCCGAGGCCTCCTCCAAAGCTTTTCGATAGTATGGATGGTTAGGACTAATGATGTCGTATATTTCTTCAACAAATTGAATCTGTCCTACATTCAGCGATACCAAAGCTGTTTGTAGACATGCACTGTAAAATTTCTCTCCTCATCGTTACCTGACCCTCAAGACATATTTCCGGCAACACATTAAATTTCTGCTTTGTCATGATGGGACGATTTTCTTGCCGAACGGAAGCTTTCGGCTGACTTTCAATTTTCACTTGCCTTTGGAATACTCTGTTCCAAACAGATGATCCACTGCCAAGTCTGTTTACCCAACATGCATCACTTCACGTTGGTAGGGTAGAGAGGTGACACTTGTCATGCGATCTCTTGGACAGGCATTAAAACCCACTTACCTCATTAAACCCAATAACTTGCAACATAAATCCAAAGCGGCAAAGGATTGCAGTCGGACGCTCAGATAGAACTGCATAAATCAAGCTTTGACTTATGACCATCACCATGCTCCCTGTTCCTTCCAGGAAATTGACCATCCTCTTCTCGAAAAAACTCAAAATCGACAATCTCGCCCAACTCTAAAATTAGAGGGCATCAACTTCTTCAATCAGATCCTTTTCTCCTCTCCAATCCGACGATTGGTGCGGGAATACATAGGGTACTAAAATGAGGTTTCCCGTCAGCATGAGTACCTGAACCAGTTATTGGGGGTAAACGCATTCAGTCTTCGCCCGGTCGTCAGGTCATCCCACATGACAATAACATTCACGCACCTGATCTCTCAAAAGGGCCAAAATCCATCAAATTCGGGTTCTTTGCCAACTCCCGAATTCACACTGGCTTTTCGCTCGTCTTTTTGATGGTAAAAGTTACTCTCAGGCAGTTTCAGGGCTTAAACCAAAATTAGCCGGTCTGACCATCAGGACTATGTGACTTAGTTTCGCATGTTAATTCTCATTCTTTCATAGCGAGTAAAGGCTGTAGGATGGATATCAAAACGCTTTTCGCTGATCGTATAATAATGCGCTTCCATCCTGCTGAAATCCGATTGCCTCACCTTGAAGGCTGGGAATTATCAAAGGAGGCATTGTTGTTCTCGCCAATCAATGCTTGCTACGATAGATTCTCCAGGCTTTTTTGTCCACATAATAGACATTAAGATACTTTTAATCAGAATCTGACTACCATCAGAAGAGATGTCCCCACCCTACCGAACTTGTAAAATTCAGTTCACCCACTCTTTCCAAAACTGCTTCTTTATCCATAAATCGAGCAGCGGGCAGGCAATAAAAATATTATTTTTCTTGTCACCGCCTTCGAACATAATTAATAGATATCTCCGAGGAGACTTGGATCCACCAATCAGCGTTTCTGCGACCCTTGCGCCCTCCCGGGTAAGTCAATTTGATTTTTTTCAAGGTCTTCACTCAGATTCTGGTTTCATTTTTCTCGGTTCCGCGAATAATCTATAAAGTGATAGAATTTCGGCATATGGAATGCAGGCATTATCACCAATCTTCACCAACGTATATAATAGGATTTATTATTTGGCCCTGGACCCACAGCGATATTCTTCCCAGTTTCACGATTTCAGCTTTGTCAAGCTTGATCTTACAAAGCTCCTCACCCTTATCGAATCAAACATATAAAAACCGCTGCCTCTCCTCACTATCCGGTGTGTACATAGAATACCCCATGGATGAAACCTTACTAAAGGCTATCGCTAAGTTCTTCAAATTTTGTCTTTCTTGATCTCTTTAACCGCAATAGGTCCACTATAGGAGGAATTCATATTGCTGGGAAAAAGCAATATTTATAGAAAAAGAAGTAGAAATCGTTAACTAAAAGGCGCATTTGTTGGAGTGTTAGAGTTTTGAAAATTACAGAAAAACCACCAAAATCAGGGACCTCCGAATTGGGATCATTTTTAATTTTTTTTTCCTTATTTTTTTAAATTACAATATCGTTCACGATGGACGAGCTATTAAGAAAATGACTTGTAAAGAAGGGATTGAACATTCGAGTATGGAAATTCCCCTCCTGAGTTAAACCAAGCTTAAATCTTGGAAGAGGCTGGGTAATTGATTCGGATTAAAAGCCAGAATTTCTTCTTGGGTTTGTCCAGTCATCGGAACGAAACTCCTAATCGTATTTAATAGATGCTGCTTTCCCTAGCCTTGGATGAACAACGGCTGGAATTGCTTATCCAAAAACAAACTAGCAGAAAATATACTGCTTACAATCAATCCGTGATTCCGGATGTTGGAGAAATTGAGGCAACATGAGCTGGAAGGGGTTAGACACAATCCGCCCTAGATAGATTGACGTCAGCATAACGATTTCGCAAAATCGAATTTATCAAGAAGATGATCGGAGGAGTTCAGTACAAAAAAACAGTAGGCAGGAAAGCAGTCTCAACTGTCCTTCTACCTAACATTACTGTTTCCTACCTACTCAACTATTCTGCTACACCCTAAATGGCAATTCGTAATCCAGATTCCCTGTTCAGATTTATAGACAGCATGGCCAAAAGCCGGAATATATGGAGGCACAGGGAGGCTCTCGACGCACTGTTGGCTTAATCGTTACTGGGCATAATGTGGCACATGATCTTTTTGGGAGATTCAGCATTCGAATAATCGATAAGTATCAAATTATTCTTTGCTGCTTGACTTTCTCCCCCTTCAAAGTGATGCAGAATGGTGGCCAAAGAAGTGGCAAATTGCGCTCCTCCCTTCAAATTGGACTTGATTCTATTCTGTATTTAACCCAACCACCACAATTCAGGCAATATTGAACTTCCGGGATACTTAACTTTGCCTGAGCTTCCTTTTCTACCAAAACAACGGGGAGGCCACATACGTCAAAAGAAACTCTTATGAGCTGCAAAAAACCAATTGGTTTCCCAGGCATCTTTGTGAGCTTTCCTCCCAATTAGATTTTTGGCCCTTCTCGATGACTTTTTTCTTATTCTACCCGGTAATTCCATGGCGAAAGTCCTCGATTTCTTTTCCCCCATAGTTTTTTCGAAAGTTCCTTCCATTTTCTCCTTCAAAAAGTCAAATCCTTGTTCCTCCCGCCTAAAAAAAAGTTTAAGATTTTCGATAAGGAATCCATACCTCTAGTCTCTGCGATCCGATGCCATCATGTGGAATGGATCGCAAAAAGCCATGGTTGATATTTACTAACCGACCGAGACCAGCCGATACGAAGTGTGTTGCGGTGGAATTCACTGTGTGATTCGACTTCGAATATTTGCACATCAAAAGGGAAATCCCGACTAACCCGATCCATTTTCCATTAGATGGATGCAATTCAGTCGCGCATTTAGGCGTCGCTCCAATTGCTGGAAAAAAAAACGGTTATTGATGATTCCATCCAGTCAATTGATTTGCGCTATCTAAACGTAAGCTACGATCCGCTCGTGCACCTATGGGAATGTAATAATCGTGTGAATATCATTCTTCTCGAAGTCCATTGAACTCGAACGGGAGTTCTTTGCTGCCTTAGAAAGCAAGCTGCTTCCACTACAAAATCAGGCTTGATTTTCCAACCTCCGCCTAGCAGTGGTGACATTGCTTTCACTTTAGGTAATTCTATTCCAATTGCGCCCTGCAATGCGTTTCCCCTAGCCCATGAGGAGCTTGAGGATGGAGCCCAATCTCCACACTTACGTCCTATCTTTATAATTCCGCAATCACGGCCACAATAGCGCTCCATAGTCGCGATGGACATAAATAAGGTGCGAGGTTAGGTACGATCAAACTTTCTCCGCAGCGATTTTGCTGCTAAATCACCCCGCTCTCTCCTAATTTTCTCCAATCCTGAGGTTAGATTGAGCCATTTCTTATCAATGTGCCTGCAGAACTATAGGTCTGATTGGGCCTCCTCAATCCCATTCGATTACCATGCATTACGACCCTTGTTTTGCTTGCCCAACGTATTCTGAAGCAATTACTGCTAAGCCTTCCAAAGGTTTGTCAAGGCCGGGGGAATTCCCGTCTCTTCAATTTTTACAACTTGGCTTACACCTGCAACAGCCCAGCCGCCCTTTATCGTACTAAGCTATCAATCTTCAGCTCAACGACAGGGGCTTTCTGGCAATCACCGCAATCTCAGTGGCTATTTGGTTCTAGATCTACAATCAGCACAATTGGCCTGACCGGTTACGATTGATATGACTTCAAGACTCGGAAGCATCCACTGTTCCAATAGAGTATTATACCACGAAAGCTCAACTTAAGTATTGATCACTCTTGCCGATGATCTCGGCAATTTCCAATTTAACTTGTAAGCCGCCTCGATCTGAGACTCTCAATATCATACTTCATTTCGTACGTACCTTAGAAGCGCCTATCCTCGCAGAATTTTTCAAAGTGATACCATTCTCGATGATAAGGTATATCAAACAGTTCTCACTTTTTGAGCTGCCTGCAATTAACTGTAGCATTCTGAGAACAGGTGCGGTTGCTCCTGCCTTGCATAGGTGTTACTAAACATCCGGACTGAAAAAGAGCCGTCGGTATTTTGATTTACCATATCTTTACTCTTTCATCGCCTTCTCTTGCACGATTTTGACTTTTGCTTCCAGTCAAGCTTCCCAGCTCATCAGCCATATAATCATTGCAGGGAAGTACGGATCCCGTTCCCCATTTCAGAACGGCAATGTGCACGAGTATTACTTCATTCTCAGATAATGAGATTAGACTATAATGGGGCGCAAAAGTGAACTGATTTCTCCTTTTAGGGGCCTGCGCTTGGGAAATTGACTCCCAAAAGGAAACCGCCTGCAGTCAAAGAGCTGAAATTTGTAGAAAATCGCGTTTCGCGAAGGAACAAAATCTGGACTGAACTTCTGTAGTTTTATTTTTTAAAAACTGGAATGAAATTCTATCATGACTTTTTTGGGTGTTTTAAAGGGATTTTGGAGGCTGTGAGAATTTGCTTCTTTGATTCGAGATTGTAAGGTACCACTCGGCAAAAGATTTTGCCTACCATAGCTGCCTCACATTTCCCGCATATTTTGACTTGGGTTTGAAGCACAACGCAGCGCAATCATGATTTGCCCTTCACTTGGCAGTAGCCACACTGAGGCACAATATGCTCCATACCAGATCCTGACGGATGATTTCCCTTTTCCGAAAGTCCTTCTATCGTAGCTTAATTTCCGTCACCGATCTTTGATCACTCGGCACAACTACAGGACCGAACAGCGCCTGACCTATCCAAATGAAAACCGTACAAGCCTCCACAATTCCCCGTAGTCGCCTTAGGCCGCATCCCAACTATAGTTCCTTCCTCGGAGAGCAGATCTTCTTAAGACCAAGGAGGGCATATCTTCCAGAGGCCGTGACCTTGCTTCTTTTACCTTGACACTAAGTGTACTATTCTTCCTTAATGTGCTAAAGTCTTTTGCAAAGTTACAAAAATTAAGACATCACATTATATTCCGATCAATTCCACTTATTCTCAGGATAAGGTCTCCAGAGAAGTCCATTGTGTGTGCTGCGTCATCTTTTATGAAAACAAGCTTCTTTGGAATTCCACTTCACCGGTTTTCTGCAATGATAAGGAAATCATTCGACCAAAATGCATCGGGAAGTTCATTTGGACGGGCATTAATTCCAGTATTCAGTCAGGTTGCTGATCGGGACTAACCGAATCGATGATAGTTTTTGTTGATTGACCGGGGTGATCGGGGTATGGATTTTGGGATTTCAGGAATATCACAGTACCTGCCATCTATCCCGGGGATTTCCCTACTGCTGTTCAGTCGACAAAACCAACGTGCCTTTTGTTTCCTTCGAAAAAAGCTCCTATCCCTTTTCTCTTCTGCTCCTGGCACATCCGGGACTGCGGAAAGTCCAGTGAAGGTCAGTTTCTTTGAACTTTAAAAATCACACATCGATCCACTTGGGAGTATCTCCCACTCCATCCTATTTTTCTCCGTTGCGCTGATTGACTCAAACCCCATCTGGTGCAATTGACAAATCCAGACCACATCTGCTATATGACAACCAGAAGTCCTGAAAACTCCCTCCGGAATACGCCATGAAATAGCGGTAGTTGAAAAATGACATCTTTCAGGTTGCATATTCTGGACATAAGGAGCGGTTTCCCAGCCACATAATAAACACAAATTAAGATTAGGGAATGTGTGGTTGCCTGATAAGTGAGACTTTGAATCTAGAGGAAGCGCTCGCACAGTTTTCCAAAGCCGGACATTTTAATATTTACCCCAATTCTCCTGAGTTGATGGATTTCAGCCACCCGGTAGATAATTATCGCCGCATGATATTGCCGTTTACCCAACTGAAAGATTTTTATTTGTGTTCGATCTCCTGACGGATTGGCCAGCAATCAACTGGAACCTTTCCCTTGCGAATAGGAAGTGGTTTTTCACTAGTAGACCATCCTTTTCCGCCTGAAAAGCCAAAATAGTAATATTGGGCGTGCCAATGTTCCGGGGCGTAGCGATAGCACTGGCGTCAACATCCTGAAGATCCCAACAGATGCCTGAAAATCGGTGTTGTTAGATTCTTTTGCTTGGTATCAGTATGGATTTTTCTTGAGTTGTACCAAAGCTCCTTCGCCCCTGCCATCCCTCGCATCTAAACTACAGTCAGAGCCGCGACTCATATTCGCAGCACTTCAGGTACGATTTGCAACCAGTTGTCCCATAAGCTAGTCCCATCCCTCCCAACCTATTCACTGAGCCCAGAACCCTGTCAAGAAGGGGCGGCTTTGAGCCTCCGGTTAAAACGGTTAAAAACTGCCGTCCCAGCGTAGTCTGTACGAAAAAAACAATTTATTTGTACCTTATGGGCAAAAATCCTCGCTTTTGATAAAATCTGTTATGAGGAATGATGCTTTTGATTGGAATTCCAGCCGAAGTTAAAAAAAATTGGTGGAGATTTTTATCCTGTTTTTGGATACGCTTCAATGGTTCCAAGTGAAATAGCTGAGATAAACTGAGGTGATTCTTCTCGAAAAAACTCAAATTACAAGATGGTTAAAACACCTAATCTTAAAATAATTATGAAAAAGTAGTGTCTATTTTGAAGCATGGAAACAGGGAAACAGAACTTTGAGGTCAAAGAGCATTTTTATGAATTGAGGTTATGGATAAAATTAACCTGCATGCACCTACATTTGCAACACGAGATTCCAAAGAGGAGTAACAACAATTTTCGTTCGTGTTGTTAGTGTCATCTTGGACTGTTAATCAGAGGGGGGATCCTAAGGTTCAAGTGCCCTATGGATGTGTTGAAAGAGCTATGTGTCTCAAAGTCGTGTTTGTATACGAAAAGTGTTGTCAGGTTTTTTTGTTCGAGTCCCAGAAAATTAGCTGAGAATTATCGTAAAGTTTCGTGTCGTCTGTATGATATTTGTTCTCTCGCTTCACTGTTCTCTCATTTACTCCCCAAACAAAACCACATTCTCTATCTCACCTTGTCGTGTGTGTTGAGATTGCACCACTCGGCTTTCAAAAAATAAATGATGGCACTTTATTTGAGCATGCTGTAAGTTGTTGGTGTGGGCTGATGTTCTTCTCCCACTGCTTTCCAGTCTGCTGGCAAGTGTATTAACAGTATCCCCAGATGTTTATTCACACCCACTATTCGGCTACTTAAGGGCCTGTATTTAATTAGCTCTCTCTGCTCCTGGATATCTGGCAAGGTCCGGATAGTGCTCTATATATTCTTACTGCGTCCTATAAAAGTTTGCATTCCAGGCCCGCCGTTGACTATTTACAAGCTCGTAAGATCAATGCCCTGGTTAACCCACCTGGCAGCATACTAAAGCATCGCCTTAGTTTTGATCGTTCGTCATATGCCATATTTTGGGCCATGAGAGTCTCGTATATGTGGTAACTCAATACAATATTAATCAGGGCAACCAAGATCGTACGCTGATTTGACCTTGAGCCAGATATTTTTCTGACAGGTAACGTATAAAATCCAATCAGTGCGAGATGATTATTGACCAATTATTCATAGGTCCCTGCGTCAGCTTTCCCCTTTGTCTTTCAACTCTTCCGCTATTTCCGCAGGGAAGGATACTTCAGGTAGCGGGAATTCTTTCTGACCCGTGTCCCAACGCTTCTTCACGAATATTGATAATCTCTTAATTTGTTAATATAATCGATATCTTTACCATATTGTTGATACGCAGGGACCCACGGGAAACTAACAGCAAGATAATACTGGAATAAACCCCAGACTCTATAGGGCGATATTCTTGTGGTAATCCTTCTTCCGCAACTCCTTTTCATAGGCCAACTTCAATCACCAAGCCTTCTTCCCGCCTTGATAAAACACATCTATGAAATGCCAATTTCTCGTACGACTAGGATATTCTCCTGACGGAATATCTCATCGGATTTCTCCATCGTTTCGGGTGCTATCAGTTCAGCAAGATGAAAAGTTCCATAATTTTCCCACGCTGTGTGTAGCTTAACGTTGTCCTTTGGCTCTCTTTGTATCTTCTTGGATAGTAATTCTCGATGCTGCTTCCAAACGGGTGCGACTCTGAAAAAAGCCTACCCGAATATTCTGTCCGATTTTTCTTAGCTTTTTTCTAATTGATCGGGTTTTCGCCTATTGAAGATCTTGCGCCGTAAGCTCCAAATAAAACTGTGAGAGATCCAATTTCCTCCTCCCATTCTAGATTGCGCACTTTGATCCATCTTCCATTTTCAGTTGAAAGAGAAAGTCGCCTGACTCATATAGTTAATTCCGGTGCTTTGTCATATTCCTTACGCTTAAAACTCTATTAAGCATATATAGATCATCTATATATTATACATAATTGTTAACTATTGGCCCTGATATGGTATTCTTGCTATGGCTTGTTATAAATTTACTGCACATAAGTCCAAAAGAGGTATTGCCAGGCTAGGTTCTCATCCTTTGTGGGATTTCTGACTATTTTTAATAAACAGTCGGCCTGACCTATTTCGTAGTTCAGTTCCTTTATGGAATGACCCAATGCTTCTTTCAAATAACTTCATAGCCTCCTTGTGTCACCGCGACATCTTATAATTTCACAATGCCAATGTTATTTCAAATTGAGTTTGCCATTACCTTCGGTAGCCATTTTACTAAATGTGATCCTTGCGCTGAGCGCATGCTCAGGCTATCTATCCTCTTTGGGCTATAATAGTGCCCCTCAGTATTCCGGTCGTATAAATATCCCCAGTTTTGCCGCCACTGAGTGTGGAGGAAGCCAGGGAACTTGGTTTTCTCAGTTTATTTCCTCGCTGCTTCATTAGAGTGAAATGGCATCTTTTCAAAACTAATAAAGTGGCACTATCGTATTGACTTCGCTGAAATAATGAGCCCCCCTGTATTCGTGTTAGATTTTGCCCGATGGTGAGTGTCGGGGCTTAGAAATTCAACACCGCCGCATTTGGGCTCTCACCAATAAAAAACGCCGGAGGAAGTTTATTCGTTATTGGTAATGTGATGTATTAGCATTATATTCGGGTTTGTTGCTTTACACTGATATCTTCTTCTTAAAGTATGTATTTTAAAGGTCCATGGTTGGGCTATAGGCCTGTCTTTCGAATCCGCCTTAGGATCGTTTCCAAAATTTTATTCCACAATGGAAATCTAAATTGGATTTGGGCCACTCAAGGCTAAGGCTCGGAAAAGGTGTAAAAAAGGATAAATGAGAAAATAACTTTTTTCATTGAGATTACTGTTATATAATGTCTTAAAAAAAATCTCTGGCAAGAATCTTGGTTTGAGAGATACCCAAGTAATTGTTTTTCAATAGCAAAATCCACTGGGTGATTGTTTGGTTTTTTGTTTTTACCTTACCCGCCGTAATTCTCAAAAAAAAAATTCAACCAAAAACCCCCAAAATTTCCTTGTATCGATTCAAAAATATAATTTGGTTTCTCTTGCGCTCTACATCTCCTCCTCCCCGAT
>Ga0163217_1043657_pt1 | contig 14143 bp, 10 predicted proteins | sample SynspAceP_FD_185933 | JGI IMG/M metagenome (GOLD analysis project Ga0163217, IMG submission 185933) | Saline lake microbial communities from Ace Lake in Antarctica - Synechococcus sp. Ace-P (PacBio error correction) | ecosystem: Environmental > Aquatic > Non-marine Saline and Alkaline > Saline ... | reverse complement strand
TAGTTAACCAATTGACAAAGATTTCCTTCGGACAGCTCAACCCTGAGAAAGGCAGCATTCTATGTCTTTTGACAAAGGCTATGTTAACTATTACGGTTTATAAAAAATGGACAGACAAGGATCATTCTATGTTACCCGACTTCCAACGAAAACGCGAAGTATGAGGTAATCAGCGGAGCTCGCCAAGATGCCCATAGTTTCCTCTACGCAGGCACAATTTCTAGACCAGCTCGAGTTACCCTAAAGGCAGATGGAAAGCCACTAAAGCTCGTTTTTAGTCACTTACAAAGATCCCTTGACAGGTAAAGCTATTCGCTTTGTGACATCTGTTTTGAGTTTCAATCCCAAACTATCGTATTTGCTTTCTACAAGAACCGCTGGGAAATTGAGCCTTTTCAAGAAAATCAAACAAGGAATCGAGCTGGGCTACTTTTTTCTCGGGACAGCCGACGAGGCATCAAACGCAGGTTTGGATTTGGTGTTGATCGCCCAATTTGATATTCAGCGTCATCATAAAAAGGATCCAAAAGAGGCAGAACAGTTACCACCTTGCGTTTCAAATGGCCAAAGCAATTTAATTTTCTTACATCTGTTTGAGACGATCCTAAAAATGAACCATCTCAACTCGGAAGAAGAAATCTTAGGAAATAATACAATTGGATTATTTTCCAGAAATAAAGCAGGAGGGTGATTTGGGAAAAAATGAAAAATCCACCCTTAGAACAGCCAGAAATGCTTTAATTTGGACCTGCCAAAATTTACTCGGATGATTACTTATATTTTTTTCATCTTTCAGGTATTTTAATAAAAGACTGAAATAATTTTGAAATGTTGCATAAAATTGTGGAAAGTTGGGTTTTAATTGTGCCCTACGTCTCTGTTATATGGGCTCGTAGCGTGCAATTAAACAATTACTTTCCGATTTGAAGCACGAGCCGAATTTTTTTAAAATTTTCTTATTATCTTTTTTTTACTAATAGCCCAAATTTAAAAATTTTGCGGACTCGTAAGTATACCTTAACTTCGAATAAGCAACTGACTAGCTATGAGCTATTATACGTTGTGTAAACAGTGATTTTCTATTCGTTACTGTTTTTTATTCTTTACTTAAAATTCCCCATATTTATAAACTTAGAATAATAGATGTTCATAAGCAATACTAAATTTAATATGACAAATAAAAAACGTTTTAAATTACTCAATTCAAAAAGCCTTTGAATTCCATTTACTTATTATCAAAAATATGAAGATGGAACGGTAAACAAAAAATTGTTCTAATTTTATTGTCATTTTAGTTTGTTAAACTTTAAAATTGATTGATAATGCGAAAAAAAAGAATTATCCATAAGCTCACATTATAGACATTCAAAATAAGGTGCCTCAAATATATTTTTTCTGAATTGTATAAGATTTAGAAAACTTGAAAAAGTAACAGGAAAATATTAGTAAATAAAATTACAAATCTGTATGAAATATTACTTGATACTACTATTCCTAAAAAAATCTTTTCCGATAGAATAGTCTTAATAAAAGAAACAAAGAAAGCTATGTAAAGAATTTTCCTGGAACAAAATAATTATTTTTCTAAATCCATTTCCAATTAATTAGTAGTATTTTGTTTTGGTTGTGTTTATGGCATATTTTTTAATATTTCGGAAAAAAGGATTTTCTAGAGAAAAAAAACCACTATCAAAAATATCCGCAAATATTAGTTCTAAAATGTTAACTCTCTATCTTTGAAATATTGTCCACAATTTAGAGCAATAATTATCTTCAATTTCCTTTAAAGCAAACAAGAAACATTTTCATTTATATTTTTCATTGTTTTTTGATTTTCGTTCTGAACATTGTTTACAACGGATTGCGGCTTGCAGAAGTTGCGGATTCGTAACCGATTTTCTTTCCGCCTAATTAATAATATAATTGCGAAAGAAAATTATCATGCATGCCATGATTTTCCGGCCAATTTGCTGCAAACCGCTTGTTTGTATAGTAGTTAACTGTTTATTAAGAAAAAATTTATGACTTGGAAAGCGATTTTGTATAACTTTCACTTAGAAAGTTTAGAACTGAATTGTTGAGTTTAAATAAGCAACTTAGGAAACTTTTTTAGAAAAACCGCTGCAAAGTTACGGCTGTTACAAACTTGACCAAATTATCAGGTAAAATAAAAGTAATCTTGCTACAACTCTCTACAATCTTGGGAGAGAGAATAAATTTAAGTAATTTTAAATTTATTTCATTCCATTTCCGAGTCAATATTGTAAAATTGCCAAGAAAAATATTTTTTGCTTAATCAATTAAATGTATAGAAAATATAAAACAGAAAACTTTCACTAAATTTATTACAAATTTATAAATAAGATTTATAAAAAGAGTGGAAGCAAAGCATGGTTTTTTTTTTTAAAATTTTTTGAATTTCACTAAACGTAATATATTTTTAAAAGTCAAAGCACAAACCATAAATTTGAACGTTTTACGTTCCGCAATTTTAGTATTACTTACAACGCTCAGGCTAAGAAACGTGCAGCTTTTAAAACCGCAATTTCTCTCCGAGAAACGAATTATGTTGAAGGTATCATCTTCATTGTATCAGGATTCCTGCATGTTTTCTTTAGTAATGTTTGGTACCACGTTTTTATTTTTTTTCTTGCTCTCTTCTCAGTCTTCAAATTGCTAGTTCGCCATTTTTCCCGAATCGAGCTCGGTATGTCGGTTGTCCTTCCCGAATTAAGATAACCCGAATCCATTCAGATTACCATTTTTCCAATATGACTTTTGAACCCTACAGTTAGCGGCTCGGAACCTGTTTCCATCTTATAGTATCCTGTAATCTTTCTTGACGCTCCTTTGTAAAATAGTCTTCGCAGATAAATTGGTTCCGTCGATGCATAGTCTCCGAAATTAAGCAACGTCTCTATACGTCCTTTTCGCTCGTATGCTTTTTCAGGCTGCCACTTTTTGCCCCTTAAAATCTGTGTATTCCATTTCACCGAAGCCGTCTGTCGTAAATACTCGAATTTCGTTTCATAATCCGCCGAGTTCTGTCGCAGACAAGCAACGGTAAAATGGAAAAAGGCTATTAATATCGGATTTCTCATTTAATGTGCTACCAACGCGTTATGCTATATGAAGCAGGTAGCGGCCTTCACACACTATCTTTTCTGTTTTAGCACAGACCTTTAATTAATTACATTTTACATGGGATAAGCACCGACCCGCTATTGCTTATATTACGATGTTCTAGGGTAGTTTTTCCTCGGTTTAAATTTGAAGTTCAGAGGATTTCCAATTTTCGAATTTTGGGCGTTCAATGTTATACTAAAAAAACAAAATTTCCTTTCCAATCTCTATTTCGTAAGCTGTTATTTGCTTAAATTCGAATTCTTCTTTTTACATTCAGAATATAATTCTCTTATTTGGGAACATTGTCATAAGAAAACAAATCCATCTAATAATTTTTCAAATAGCCTTAATTTTTCTCCACTTAAACATTTTTGTGATTTTTGTCTTCATAATTGATTCATTTATATAAACTACTTTGCTTTTTAAATAGTAGGTGGGTCAAAATTAAAAAAAACTACATTTATTTTTTTTGAGATTCATTTTGGATTTCTCAATTAATTTAATAGCGTCCTTTTATATTAGTCTTATGCTTCTTTTTTTTTCTTATTCGCTATTTTTTATCCGTTCAATTAATCTTGATTTATGAACCTACAATCATAAAATTAATTCTTCCAGATTGGTTCATACCGCCAATTCATTCCAGCATTAATAATTCCAGAACGATTTGTTCTGTTTAAGTTAAAATGTTGAAAAACCAAGCGTAAGTAAATCAACTGATTTTTTTTTACGGTTTTTTGAATTTCTCTCCTGCTTTTTCCATTCTTCAATACGGTCAAACTCTGCATTCTCAATCATTTCGCAGAATTTTATTTGTTTTTATATAGTTACTGAATGCCAAAATGCATAAATTTTGACCTATCTTCTATCGTTTATTGTAATCTTTCAACAATCCTTCTAAAAGTAAAAAACAATGCAACTGAAGCTCACCAGAGTAGGGGTTCAACGTAGTGCCATTGATATTATTAATCAACGCAGATTTTGGCAATAAATGCCGAAAGCTTGTTCTTTCCCTATCCTTGATATCTTAATGGCGAGGTAGTTACATTATATTTCTCTAATATCTAATTAATTCTTGAAATAAAGGAAAATAAGAAGTCCCAAAAAGCCTATTCAAAAATTGTTTGTTTAAATAATGTGTGTCTGACTGTGTATAAAACCATTTAATACGTCGAGAGAATATGAGACGTAGGGTCTAACAATCTGCCAGCAATATTTGAGGTTTCCAGTTCAATTATTTGCTTTAACATTTACTCTATACTTTTCTTTAAAGGAATAATTTCTTAATTCATCTCGAATATTGACGTTTTAATCTTCTCTATACCCTCTGTTTCGATAATTTAAAAATTGCCTAAATCAACAAAAAATCTTTAATGATTGATGAAACCTGTATTTTATAATTTAAGGTTATCCTTTTAAATTCATTGAAAAGACCTAAAAGCCTATAACTATCTGTATTTATACTATAACCTGCTAAAACCATTTTTCGCACGGTCTGGATTACCTTTAAGTATACCTTATTGCGGTTGGTGCAGGGTGGCGACTCCGGTTCAGGTTTCATTCGATGGCTGCACCACCCGTCATCATTATTTGGTTCATTCTTCATTGTTTGGGTTCACTTGCCTCCTTCACTTTTCGTCATCATCTCATCTTCACTTCATCTTCTTCGGTGTCAAAAACAACTGTTGGTAAAGAAGCGAGAACTTCTTTTCTAAATCCTCTTTTTTTAGTCTTTGTTATTTATTTTGTCGTCGTCTTTATTTACAATTCGTTTATATTAATTCTTGTGAAAGCTGCCATAAAAACTTTCTCTCGTTTGAATAATATTTGACGTACAAGACCTTATATTCTAAACCCCATTTTTCTTTTACATCTTGCAAAACTGGAAAAATCGTTTCTAAATTGTTAGTGGGAAACGTAAGAATCGGCCAATTGAAATTCTTCTTTCTGTTAAATTGTTTTTTTTACAATATCTAATTTTTACAAAATCTTATTTTAAAGTCCTTATAATTTCCTCAAGTTCACTCTTGCGTCAATTGTAACTGACAAAAATTTCTATCAAGTGCGCCACGTGTTTTTGGTAAAGAGTAAACTATCCAATCTCTGTTGTGGAACTCACGACCAATCTTCTTTGTTAAGTGTGGGGAGATGAACTGTTTCTTGGATTTAGTACCATTCTGCCGTCTTTTCAAAAGATGGTGCAAAACATTGACAAGGTATTTTTTCAATTGTCGTATATACTATTTTTGGGAAGAAAGCTTTACGAATGAAACTACGTATTGGATGGTGATTTTTTGGTTCACGCAAATAATTTCAATGCTACAACACGACGGGTTTCCTTCTGCAACATAGTTATTTCTTATTTTCTTCATTTTGCCTATCTACAACTGGGGTCAGCTGGAACAAACCATCCGCGAACTACTGAATTTACAAGTTCAAAAAAATCATTTTTTTCGGCGTTGTCCATCAAATGTCAGGTCTTCTGCGATTCTCCTTTTGAGAGTTAATATGGGTTTCTTCTGGATTTAATCTTTGGATTTTTCTTGGCCACAACTTTTAATTGGTCAACCAGAACGTGGTGTTTTTTTTTACAAGCCAATCGTAATTTTTATGCATAAAATTTGATTTATTACTGCCCAAATCCAAATTAATTAATTATTCTGATAAGGTTACGATTTTTTTTTTTAATACCTTAACTGTTTCGGCATGCGTATGTGCGGGAATTCCTATGAATACAATTCTATATAAAACAAACTATATAAAATAAAAAAATTTAAAAAATAATATAATATTAAATACCACAAACTTTCAGCCCTACCGATTTGGTTGTTAAAGTTCGTTTACTTTCAATTTAGTTACTGAAACCCGCATTACGTATAGCCATTGTTGTTGCTTTCGACTTTTTTTAAACTTTTGTCTTTCTTCCACTTACTTATCCGTGAAATAATTCCTTTTTGGTCTGTAAAATTCACAATTAACCACGCCTTGCTTAAATGGGATGACAATAACGCTTTTACCAATAATTAAATACCAAGGATATTGGATTCTTCCATTGGCTTCTTCAGTTTTCTTTTTGGTCCCATTTCGTATAATAAGTCCTGTTACCAACGAAATGATGACACAGACATTAAAAAATTGATGTACACATTTCTGAAAATTTTTTTCCCTTTACGATAGATTTTTTTGAAAATGGATTTGGAACTTTTATATGTCCTAATGCAGGAATGGTGAAACGAATACTAAATAGTTCCAACTAATACATAGCAATATAAATATGCCAATCCCACATGGTTGTCTTATCTTTTGCTAAAACAATGAGTTGTTCCTGAGATAACATTCTGGGTCGGTATCATTCAGATTATTCCTGGTATGATAGCTGCCAACATTAAATTATTCAGCCACGTCAAGCGTTTTAAAAAAAATCGTAATTAGCAATTAGGAGAAATTGAAATAGCTATTTGCCAATTGAATTATTCGATAAATTTTTGAATATTTTGTCTCTTTCATAATGTTCGTTTTTTTTTGTATTGAAGCCACAACTTGTTATTGCTATACCTTTTGGAACTCTAGCCTGCCTGATTTTGGACAAGATATATTGCACCTTTGTATGGTTTATTTTTTACAGGTCGTCTCAAATGGACTTCTAATTCTTTTGAAGGCTTTTTGACTCACATGGGTATAGATCTCTGTCGTTATTACTGGATAGTTGTTTGACCTAAGTAATCCTGAAATATACCGTTAAAATCCGTTCCTGATTCTAGTTAGATGAGTGCATAGCTATGACGTAACCCAAATGCAATGTTACAGGCTTCTTGATTTTAGCCTTTCCAGTGCAGATTTAGTACTTTTTGCAAAAACTTCCTTCACTGTACTTTTCGCCTGATTTTGACCTTCAAATAAATACACACTCGGCTTTCTCATACCCGGTAATTACTCCCGAAGTAATTCGAGGATTTTTTCACTGATAGGAATCATGCGCGTTCCTTTTTTCTTTACCCTTGAATTCACTCGAAGCATTCCTCTGCTTGAGTCGATTATCTTGAGGCTTCAAGTTTTAGCCAGTTCGAACGTTCTCAGTCCACAGGCAATAGATCAGACTTAGCATTGCTCGGTGTTTGATATTCTGATGAGGCGGAGTTAAGAAGATCGCTTTCACGTCTCTTTGGATAATTACTGTTCGGTAATATCTCGGGCGTTTTTTGGTCGTTTCGATTTGCCTATCGGGTTCTGCTTCGCTTTAACCTATTTGAAAAGTTAAAACAAAAAGGGTTTCACCGCATGATTACAAGTGATGAAAAGATGCTGAGTAGTTATTTTTAAGGATGTTAGTCTTTATGGAAGTTTTCCAAGTCCGCATTGCCTGATTTTCTGCTGGGTTCTTATTCCCGTAAACTCAAAAAATAGTCCCAGGCCTATGCATATAGTTCGGATGGTGGATTCGGAAGAGTAACGTTCTATTGCGCATCCAATCGGTAAACTTCTCGATTTCTTGCTGCTTATTCCTGCATTTCCATCTTTTGGTAGCGTTACTTTTTCTTGAGTTGTTATTGCCTACTTTTTGAACGCGAAATAATCCAGCAAGCGTTTCTATTGACTTAGTGGGAAATTAAGTTGGAAATCACATTCATCGGAATTAGGGGAATTCGACCAAGCTTCAATTTTTGGCTGCCAATCTGCGCCTGAATGGTCTTGATGAGTTTCTTTTGAGCTCACTTGATTCAAAATGGAAATGTTCCAGTAGACCAATTGGGCTTTCCTTTTGATTTCTCATTTCGTATAAGAATGTTTTTCATAAAAGCTCTTTCACCAAAAAGTACCCTTAATATAAGTGAAATTAGTTTCTAAACAAATTCTATTTATTCTCTTCTAAATCTTCTCCATAAATAGTCTTTACCTGTATGCTTTGGCTATATCAGATGAAGTAGTTCTGCGCCTGCTTGCGGTTAGGCATGTTTCGACACTCTAATTAGTAGATTCCGGTCTGTTGAAGACACAAGACCGGGGCAGGCAGCGCCATTTCATTCCTTCAAAAAAATCTTTTGATACATGCTCCCCAGTTTTACTCACAGCAATTAACCTGAATTCGTGTCCTTTTTTTGTTGCCGTGGGTTTTGTGTCCATCACAGGACAACTCTTCCTCACTCATTCACCTTAAAAAAATTCCGCTTTGGTTCTGCGCAGCCTTGCCGGTAGGCATGTTTTTCGACACTCCAATAGTAGATTCGGTTCTGTGAAGACCACAGTTCCGGGCAGCCAGCGCATTTCATTCCCTCAAAAAAAACCAGCTTTGATACATTCTTCCTCCAGTTTACTCACAGCAATACCTGAATCTTTTACTTTTTTAGATTCTAAGCCTTTTGATCGCATATTTTGGAACAATGATCTTTTCTGGAAACCCACTTTCTCCGCCTCAGCATTTCGATTTTCGATTCGAGATACCGCTCGAATCTCCCACCCAGACCGATCTCTCCTGCCAAAGCCAAAGCTCTTCCGAAAACTGGGATGTCCTCGTAGCTTGGAATCAAAAGAGGCGCAGACTGCTAAATCTAAGGCGGGGTTTCATCCACACGAATTCCTCCGGCCACATTTAAGAAGACATCTTTGCTGTCCCAGTTTCATACCACACGCTTTTCAATACCGGCCAAAAAGCATATTGAGTCGCTTGGCGTCGTGTCCGGTGCTACTGCGCTTGTGGCGTGCCCTAAAGCTGCCGGGCTGACTAGCGATTCGGATTCTCGATCAGCAGCGGCCGATTTCCTTCCATCATCGCGCCGATCGCCAACGCCTTAAGTGCTTCTCCCGCTGGGTAAGTTAGGGGATCTCGGAAGGATTCCGCTACTGTCGAAGCCCCTCCGCCCGCATTCTCGTAGATTCCCAGTTCGTGGGTGGAGAGCCAAAGCGATCTTGGAGGTCCGTTTAAGATCGATAAGTCAGGATGCCCGATCGCCCTCAAACTGCGACGGTATCCACCATGTGTTCCAGTACTTTTGGGCCAGCGATTCGAAACCGTCTTTGGTGATATGGCCAATCAGGAAAATGGCGTTACCGGTTTCTTCGCAAAATTTCATGAGTTCGGCGGTTTGCCACTCCCGAACCTGCGAAACTGATCCGGCGGAGATCTACATACTGAACTGGTAAGTTGTCTGGATCGAATCGCATTAATCAGAAGTCAGGCTTTAGCACTTCGATCTGGTTTTGAAAAAATATGCATGCGTTTAGTCGTCTCCGAAAGCACATAAGCAATCCGGGTTTTTTGGCTTCCATCGATCTGCCCGCATCTTGATTTGAGCTTCGCTTTTCCTCTCCCGAGACATTAGAGGAATCGTCTTTTCCGCGGTCAAAGATCAAAGGCGATCTGAAGATCAGCGTGGACTTCCGATCCCAGGTTCGCCCCCGATCAAAACTAGTGATTCCCGGCACAATACCGCCGCCAAAGTACCCGATCGAGTCTGAGTCTCCCGGTGATCCAGCGTGCTTTTCTTCGTAGTTGACATTCCTGAATTTTTGCGTGGAGTATTTACTTTTTTTGGTTCCTGAGTTTGGGGTTTTCCAACCCCTTTCCAGTTTCTTCCTTTTTGGATGACTTCTTCGACATAGGGTATTCCATTCGGCCACATGCTGGACCATTTACCGATCATTTGGCACTTTGGGAGCCACAGTTTTTGGCCAGAAAAAAGAGGATTTTGGTTTTAGCCATTGGAATTAGAGTTTTGAAAATATAGATCGTCGGAGGAAATCAATTTTAATTTTCTAATTTGATTATTTTTTAAATTTAATGCGCTTCCAGCCAATCCATCTGTCCTACTTCCCACTTCGACGGGCACGTTCATTTGATGGCGGGGACATTCAGTTCTGGGGATGTTTGCTTGAGGAAGTTCTACTTCATTCCTATGCGCATCGAAGACCGTTCATCATGGACCTGAAGAATCATTTTTTTGATTTCAGCTCTCCTTTTTCACCATTCATGGACGTGAATCATGGCGACTTTGATCAGATCCGCAGCCGATCTTTGGATGGGTGCGTTGATGGGCATTTCGCTCGGCGAAGCCCCGCATGTTTCAATTTCGGCTGTTGATTATCGCCGTTAGTAGCGGCGGCGACCAGAATGGTCCTCCACGTATTCTCTTTTTGCGCCTTGGTGATCACTACATCCATGTTATCTTTGACCGCAGGAATTCCTTGAAAATAAGCGTCGATGATTTCCTTGGCTTCTTCCTCTTGGATGGCTCAGTCGCTTTGCGAAAGTTCCAAAAAGCTGAAATTGCTCATAGATGATTCCAAAATTAGCTGTTTTGGCTTTTCTTCGCATGTCAGTAGTTACGTTTCGAGTGGCACTTGGAGATCTTGGCAGCGGTAGTGCGTGAATTATCCCGGCCAGTTCGGAAGGCTTCGAGATCGATTCATCGCTGAAAATTCGGCCATGATTGCGCAGCTCGATTGAGAATATCAGCCGCAAGGAAGGATGTGATTTTCATCCCGAGGCACAAAAGCTTTTCTGATCTCTCTTCCTCTTGCCCGTTCGGATTGGGATATTTTTTGAAGGTTGGTGTTGGGGAGGGAAAGGCGGCCTTGTTGCAGCCACAAATTGATTGTAGTGGTGTGGATTGCTTCCGGTTTTGCCGGATTGATCAGAAGTGGGTAGTGAATCGACATAAGTTGATTATTCAACTTACCATTTGTCGGTAATCCAAAGATGGCCTGAGCGATCTTCATTGTTTCAATTTGCAATCGGCTCAAAAGGGACTTCTTCCCAGTGGCATATGACCTGTTTTGGTCTTTTCTGCTTTGCATTCAAGTTTGAGCCTTGTCAAAAGTTACCTCGCCGAGTTGCTTTGGTGAGGCTAGATTGAATTTCGTACCCCAGCGATCTCATAGACACGCTTTCGATTTCCAGACTCTCCATTCTAGCAAAAATGGATAATTCCGCTAGACTTTTCCGGTATTTGTGATTCGGATCCCTTCAAACTCCATGTCTGCCAAGACATAATCAAAACGGATTTTCCACATTCATTAAATAGCTTTTTCCAAACTGATTTTCCTTCAAGTGTCGGATTTCAAAAGCGGCTTTTCAGGCGAAGTTGTGATATCAGCATCCTCTGAAGGCATAAACCGCGTGACCTCATCTTCATCCACGGTTTAACTCGCATTATTTCCTTGATTTTCCCCTTTTTTCCGATCAGTTCGGTGATGCGAAAAACAGTTTTGTTAATTCAAGTATTGCCTAGCGAGCAATCCATGGAATGCTTCCCTCTGGCTCTATCAAGTATGTTGCGAGCATGGTATCGTAGAGTGCCCCTTGACTTGGATCCCGTAGTTTTTGAGGAACTAGGTATCCGTATTTGACATTTGCCCGATTTTCAGGAATTGCTTCATTTCAAACAAAGGGACGAAGGCATTTCTAATAATCGCTCTGGGTCTCTTTCCTGATTTTTCGGGGCAGGAATGTAATAGGCTTCGCCTGTTGACACCATAGGCCAAATTGAAATTTCCAACCAATTCCGCTCCATTGCATTGAGTGAAGTAGTCTTTCGGTTGTCAAAGCCAAAGGTTCAGTTTGCATGAAGGTATTTCCAAATAATTTCCTTGATGCGTTCAGTACCTTTGATTTTATGGTAATTGTGAAGGTGGTGAATTGAATCGTATCTTGCGGGAGGCTTTCTCGGTAATTTCTACACTATGTCCTCTTCGAAGTCGCGGAAGTAGAACGGATGAGTGGCAGCAGGTCGGAGCACCAAAGAGGCCCAATTGCCTTCATTTTTTTTGAACAGTAGCTTTTTCACCTGGACTGTTTTGAATTACCCGTGCAGCTAGTGTTCGGAATTTCCGAGTCTGTAAATATTGTCCGTAGTTTTTCCTCGTCGATTCCGTCATATTTTAAGTCATCATGTATAAAATCAATGGCACGTCGAGTTTTAATCGTGGCCCAATTCCTTAGATAGGATTCCCTTGTTTGGCAAAGTTTTCCACCATTTTCCTTCTGCTTTCCCTTGAGGTTCTGCCAGTGTTTTTGATGAGTTTCCTCGACGGTAGCCATTATTTCCTTTGAGAGCTTTACCGCTGTTTTTTTTTGACCGATTCCTTGGGATTCCGGAATGTTAATCCACGGCATCGCCCATCAGTCCGAGCATATCCCGCACTTGATCCACACATTTTTCGATTTGTCCCACTTTTTCACAAGATTTGCTTTTGGCCCATCACATCTGACATCCATTTCCCATAAATGCCGGCTTGTAGGAGAAAAAAAATATTGATGATCGACCAATTGCCCAAAGTCTTTGTCGGGAGTCATCATGTAGACAGTGAAAATCTTCTTTTTCAGCTTTTTTGGCTAAAAGTTCCATTACATTCGTCGGCCTCAAATCAATCTAGCTCCAGGATGAGGAATGTAAAGGCCTTGACAATTTCTTTGACCCAAGGAATGGCAATGAGATATTCTTCTGGCTGAGCTTGTTATTAGCTTTTATTAGGCTTCGTATTGACATGCCGAAAAGTTGGGGCTTTGTATAAAAAGCCACCCCAATAGGGATAGGTTTTTCCTCTCGAGACTTCCAAAAGTGTGTTTGTAATCCCATTCATTACACCGGTATTATTTAGGAACCTTTTAGAGTTGGATTCTGGGGTTTTTGCTTAAAAGCCAAAATGGGCGCGATAAATAAGCGCCATAGCATCTTAATTAAAAATAGCTTACCAAGGCTGATTTTTGAGACATTCTTTTCAGATTTAGGATTAAATTTTGAACTTACCAAAGAGGGGCTTTCGAAGGGTTACAAAAAATACGTGGAGAGGTCAAAAAAATTACCCTTGATGCTGATTGCTATTGAATAGCTTTTGGCTATCTTATTTTGTTTATCAAATTATATTTCTTACCAACTTCCCTTATGAAAAAAAGCAATCTATTATCTTTCTTGCTGATTTCAGGCCAGTTGGTCATGGCAGATTGCGGCGCTAAGTCTTGATTGCTAAACAAGGACAAAAACTGAGCTTACTGAGGGCTCGCAAGAGCGGTTTAGCCGAAAAAGGAATCTCGTTCGAGAGATTTAAGTTCAATGGATTTTCGCGAGATGTCCCAAAGATGAGCGAAAAGATATCCGTTGAGGAGCTGAAATCTATGAAAAGCTGAAGCTAGAGCCACAGGAAAATGGGGGGTTTACTTTCTGTTGGTTGCGATCATCGTATCTTATTTAATCTTGATTTTGTTGACCTAAAAACAGATTTACAGGACTTGATTTCAATTCTCTTAAAGCCAAGTTTTACTTGGCTTTTTTCTATGTTCAGCCATTTTTTGGCCAAGGAATTTTTGCGGAAGGTAACAAATCCTTAGTGGTTTTAATCTGAGGGGATTCTCCTCTTCAATTGATTCAATAATAACCTTTTACACTAGCGCTCTAAAGTAATCAGAACTAGAAGGAATTATCCAGAGCATTCATTGAAAATAAGTAGAAAACGCACTTTCCTTTTATTCCAGCCAAGCTCTTGGTTAAAAGAAAAAATCCAAACCAACTAGCGGAGGCAAAAGTTTTCTTATGGTCCCAGCCAAAAATTTAACTTGATCCAACTTAACTGGAAGAAACGAGTGACAAAAATTACAAGACCAACCAAACAGCCCAAAAATTTCCAAAACCAAACTAGGATTTAGCTTCCTGAGAATAATAAATTTCCCCATCGCCAATCCAATTCATCAAAGTTGCTACCGTACCACTGAAAAAAAAAGTCCGACCAAGCGATTGTATACAATTACCCGCCAGAAGAAGAATACCTCTGAAATGCATCGGGAAAATGGGGAATGGGGGAATGGAGGCTTTTTTTGATCCATGAATTTGGTTTGATTATTTTAAGGCTTTATGAAACACCTTGATTGGCCCTAACTTTTGTTTGCAACCCAAAACAAAAACCTTATTTCCATTTGAAAAAAAAAAAAAAAAAAAAACTTAATTTTTTTTTTTTTAACCCCAAACCCCCTCGCCTTTTTTTTTGCTTGGGCTTTTTTCTTTGTTTTTCTTGAAATCTCTCTCTTGTTTTT
>Ga0163217_1061611_pt1 | contig 14144 bp, 9 predicted proteins | sample SynspAceP_FD_185933 | JGI IMG/M metagenome (GOLD analysis project Ga0163217, IMG submission 185933) | Saline lake microbial communities from Ace Lake in Antarctica - Synechococcus sp. Ace-P (PacBio error correction) | ecosystem: Environmental > Aquatic > Non-marine Saline and Alkaline > Saline ... | reverse complement strand
GAAAAAAATGAACAGACTGAATGCCAAAAAACATATTTAAAAGGTTTTGAAAATCAGTTTTAAAGTTTCGTTTATATAGTAATCGCAAAATTACAATTAGACCGTTTATACTGACTGGTGAAAACTATAATCGAACCATTACTTCAAATACATACTTATCGCGTCCAATAATATGGAACTGCACTATTCCTTTATGAAATTATGGTGCTTATTTATATTTTGGAATCGGTTTGGCAGACAATTTCCTAAATTTCGGAATTTAAAACAGGGGATTATATTGCGAGTTCAGGAGTCTCTATACCTGGCTTGTCCACCAATAGAAGTTGGGTGATGGAATTGAGTGGATTAATACTTATCCATACTTACTTTGGATTGGGAATGACAATTTTAATTGTTATACTCTAATTTTATTATATTTTGTCTTGTTTTTTGGATATCATTTTTATAATTCTAGCAATGTTGTATGTGGTATTTTCAGAAAGCAATTGAAATTTGTGTTTTCGAACAGTTCGAAAGAAACTTAAAGATAAACATTGGATTTTTTCAGCAGTTTTATTTCTTTAATGTATGACGTTCCTTGTATTTAGGGTGGATTTATTGGATTTGTATCTGACAGAAATAATGCGAATTGAAAAAACAGTGCTAACGAAGCGGTTATTATTAATAGCCGGGAAATGGGCCTTTCTATCGAAAGTATTCGATATATTTGCTCGTGCTCATTTAAAACCCGATTGGTGTCATTTGCACGCTACATGCCGTATATAGAGGACCTTACCAGCAAGCTGAAAAAAACCGAATGTTAAGAATCCTAACTCAAGAAATATTTCCAGCACCAAGACCGTTTTTAGAAACTTGATTATGCCGTTATTTATTTCGGGTTTATTTATAGTGCTTCTTGGTTTTTATCTCTTTTTATTCTTTGTTCCTTTTGACCTTAATTTATCTAACAATTGAAGATAAGGTGTTTCAATTACTTTTCTTTGGCTGTATTACTACGTTTGTTCTTGGTGTTGTTTTTTATATATTTTTCCCTTTATTACTTCCTTAAAGTGTTTTTCTGATCAGAATTGGAAGTTAAACATCAAATGTTATTTTATTAGTAATTCTTATTCGTTATAGCAACCTTTAATGGCCTTTTATACTAATTATTTCAACTTCATTACCCTTTAGTTGGTATTATAACTATGGGTGGATTAATAGTAGAACAATTTATCCTGAGCGATTCCAAAGCGTTATTACAGTTCTTGATTATAAACAAAAGTATTTTTAATTGCTAAGCAGGATCCATTATTGCTAAAAGACAAAAAGAACTTTTAAAGGATTCAAAGAATAACACACAAATTTCAACAGATTTAAAAGATGAAACTTTCTCTTTCAACGAGAATGATTTAATTATTGCAATGGCCGTCGGGCAACTATATTGATTGTCGGTATAAATGACAAAATTACCTTAAAAAAAGTAACCTATCGAATACCACTTTCTTCATTTGAAATGCAGCTAGCTGAAACTTCCCATTTAATAAGATGCCATCGTTCCTATGTAGTCAACCTTAAAAAATTAGTAAGCATTTTCAGGTAATGCGCAAGGATTAAAGTTGAGCTTAAAAATCAATCAGGAAATAGATTCCAGTATTCTAGACAATACATTCTATTGTTCAAGACATTTTTTTCTAAAAAATACGATATATAAAGTGCTTTACACTTTTCTAAAAACGCATAGACTATTGTTTGGTTGACATTTCAAATCATTTGTTTGTCATTCAAGCACATTCTTACAATTTAGGCGCATAACACTCTGTTACTTTTGGAGATTGAAAAAAATAGTATTTACTGTTATTTTATGTATTGGAGCAATTAGTATGATTGTGATGTCACTACATTACTTTTCACACAGATTTTAGTTGCCTGTGTTTCTTTTTTCGTACTTAAAACGAAAACAAATTGCCGAAAGTTTTGGTATCTCTTATGACGTTTTTATAATTTTTCCATATATTTTTGGAAATAGTAAGCCATTAGTATTGCGTCCTTTTCAGTCTTTTTAAAAAATAAGATTCAATTATAAACTATCCATTTAAATCTATTGGATACATATTATTACAATAAGATTTGTTGTTTATTAAGCTGGTTGTCGGCCTTATTATAGCCAGTTCCTATGGCGGGTGGATCACCACAATTGGTATTTTCTATATATCTTTCTCTAATGTGTATGTATTTTCCTATAGTAAAGGGCTAATAAGCTCATAAGGAGATAGGAACGTAGTGCACATAAAAAATGGATGGGTTTTTGGTTTTATGGGCTTGACTTTTGCTGCTATTACCCAAAGAAACCCGTTGTTGATTTCCTTTTTTGACAGAGGAAAATTTCGTTTATTTGCCTGTTTATCAACTTTCTGCTTGGCTACATCACTTAATTAATTTAAGTATTTCGTATTTTTTTTATTTTAGTAGTTTTTTAATTCAAATACTTAAAATATACTTACTTGTAAGGTATTGAAGACAAGAACAGAAAAAAATTTTTTGTGTCTAGTATACGTGTATATATACAATTTTTAATTACCTCGAAGGTAAAAAAACGAGTAAATGATCTTAATTTTTGTTATCACAATATTCTACGGTAATCGTTATATAGAAGCTTGATGTTTACATGCAGAGGCTTGTTGATAGAGCTTAGGGCCATACGGCAACTACAATTTCTTTTACCCTCACTTGTTCGTAAATAGCCCCGATAAGCTTTTGTTTTTCTGTGTCTGTCCTGCTGGCAGCTATGTTCATTTTTATTTGCCTACATGAGAAGCTTAAAAAACACCGCAACATCATCACTCAATATATATTTAACCGATTTAGATTAAATTTGTTTATATTAAAAGTTATCTGAAAGCGTGAACCATAGACGATATAAAACAATAAGCTATTGAACACTATATTCGAAAATATAATTATGACATGGAAAAACATAATTTTGGTACAGGAAATGCTGGAGTTTCTACGTTTATTTCTCCTATCGCCATCCCATATTGGGTGGTTTTCAAGTTTTAGATAACTACAACTCAATTTTCACACAATATATTAGTGAAGACCCTAGCTTATTAGATCACCCCTTATGGCAAAGTTTTTAAATATTCTTGGTTATAAATCCCTACGTGCGATACTCATTTACAAATCTTCTTCTTTCTTTTGCGCCTAAAAAAATTTACCTAAATCCACACCTACTAAAATTGACGATTTTAGGATCCCCGGCGTTTTATGAAATCTGCAACAGTAATAATTTTTGTCGGAACATACTTTCCTTTGTATCATATAGGATGCTAATAAAGGAATTAATAACCAGCTTATTCTCATGCTTAATTCCATTAACTCGACAGGATTATTGACCTACATTGTTCCCTAAGTTAATAGCGATTTGTCTTATTTGGCTCTTTGTTGTCTATATTTTATAGACACATTTTAGCTTATCTAATGTGTGTGATTTTTTCATCAATTTGCTTTGTGTTATTTTTAATTTTTACCAGCACTTGTATTCGTTGGTTATTTTGCTACTCTCGAACCCATCTGACGCAATATGCAGGACTATACCTCACAGACATATTTGAAGGAACATTTATTATTGGCATTATTGCCGTTCATTTCTTTCATAAAAACAACCATACAACTTTTGCCCATTAAAACAGACTAAAAGGAGTCAGAGCGCAGATCCGCGTTGGGTACACTGAGGCAACAGAAAAACAAACCTACAACAGCATCAATACCCAAAAACCGCATCACGATAATTTTTGGCTATCTTAACATGCAGCTGTAGTCAAAGTATATCCAAACAAAATGCGAAAGTGACAATTTACTTAGGTGTGGGGGGGTAACAAGCCATATCAAAAACGATAAAAAACGAATAATTCTTGATTTTGCTGGAATCAACCGACAATATCCAGAAAATTGATATATTCAATTATTTGTTCCTTCTCGGGTTTTGGAAAATTATCTCGAAAACATCTTCAACCGAGGCCATCCATATTTTACACATGCAGATAAGTTCAATTACCCTAGCGTACTTAATAGGTTCCGGTATGTTGACTTTCATCGTGAAAATGGGAAAAACGCTGGTTTTATTATACTCTTTCACGATCTCAGAGTACTCACGGCCATAGGGCGCATCTCGGAACGACAAAATTCCTACAATCTTGCGACCAGAAAAAGCAATCTAGCAGTTAAATGGATGTGGGTAACTAGACCAAAGCGCGCAATGTAAAACAGAAAAAAATGGCAGAATCGTTTTTTTATTTTAATTGCCTCTTTGCCTAATATTTCTTTTATTTCTAATATAATAATCTTGTCATTTGATATAACTGGTGTGACGAATGATCGTATTTCGGAGCGCCTTCGCAAAAATCTAGCCTGCCGTGACACCAATTAGATTGGACAACAAAATGAAGACGGCGCCACAAGCAACAGCTTACTGCGATCCAAAACGCAGCCATCAAATGATCCTTTATAATTTTTGTGACTTCCGAATACTCTCTACAGGCTATCCTTCTTAAAAGCAACGCTAATGCCAAGCACTTCGTCAAATAGCTGCTCGCTAAGTGTGTAGCCTCTAACAGGCATAGCGCAATTTACATCTTTCTTCTTGCCAAAATTTAATTCATAACAGCTCCGACAGTGAGCTCTTGCGCCTGCCTCGCCGGGAGTCCATGTCTCCGTTTTTATTTGCTAAATAGACGTGCCTCTGGGCACAGGGTGAGCCATGCACAAATCTCGTTAATTATCTAGTATTTTTTTTGTTTGTAATGTTTAGTTTTGTGTGCCATTGCAGTACGTAGTTAAACCTACATACTTCATCATTCAAAAAAACAGAGATAAGCCCCGCGCCTTATTTATGGTCTTTCAAATGTATAATATCAACAGAAAATCAACCCCACTGAAAACATGCATCTCTTTCTTTTATTGCTTGCTTACCTTTTTGTTTCTTTTTGTTTTAACTTAAATGCTGCTCTCTATATATCATTTAACGCTCATATCTTCCCTGGTACCCTTATACATGAAACATGAGGAAATTTACAAAATGCCGATACATGACAATCTGCAACGATCATGCGCTATAAACTCATTTACCAATCCAGAGTTTTAGATCAAAACTTATATTTATTTTATTGTGCGAATATATATACGTAGCGGTCAATTAATGATTTTTTCAGCAAAGCAGAAGAGTATCAAAAGCTAAAAGCCCTATTTTAAGGAACAGAGACATCTCCTCTTAGTTATCCACGAACACACCACATTCCAAGGCGATCAGGTCTATCTATGAACACACTTAACGACAATGGTACTCCTCCTACAGACTTGTTTAAATCTTACGAATAAATCAAACCAAAGACGCAAAGAGAGATGAGCGTGAAATCAATAATTATTCTGCGATCAATCCCTGAACGGTCTAAACCGAGGCTCTCGAAAAAAGAGATCAAAACAAATCGCAGTGAACGATCATCCTATCATGGTATGCCAGTTGCTCTCTTATAAGCCGACAATTATTAATTCCTTGACGGACCTACCTTACCTCAGACCAGGAACTCACTTTAAGCAAATACATGACCGCATTCATCAGATGCATTTATTGTACAACGAATAAAGAAAAAGAGGGGTATTATCTTAGGGCAAAGCCAATTTCAAGTAGAGTGGGCCAATTTTCTTTGTCTGCGGTGCCCAAACTCGGCCTATCAGTGCTGTTGGTGGCGCTTCACACACGCTAATCCCTATGGCCGCTAATGAACTCGACCACAGCCGAGGGAGCGATCCACGTCTGCGAAGTACCGTTGGCTTCTGCCACTGCTGGCAAATTACTGCCAAGTCCAGGCTTACCAGTTTGGAATCGGAGACTCTCCTTGGACTCCTATCCTTTCTCCTTCAAGTGCAAATTCTCTATTGTCAGGGCCTTAACACCACAAATGGGCGAATTACTAAAGCCTGTAGTTGGTATTGCTTCCGTTATTAGACACCTTAAAGATACTCCTGGCCCCACTGACAAAAAAACGTGTACCGATAAACGAGCTATTTTTTCATTTTCTGTCATGGATTGGGAGATAGCAACGATCCAGCGACCTAAAGACGCAGCCTAAGTATTTTTGCGAACAAACAGCATTATTGGGAAGCTCTAAAAAACAGCAAGTCCTCTGGTAGGCGCTACCGAATTTATGGGGTCGCAATATAACCTCTTCTAAAAATTCCATTTATATTTATACTCTCTATGTTAGATAAGCATATTTAGTCGTTGCATTTGTTTTTTTTTCGGCATTGCCGACTTGACATCTCTTGACACGGCCGCAAAAAGACTTCGGTGAATTTAGCACTTTGCCTCAGCAGATATCGAGGAATCTGCACCTTCCAACATTATTTAACATTGAACATTCATCGGAAGCACTCTACCATACCCGTTCTTATTTCTGATACTTTATGGTAGTACTTATACGGCAAGATAGCTTGGATAAAACTTCCCCTCATGGGACAGTCGCCTTTAGAAGAATCTTGACTGTACCCACATCTTAGTGAAGAGAATCTGGCTCAATTAACGACATAAAAAAATTGCGACTTAATATTACCGGGGTAGTTTTTCTGAAAGACGGCTAATGCCAGGAACATCAACTTGATGTAATCTTTTCTATGTAACACAATTTTAACATGCTCGCATGCTGCGCTGCAAATTCACTCCAATGCTTTCAACGGCTTCCCAATGGGTTATAGAGGAAAACAGCGTTGAACCCGTCCGGTATTACATTTCATCACGTTAGGCCCTTTTGAAGAAGATAAAGTGAAACAAGAGGCCTATGTTTCTTGTCTGAACAGGATCTATACCAAAAATGAGGAAACATTACCCCCTAGAATATAAATTAATTAAACTCCAAAACGGCACACACTACAGGGTACACTTATTTTTTCTCAAGATTCCGAACTTTTATAATTTTCTACTTCTAAAATTTTGTGTTTTCTTTTAGTTTACATATCAAGCAACAAGCAGAACCTTATAAAACACAAATTTGCAATTTGCCAACAATTTTGTCCTTTGTCGCCATGGCGATCTCTATTTTTTGAACACCGTAATTGGTTTTTGGCTTTTAACAATGACCACCAATGTAAAATTCTGTGATTCATTTTCTCTCTTTTTTTATCAAGTTGATGCTTCGCCAATGTGAGGTTCTGGAAAGGAACGCTCATGTCTTTTATATTTTTCTCTTTCTTGTATATTTTTTTTCCTTTCTCTCTCTGTGTATTCTCATATTGCTAGTATGAGTTCGACGTTGTATGTGCTTTTCGCTTGCGACTTCCTTGGGCAGTTATTGGAAAACTTCGAATGTGAATGTACCACGTGCTCCAGAGGTATTTCGACGCCCATGCAGGTTTATGACCTATAGCGCAGAAACTCGAGGAGATAAGTATTCCTGAATCTCGTCCGACCCACTCTTTGTTCTACCCAGGCTGCGCTCAGAGCCTCCTGGGCCGGTGGACGAATTCATCTTTTGTTCCCGTCACCATTCTCCAAGGGAAACACCGGAACCCAAACAGGTCGGCTCTGAGAACGACTTGATGTTAACTTATTCTCACTCGCTCCTCATTAGGTCACCTGATAGGCTTGACGATATTGCCCGCACACCTTACCATACCAGTCGTACTCGCTCATCCGATTTACCCTATTCAAACGAAAGGTTCGAGTTGCATACAACTCACGCGCGAAGGCATAATACACCAAGGTTATTGTACCTCTCATAGAGACCCGGCACTTACTCTCATCAGTCTAATCGCATTCGATTCTACGTTTCTCGTAACGATTTTGGATATGCTTTGACCAATAAATAGATACTTCTGTTCGCGGCACCGTAGAGCAGACCCTCCATATTACTCTTCTAGGAAATGGCTGTAAGTGTCTGGCTGGAAGATGTTAAGCTAGATCGCAACCACCTATTAACTAGGATAGCATTACAGGCGCTGTCTTATCGATGATATATCGTCTTCGCAATTGGAACTATCGCGCGACATACTTCTTGTGCTCTCTCCTCGCGATTTATGCCTCGAATGCTCTCTCTCATCCGTTCTAAGGAATGGTATGCTTAGAAGCAAAACGACTCAAAAACATGTGTCGCTTAATTTTCTCCTCTCTCATATGGACTTCTTCTTTTTGGCGGGGAATAAGATGTGTGCGGAATGGTGTGCGCTCTAATACTCTACTCTCTGGGCCGCTTTGGTACTTTTGGCAACAATTCGTTAACAGATCACTCATTGTATACTTTTTGGCGTTCAGACCTCGCGCAGGCTGCGGAGATATCCGATACTTCTAGCGCGATATGCCTTAGCCGGTGCCGTGCTGATAAACGTTTTTCTGTTCCCAGTTCTCAGTTCAATTCCACCATGGGTGCGACGGGTTTTCGCCGTTATCCATAAAAACCAAGGGTGATAAAACGGCCTTCGGAAATGTCTCGCGCCGTTACTCGCGCATGCCCAGGCATTCTGCGTTTAAAAGGCGATGGAGCGATCAAGGTTCGCCCACGCGAAGCATCGTTGCTACAGGAATGCGTGTTGGGAAGGCTGGTTTGCTCGTTCATTCGAGGGAGTGGTGCCTTGCGAGATGTTTAAGTGCCGACAAGCCGCCAAACACGCCGGCTTGTCGGCATAAGAAACTAACGTTAGGGTTTTAGGCAGACTTTCGCCGCTGTAACGGACCAGTCCATTCAGGCGCGTTGGAGGTCCGCAAGTCGACCAGCCATTTTAGCTGTTGAAAAGAACCGTTGGCGCGCTCTTATACTTAGCTCTCTCTCGATTCTCTCTCCGTTCTGTCTCTCTCTGACGATGTGTTGACACGACTCATCGGAAACTGTCTAATATCCGAGATTCTCAAAGGACATGAAAGAAACGATCTCGAAGAGTATATATAGAGCACAAAGAGACACAACAGCCGCTCGAAGCACACATATCCCTCAATAATTGTCATATTGCATCGTGAGACAGCAGCCGACCATCCGCACGGCGCAAAAAATTATCTGCGCTCCCACGATTGCATTTGATGATCGCTCAATCGTAAGATGTATTACGTGCGACCCACCGTCGAATCATTACCTCGCGGTAGAAATATTTCGCCCTCGACTTGCTTCTGTTTAGTCTTACGTATATATACTGCCTAAGTTGCAAAGTTGAGAGCGCGCGTGACAGATATATATGAATAGGAGAATAGTCCTTGTGCCTCTAGAATACCGTAGAACGTTCCAGAGGTAGATATAAGAATCTATTATCCGCTACTTAGGACCAGAATTGTGCCGTCCAGTTCAGGCAGTTTTATTTTGAGTCGTCTCAGCTGCTTAATGTCCGCTTTGATGCGCCCGTGTTAGTAGCGCGCAAGATGAGACTGGACAGACTCATGCCAGAACCTAGGTCCGATATGTCGTCAACTAAGATGCGACTCATAGGAGCAGATACTTCTCAAGACTATTGATATTACTTATTGGGGTTGAAGTTGTGTGATAATAATGTTACGTAGTAATTTAGCAAGAGCAGGTTTGATGTTATCACGAGCTGGCTCTGAAGATGAACTCCTCCACCTACCAGCGTATGGATATTTAAGAGTGGCGCCATAATCCTCAGACTTGTTGTGGCGGCGAAAAGGGCTAGTTCGTTTCTTGTGCGTCTAGTGCTCGTGACATGCTCTTAGCAGGACTATATTTTTGTTGAGAAAATGAAAGGATTAGAAAAAAATTATGCTCGATGATCCGCTTCCCTGTAAACTATTCTTTAGAAGTTCTTTGAGCTATTGATGTTTTATGTCCAAACGCAAATTTTAGGAAAAAACAAAAATGCTTCCTAACCAGATCAATCTTTCTGTTATAGAATTTAAAGAAGAGGCTGCGCAAAAAAAACTGTTCGCCTGCCATACAGTGTTATTAAGGGTTTGCGGCATAATGACGAAAAAGCCAAAGTATCAACAAGAATTAACTGAGCTTGTAGAGGGAGGCAGAGGAGCATCCCGTGATATTTGCCTGATCCGTTGTGTGTTTTTTGGCGTTTATAATGCACCCTACGAGTTTTTAATCGAAAAAAATGAAATCATCGTGTAATTGCAGATAAGAAAGGCTTTACTAAAAAAATAAACGCACAGTGGCACACCATAGACTATATTAGCCCATCTGAAGAGGGACGTTCCTATATTTAAAACGACTCAGCTCACAGCCCGCATAAGTAAGGATCGTAAGACACCTTCACGGAAACAATTGTCGCATTAAAGCGTGTAATTCATTTCGCTATGAACGGACAAACATTTACTTGATACAAATCTGAAGTTTAGCTTCAAAGGAAATTAAACTGCTGATAAGTACTCTCTCAAGATCCCTATGTTTGAAAATATTGGATTTACAAAATTAATTACACAATATGCACAGTTATCATGGGAGGATTTTATGGATGAGTACAGAATTTTGGGGCGTGGAATATAGACAGATTGATAAGCCCTTGCGATAATCAAATTATTTTACTCAGAAGAGTAATAAGCCTTGCAGTGCACGAGAATAAAAGCTAGGAATAATGTGGCCAAATAATTAGGGAAAGTTACCTGCTATAATGACAGAATGTATCGGCCACTGCTCTAAAGCTATTAAATGGACTAAAGAAATATCGTGGGGTAATTTGCTGTTTTCAAATCATCATTACCATGATCAAAAGACAGGCTTACTAAATGCCAGCGAAATTTATGGATCCTTTTTGATTCTTTTACTACTGTTGATTGCACTGTGTGAAAATAGATACAAACCTTTTAAAGATGTTTACCAATGGGCAGCGAAACAAAAATTGAGATACTCGCAATAGTTGTTATGCGTTGAACCCATTGAATTTGGGGAGAAATTTTATTGTGGGAGCAAACAAAGCAGACCTCTATGCACCGCTTCCTTTACGTATTAAAAAAGAAAAGAAAGGAGGTTGATTCCATAACATACATCCCATATTATGCTACAGCAAGATTTTTTAAAGCCTTAAAATTCTTACGACCGATTTAATTCGCAAGTAATTGATCTATATAAGGCTCAGCATTCAACTTTGGCTAAGGCTCGACACGAAATCGCCCACCCCTTCGGGCATAATTCTTTTTCAAACAGCGAGAGTAACAGACGACAAACCTCTAAAACATATAATCCGCACTAAATCAAAATTTTGATATGAAGAATAGGTATCTCTTTATTAATTTTCGCTTTAAAGCTTCACCCTTTACAAGCTAGAATTCGAAGAAATGATAAGAAACTTCATTAGACCCCGAAAATGGGTCATTGGTTCCATAGTAGGAGGTAGCGATGCAAAGTGAAGCCATCGCAGTTCAACCGTTTTCTGGCATTTAGCACGTGGGTAAAAGACGTGCGTGCGATCGTTCGTATCTTCCCGACGTGAGAGCGGCACGCCCAGCGAACAGTCTGCATGTAGTGTGTGGTGGTTTTTGGGATAGGACTCACGAGCCTTAGGTGCTTTTACCTAATGTAAGCGTTTTGCATGTTACCCTACGACAGAAAATTGAAGTTGAGTGTCTGATGGCTTTACTGATAGCGCCATTGCCAACGCGAATGCGTTTGGTTTGGAGGATGTAGATCAGTGGAGACTTGTAGTTCCGTATAAACGAAACAGCACCCAAGACCGAATAATGATTGGGAAGTTCTAGGCAGTGGGTGGGTGGTGGGCGGCTCTTCTGCGTGAGCGCAACCATTCAAGGTAGGGCTACCTTGTGCGCTTGGCGACCACTGCGAAAACAATCAAATTATGGAGTATTGGCGACTCATGGAAGAAAGGCTTTTAGCTACTCCTACAGAAAGTTAGCTATTGATCAACATGTTTTGCGCAAGAAATCAGACACTTCATATGTTTTGAGATTTTAAAGAACCGGCCCCCGGTTATTGTGGTAATTGCAATGTGATGAAAATTACGGCAATAGTGCGATATAGGGAACTGATGAGTTTGAAGTCCTATGGATGAAAACTTATTGCTTGATACTAGTTTATGACGAAATTTGTTTAATTCTAAAGAGGGTTATTCTGCTAAAAAAAACTACCTGAGAAAATCCAAGTCTTTTCTTATTTTTCTTAAAAAAGCGGACCAGATAACCCTACAGATTTGTTGATTTAGACAAGTGAAATAATAAAAATACAGCTGCGAAACGCAAAATCTATATCTAACGCCATTGGCTTAGTTCTCTGCTTGGTCTGGAAAAAATTTCCCTATCTCGATTATATCGGCCCGCTCACCGCACGGGCCGAGCCGTTTGCTCATTAGGTAAGCTGGTAAAACATTAACGCTCATTGAGCGAAAACCTATTTTAGGATAATTTCTGTACTCTCTCTCTGAAGCCGCTTGGTCGTTAGTAACACTTATATTAAAAACGAAAGAATAATATACTTGAAAACCTTGAACTGGGACTCATCAAATACGCACTCGCTCTTTACAGATATAAAATCTTGAGTGGAAATCCTCGTGTCTTGCGTTGTTCCCTCTTAAAGTGAATAGTGGACTTGCACTGATGCTCAATTATCAAGATTACGAAAGAAAATGCAGTTGCTGTGAGACGGACCTTTTGTTTTATTTGTGACCAAGGAGGGACGATAAAAGTGACAAGCTCAGCGTATTTTTGGGTTATCATTTAAACCCCATGAACAATTGAAATTGGGATTTGTGTGTTTTGTCCTATTGCAACATGCGTGCAAGATTTCAGCCTTACATATCCAATCACCCGTGGTGTTTTAAAACAATCTTAAAATATGGATCAACATTGCATATTTGAACACTAAGTGTTTGTTTCCATAAAATGATGTTTGTACTTAGTACATGCCTCTGAGTTTAAGCCTCGAAAATAAATTAGAAAAATCATCTTAATACAATTACAACAAATCTTAAAAGAAGATATTTAAAATTGCGAAGAGATTATTTATGTTGGTGTGATGACACAAGCAAGTAAGTTACAGTGTTGTCAACAATGATAGGCAAAGTCCGTCAGTTTTCCAAATGAAAACGCTGAGTACAGGAGCAAGTAAATTAGTTACAGCTAAAAAGTATTGATTTGTCGTCGTTTAATCCCAACAAGCTTTCAATTTTAGGCAATGACCCTAGTAACTTGGGTTCAGCCCATTGGCTCATAATCGCTGTTTTGTCATTGCGACGACTTGTGGAAAAAGGAAAATAACTTTTTAAGGCACTTCACAATTTCGGATTATGAGTGGAGAGCTACACTAAATAAAAACTATCGCGTAAGTAGATTCATTCGAGGCGGAAAAGCGAGAAACTATTCTATCGGAATAATTATATGATGTTATGACTGAATAGAACTTAGTGCTCTGTTTATCAGGGAAGCTTCGTTCTCTATTTTCCTGACGTACGCTTGTCCTGTGCTAAGCCCTTGGCGATCAAATTTAAAAAGAACCAGAAATAAACCTAACATTGTAGTCACCTGAACATCTTTTTGTTATTATGAGGCGTATTAAATCTGTTCACTCTCTTCTTTTAAACACACTGATTTTCTTGTCAGAGAAACTAAACTTGTTCATCAAGAAATGCTAATTTTTCATCTTTCGAAATTTTATTGCTGGTACAAGGCATCTAGATTAATCTCTGACCAATTTTCCAATTGATGTGTATTCCCAATGGCTTTAGCGTCAAATTAATTATTTCTTATTTGTTTCAACGTATTCGATTCATTCGTTAGTTGGAAGAATAAGTTGGTTGACTTTTTATAGTTTCATCTACGCTTACCTTTTATCATCTGGATTTTCATTAAAATACCGAGAAATTGTTGTGATACCAGTTTTCGTTTTTGCCAATTCATCTCTATATAGCATGGTTTTCCTTAATTTTTTTTTGGCAAAGATAAATTATTTTCAACTACAAGAGATCAGTACATAGGGATAACTTTAACGGTTTGCTTATGCATTGGTTTTAAGATTGTTGCTATAGTTTTGCTCTGAAATTTAAAATAATCTGGAAATTTCTGACAAGAGCTCAATTTCTATATGCAGACAGAGAGTCATCGGGTCATGGGCATTTGACTGTCTAGAAGACATACGGGCTTTTCATTTTAGGCATGAAAAGGGCAAACGTTTATTTGCATACGGCAGAAATCTTCAAGTATTAGGCGAGGCAAAAGCTAAATGCAA
>Ga0163217_1032005_pt1 | contig 14144 bp, 14 predicted proteins | sample SynspAceP_FD_185933 | JGI IMG/M metagenome (GOLD analysis project Ga0163217, IMG submission 185933) | Saline lake microbial communities from Ace Lake in Antarctica - Synechococcus sp. Ace-P (PacBio error correction) | ecosystem: Environmental > Aquatic > Non-marine Saline and Alkaline > Saline ... | reverse complement strand
TCCAGACAATGTGCAGATATGGAGGCAGAATTAAGAATTCTTGCCGTTATTGACTGTTTTATCGTTCAAAATTGAGAATTTGGGACAAAATAGGCGTGTTGCTGCGTGAACCAACACGCACACGGGAATGGGGAACGACTCAGGCCGTCTCAGCACCCTGGGGCCTTCTATACGACGATGCTCTGAGCGCCATGGCAGGCGCGGCGAATGCCCACCACTCGCCGCTGCATCCGCTTTGCCCAGGGACTGGGCGTTATGGCTGGCCTGTGCCTGCCAACCTGATTCGCCTTTCGGGCCCGCCATCCCGCCACGCTGCTTGCGGCGGAGAAACGGTGGGGCCTGAGAAACGCTGCCTGCTGCGGGCCGGCGCGCCAGTTCAGCAACGGTTGTTGCCGGCCCTGGGCCGCCAGGGCACGCAAGCCGGACCGCGACTGTCAGGCGACGCCGCCGCCGATGGCTTTTCTGCCGCCGGCTGCAGGTTGCGCCTCGGCAAAACCGCCCAACCCCATGCACCCTTTTTACCTGCCGAAAAAACTCAGAACCTATGCCTGGAGAGCGTTCTGATCCAAAAATCGTGGGGCAGCAGCGATCCAAACGCTCCCAACCCGCCCTTCCTTTCCATCAGAAACATCAGCAGAACTGATCATTTTTTAATGACGATAAGAACCACTTGGATATAACTTTCGATCCCACGCCTGATCAGCCAGCCGGTTGCCTCCAGCACAATCCTGCAGATACCACGAGCTGATGGCCAACACGGAGACAAGCCCCCGCGAATCAAACCGCGGGGTTTCAACGAACGGAGCAGACCAGCACGAATCAGCTGAGCTCTCAGCGAGAGTTTTTGATTGCCGCCCAAAACGGGCAACCAGGCCAGCAAGTCCAAAACTCCAGCCATGGCCTACGCGATCGCCAACGGCCATCGCAATTACGAACAGAGCCGTCGCCTGCAGCCCATCCAGCCAGTCAGAGGCGTGCCCTGGCACCAGGACTCCGTCGGGCTCCAGATCGTCCAGGCCTCTTGAAGTGGTTCAAGACCTCATTGCGGTGTCGTTTGCGTGGGTCTGTTCTGCGTGATGGCCCTGCAACTCAGAGCCATCTTTGTCTGTCGTTGTTTAGGAAATTCCTGGAAACAACAAAAGCAAGGCACTACGCAAAATGCAATGTGCTTCGCCGAAACAGCCAGCGACTCGATGCTGCCTAACCGCAGCAGCAAATCGTGCGAATTGCCCTGCAGGAGAGTAGTAGCCCTCTGAAGTTCTCCCTCTGGAGTCTGTAAAGACCCAATACAACCCAGAATTAAGGACAAAAAAGAGTCGCGCAGCAAGCCTCAGCACTTCTCGGAGCCACATCCACGATGAAGGCATCGAGTCGTGGTCTCGGCACCATGCTTGAGTTTGGCCATGATCTGATCCAATGAATACTACGCTTCCAGCTCCAAAGGATCCCTCTACCTCATTTGCGTCGGCGCTGATCAGGCATTGAGTTGCTGCTTGCGGGCCATGTCATTCAGCTCTGGGTTCTTTGGGGACGCCCCAAGGCTTGCCTTGAGAGGCCGGATCCGTTTCTCATGCAGAAGTGTCTATTCTCGCGATTGATGTAGATACGATCAGGCGCAGATCGCTCTGGGGTAGCAACCATTGTCTTCTTTATATTTTCTGCCTGAGCAATTGAGATCTCCCACTTCGTGTATGCATCCAACTTGATGCGATGAAGAAATGGAAAACCATTCTCCACAGTGATGCTTGATTTTGGCACCAAACTCCACAGGCTGCCCTATGCTTTTCCTCGAACGATCGGCCTTCACCTGCTTCTGGACCCCAGGTGCACAGCGAGGGATGCTTTGGGTATTGGCTTTTCGAGAAGGATGGCTTGCTGCCGTGGCCGTTCACTTTGCAGGCCAGAAGCTTCTGCACAGTGGCTGCTTTGAGGCAGAAAGGCTTGGCCCAACAGCGATCAACGCGTCGATCGACTCAAAGATTGCGCCTGCAGGTAGCTGAGTCTTCCTCACTGCAGCCTTGATTTTGCGCAGACCTTGGCTTTTCTGCTTGGCGATCGTGAGGAAGCTGAAAGAAGCTTTTTTCGCGGTGGTAGTGGGGCGATTGGCGTCCAAAACCTTTGGACTGATGGCAAGATCATCGATAACTTTTCAGTGCCATTCCTCGCCTCGTTGAGCAGCTCAAATCGGTAGGGTAGGTTGATGGTCTGCAGGGGTGGCAGAAGCCATCAATAGCTGATCGATCCCCCAGTCTTGCCTTCTGGCAGTTCAGCTGGCTTGATCATCGAATCAAGTGGAGAGCTGCGCGCCACCGTTCTCCAATCTGATGATCCGGCTCATCGCTGTCATCAACTCTGGCAAGCTACAGCTTCAACCAGCATCTTCTTTTGCCTCGCTGGCACAATCAGCTATTGATCTTGCCAGATCTTTATCTGATAGTCGCTTACGGAAATGAACCTCATCGATGATCAAAAAGGGGCTTGCTTGAGTAGCCAGAGAAGCCAAGAAAATTACTGCATGTATGGATTTTTCCTGGATCTTTTGCAGTACCAGTATCTCCTCATTCACTCAGACCAAGCCGCATGTTGATGTTAAAGAGCGCCAAACGCGTAGGCGTACGATTTGGACAGGAGGCTCCGATCGTTGGCGCTGACTGTGGTGCGTAGGACGTTCAAGCTCTTTTCCCAGGTATCAACTGAGCAAGAACCACCAGCGGTTATCTGGAATTCAAGTGTGCGCCAAAGGAGGTGGAACTCCTCGATTGGAGAGCGGGCCATTATGATGTTTCGATACATTCGTGGCGTTACACGATGTAGCGAGCAAGGATTTGCTCGGTCAGGCCAGTTTAGCGCTTTGATTGCTCAAACCAGCTGCAGGGCAGGGGTTTGGCTTTTTCAGGAAGCCTGTTTACCACCCTGAAGTTCCACGCGGTCACTCCGACATCCTGTTCATCCTGATCCTGGTTGAAACTGTTCCGGCTGCTGATATCTATTGCAGGAGCAGGCGCGTTTCGATCGGTGTGGTCCGTGGAGATCGCGATTTGGTTCGGTTTTGCGCGAAGTGATTGTTCACCGGGTGCTGGGAAAACCCGATTGGCGACAGATCTCGCTGTTCTGTGCCTTCTGGCCTCCATAGGCCCTGTGATTGTGTTACGTGTTTGGGTGCCTACCACCCTTTTGGCCGTTGCGTGACCCAGAAGCCCACATGTCCGCTCGCACAAACCATTCCAGGTAGGCAGGCCACAAGCAGGGGCAACAGCGCCACGGCTAGAACAGATGAGGACGGTTAAGCCAGCTGTGCAATCGACCACTTCACCTCCAGGTAGCGATCGCCACACGCCTGGCCACCGTCAGGCCATTAGCCGGGCAAAGCCGCAACTGCTCTTCCACCTCCTCGCGCAAAAGCAGCCGCAGCGAATGGGCGTAATCGGCACGGCAACCACCACCGGTGCGGTTCGACCATTTGTGCCAGACACCAGTGCCTCAGCATCGAGCACCGTTTCGGGGCGATGCAGGATCGCCACGACAACGACCGCCCGGCTGAACCAAGTTTGATGAACGGCTGCCAGAGCACCTGGGGTCGTGGAAGATGGTGAAGCAGGCTGTTGCCTTACCACACGCTGGCAGAGCGCCTGGAAGATCGGCCGCAGGGCAAACACGCCTGCCGAAAGGCGAACGGCTGATGCAATGGGGCTTGGACTGTCGTCCGGGCTTCGCGATCTCCCAGCACGCGGCAGCCCCGTCGATACCGAGCACCAGGGCTGTTTGGGTAACGATGGCCAGGAGAAGGTTGATGGTTGCCTGGTCGCAGCCGAGATCGACGATGTGATCACCGAGATTCAGCGCCGAATTGGGTTCAGCGATGCATTCTAGCAGGCGCCTGATCGCTGCTGGCAAAGATCCGCTTGCGCATAGGCTGGGCCTTGCAGGGGGGCGTCATCGTTCGGCTCGGCAGATCACTCTCCATCTCCCCAGCTCATCCAAAAGGCGTTGTTGGCACTCTTGGGCCCTGCAACAGGGCGGGGCGGCAGCCGTTTCAGGACCCATCAAACCCACAAAAAGCCCCCTCGCAGTGAGGGGGGTTTGAGGGAAAGGCATGGCTGAGCCAAACAGGGTGACTCCGCTGCGGATCAGCCGGATGGAAGGCGTGATCAAAGGCCACAGGGGGGCTTCTGCAGAGGCCAGGTCAAGCGGGAAGTTGCTGAGCGTTGCGCTCGTGCATCACTTCCATTTGCCAGACCGGCACGTTTCAGCACGTCAGCCCAGGTGTGATCACGCGGCCTTGGCCATCGAGGATCGACTGATTGAAGTTGAAACCGTTTTAGGTTGAAGGCCATTCGTGTCAGCCAAGGGCGGTGAACCAGATGGCCCACAACCGGCAGGTGGCGAGCAGGAAGTGCAGGCTGCGGCTGTTGTTGAAAAGAGGCGTACGGGAAGATCAGACGAACCGAAGTAGCGGGGCCGCCACGATAGTTTGTAGGTCTCTTCTCTTGGCCGAACTGTAACCGTAAGTTCTGGCTCTCGCTTTCGGTCGCTTCTCACGAACCCAAGGAAGCTGGTGACGGAGTGACCGTGCATGGCCGAGAACAGGAGCCGCGAAGACACCAGCCACCACAGCATGTGGAAGGGGTGCATCAGATGTGGTGCTCGGCTGTGGAACACAACATGAAGTGAAGGTGCCGGAGATGCCCGAGGGGCATGCCATCAAGAGACGACCTGGACCGAAGGGGTAGATCAGGGAAGACAGCCAGAGGCAGCCGCCACAGGGCGCTGTAGGCGACCACAGATCCAGGGCGCATTGCGAGGGCGGATAGGAGAGTTCCCCACTCGCGGCCCATGTTAGCAGAAGATGCCGATCAGAAGTGGAGGATCACCAAAGCTGATAGGGAACCGCCAGGTTGTACAGCCACTCATCGAGGCTGGCGGCTTCCCAAGGATCGGCGTAGAAGTGCAGGCCGATGGCGTTGCTGGAAGAACAACAGCACCCGGGAGATGATGTTGTTGCCGTACATCAGGAGCCGGCGAACAGGCTCGCGGTATGCCGCGATGTCGACAGGGGGCGCGGCACGAAGGCCACGATGAAAGCAGATGGTGGCAGCCGCAGGGGTGGGATCCATCAGCACACCGAACCAACGACCATAACAGCGGTTGTTGGTGGATGGTGACACCACTTCACAGAGAACTGACTCCAGGCAGAAGCGCCGGGACGCTGCTGAACGGTGGTGGTCATAGGAAACGGGAGGTTATGCCCAAAAAGGAGCGAGGATAAGGACGAATGGCCAGGCGGACGTTTTTTCTCTAAGGAAGTCTTGTGAAAGGAACTCCGAAGAGGGAAGCCGTTGCCGCAACAGGCCAGAAAGCTTCTGCCGGTTGCACTTAGGCACTGGTAACGGAATTCTTGCGCTAGGTGTTGGAATCCGATGTTAAAACACCTCCCTGCAGGCGCCTTAAACCACACTGCCCTGCCACGGCAGCCTGAGCAACCGGGCTTCGGAGTGTGGTCATGGCAGATGAACAGGGGCCCATAGCTGCAAAAGCTATTTAAGGTTTTTTTTGGAATCACCCTCCTCAGCGTTTTTTATGGTGTTGATCTGTTGGGATTTGAAAGGATCCCGTTTCCTCCGAAACCGTTCCGGTTCATGAAAGCTCGCCGGTCGCCGCCACCAGCGTGGAGCGTAGAGGGGCTTGTTCATCTCTGGAGGCGAACGGCCTGGCCAAACACTGAGGCACTGCCTAGGAGTGCAGTGATTTCTTTGGTCTGAGCCTGGCGAGTGTCGTGGCGTTTCCTGTCCCAGCGCTCCCTGGCATGCGTGGCCTTGGGGCCATGGCCCTTGCTCTGGGCGGCTGCTGGTCTGCTCCGGAGAAGAGAACCAAAGGCATCGAAGAACATGGGAGCAGCGATTGAGCAGGTCGAGCAACGGCTTGCCAGCCCGGCACGCAGCAATCCGGCTGATCAGCCGGCAAACTCCAGCCGGAGTGGTCAAGTCGCTCACCTTCCGGCATGGGCAGTGCGACGATCGCCTGCGCATCTACTGGCGGACGAAACCAGCAGCGATCTGCCCTGCACCATGGAACACGGCACCTGGCTGGCCGGCTGAATCCTTGCCCTGATCCTTGCTTTGATGGAATGGGCACCTTGGCCCTCCCCATGCAGCCCTGAAGCCCGCCGTCCGACTCTGGTTCGGCCTGATTATTGGCCGTGGATTGCCAGCTTGAAGGCATCGCCACCACCAGGTCGAGGCCCAGGCTGACTTTCCGTTCAACCTGCCAACGGGCGACCAACCTGGCGCGCATGAAGGCCGAGACACTCACGGTGGCCTTAACTCTATCGACGGATGCCTGCATGTACGACCCGACAGCGCGGAATTGTCTTGTCGAGAGCAATGACGAGGGTGTCCTGTTCCGTTTCTGGAGGAGCGCCCGGTGGCAACAGCTGGAACTCCCCGCCAGCTTTGAAACGGAAAAAAACTGTTGATCGCCGGCCGATGGCCGCGAGGTGCTTGAGGTGATCTATAACGGCCCCGTTCGCATTCACTTCCGCTAGTCAGCGCTGTGTCGCCAAACCCGGCGCAGTGAGGGTCTGTCAACGCCTCTACCAAGCTGGCCTGAGGATGGGCCAGTGTTTGTTGCGGGTGAGGCTGAGGCAATGCCCTTCTTACCCCGTAGGCCGGCCTCGTGAATGACACGGCCAGCAGCGGTGAATCTCGGCCGTTGGCCTCAGGCCGAGCGTTATGCCGTCTGGGTGAGGAAGAGGGGGTCGCCGGGGTGAAGAGGCTGCCAGTCCGGTGCTGGCGCTGGGGATGCAGGCAAGCGCCGGCTGCCATCGGCCTGACGGGGGAGATCCAGGCTGCCGCGGTGGAGTCTGTGAACGATCAGCGGCGGCAAGCTTCAAGCCGCCCGGCCTGGGCGTCGGCCAGCACCTGCAGGGCCGCTTCGACGGCCAGCTGAGGTCTGGCGGAAGTCGTGGCGGTGATCACCCCCTGGGGCACAGGCCCCACCTCGATCACCAGCCGCAGGGCCAGCGCTCGATCAGGAATCCATGCTGGAGTCATCGTCTTCGTGCAGGTAGAATCCGGCAGGCGAGCAGGCCCTGGATTACCGGCGGCACAAGGCCAGGTTCGCGGGGCGGCGGCCCGTAGAGCACCAGAGGTTGCCCATCGCCGAAAACGGGTGGGCTGTGCAGGATCGAGGACAACCCGGGGGCAGGCTCTGACGCCGCTTCGGGCCGTGGGCAGCGAGCAACTGCGGGCCCGCGGATCTCCAGCTCCTGCTGCTCGGACTTCCTCCACAGGGCAGGCTGGAACGGAGCGATTTCAAGATCACTTATCGAGATTGAACGCCTCTGCGGCAAGGCGGCCGGCGTTGCCGATCACCAGATCGACATTCAGACCATGGCTCTGCAGGGAGCTGGTTCCTGCGCCAGTGCTCCACAGCCAGGCTGCATTGCGCTCGTTGCCATGGGTCCCGCCACCACCAGCACCCGCCCATCCGCCATCAGCACGCCTTCTCTTGCAGGCTGGTCGCCCAGCCTTTTGGGCCAGCCTTACAGGATGGGCCCATGGCGAATCCAGAGTTGATTTCAGGCCTCTGGAGCACTGGAAGATGGCCATTCCCCCCCCCGTGGTGGCCGCCGTCAGACAGGCCTGGCAGTGGCAGTGGCATCAATTAATGGAGTGGGCTGGGCGCCAGCCGATGCCGAAGGCAACTACCCGCCGCCCGGCCGGTTGCCTTTCGTGGCCCTTCGCCGCTGCGGGCCCAGGCCGGCCAGGCCTGGTCAGCACGTGCTGATTGTGTGGGCGCAGCTGCCCCTGGCGCACCGGCCTGGCTGGTCTGGGCCCTGCGCACAAGCTGCAGGGATCGCTTGAGCTGCTCATGGTCGTGGAGCCTGATCCGAAGGCCGGGCGCTGCGCTTCGCTGACCCCCTTCGAGGCGCAGAAGGCCTGATTAGATCTCTACCGCCGCTGCGGAGCGCCTGCGGGAACCCGCCGCCACCGTGCCGGTGCTCTATGACCGGGGGGGAGCGCCGCATTGGTGGTCGGAGAAAGCGCCGCCTGATCGAATTGCTCCAACCGTGTTGGCGCAGGCTTTTCCAGAGCCAACGTGTGGCCAGATCTGGAACCTTAGCCGGTGGCCGAGGCCATGAGGGCTGGCCGCGGGCGGCTGCAGGGGGCTGTCAACCGATGGGGGTGTACCGCTGCGGCTTCGCCCGCACCCAGGCGGCCTATGACCGCGCTGAAGCCGAGCTGTTTGCGTTTCTCGGCGAGCTGGAGGCGACCCTACTCAGCAGAGGGCCTGGGATCTGCGGCTCCCAACTCACGCCTGGCCATGTGGTGCTGTTTTCCCACCCTGATCCGGATGGAGATGGTCTACGCCCCCCTGTTCGGCTGCAAGCCGCAAAGCCGCCTCTTGGCAGTCCCCGGCCACTGTGGGGACTGGCGGCGGCGCTTCCATGGTCTGCCGGCCGTGCGGAGGCCCACCTGCTTCCCGGAGGCCTTGGCGGCGCGATATCGGTGCCCTGTTCCGCTGCCAGCCCTCGGGATCGGCCGGCGGGCCCCGATCTGGCCCACTGGTGTCTGGATCTCCAGGGAGCGCCGGCCATGACCGAAACCATCAGCGAGCAGCCAGGAGGCCAGAAGGGCCCGGCCACAGGCCCGGCTGATCCGGTGTTGAGGGGGTCTACGGGCTCTACACATCACCGACACCGGGACGGCGCGAGGTGCTGGGCTATCGCCTCGCCCTGCTGGGCTGTTGCCGCTGGCCAGGCCTCCTGCTCGGCTGTAGGAGCCACGGCGGGCACCGTGCTCTGGGCCCTGGCTGCTCGTGATGAGCGGCTCGGGCCTCGGCCTGGCGCTGCGCTGGATTTCACACTTATGTGCGTTCCCCTGCATCGCGCCCGCAACTGTTTCTGGCTTGGCATGGGCTGGCCTGGGCGGACTGCCCTAGCACTTGCGGGTGGGACCGCCCAGATTGCTGCCCACATTGGCGCTGATTCCGCTGGATCTGGGCGTTGGGACCGTTCTTCGCCGCCCTTCGCCGGCGTGGCTTCAAAGAATTTTTCTGCTTCAGCGGCCGAAGCGGTCGGGGTGACGCTAGCTGCTGCCGGTGAGCCTGCTGGGCCGGCTCACCGGCCTGTTACGATACACAGCACCGCCTTCACCCTGCTGAGCGGTTTCAGGCCGGGGACATTGCTGCTGCTGCTCTGCCTGCCGAAAGTTCGATGGCTTGCCGCTCGGCGATGTGGGCGACAAGGAGTGTCTTTGCTTACCTGGAGAACAACGACAAACCCTCGAACGGTGGAGTTTGATCAGCCTGGTGGGAGTCGGGCAAAGACTTCGGCATCAAACCCTGTTCGAGAACCTTCACGCTGCATGTGGGGGAGAAGAGCGGCTGGGCTGATCGCCCCAACGGGGCTGGCAAGTCGACCCATGCTTCAAGCTTGCTGGCCGGCCAGGAGACGGCCCGGGGGAAGTGGGAACGACGGGCCATCGCCACGCTCAAGGTGGTGATGGATGAGCCAGGAGCCGGATCTTTGAAGGCCAGCCGCACCGTGCTGGAGCAGGGGACGAAGGCTGACGGGCGAAAGATGACTGTGCGTCGGTTCACCGCGTCAGCGAGGCCCTGGCGGAGGAACCAAAGCGCCGGAGATCCGGGTCACACGCCCTGCTGCCGAGCTGGGCACCTGCAGGGCCCGCCTTGACCAATGCCAGGCCTGGGACCTGGGCAGCAGTGCCTGGGGTTGCTCGACCGGCTCGGCATCCAGGGACTTTGCAGCAAACAGGTCGGCAATCTCTTCCGGCGGTTCGTAAGCGGCTCGCCCTGGCCTCGGCCCTGGTGCGGAACCGGAATGATGCTGCTGCTGGATGAACCGACCAACCATTCTCGATGCCCAGTGCATCGACGGGCTGCAGTCAGCTGAGAGCGCTTGAGCGGTGCCCTGGTGCTGCGTCACCCACGACCGCTACTTAACCTCGATGGCGGGTCCACCGGCCGGATCGTCGAGCTGGATCGGGGCGAAGCGCGCAGCACGCGGCAACTTACGCCGCCTACCTGCAGACAAGTCCGTGAGGAGGCCGCCGAAACGCCGCCACCGCCGCAAGTTCAAGGAGCACTCGCGGCGGGAGCTGGAATGGCTCAGCCCGCGGCCCCCAGGCCAGGAGCAACGAAGCAGAAAGCCCGGATCAACGGATTCGAGGCGGATGCGCGAGGCACCCCACCGCCAGGCCAGGGCCAGCTCAGCCTCGCACGCCAGCCGGCGGATCGGCCAGGCGGGCGAAATCACGCCGAGAACGTGGCGATCCCGCCGTACCGGGCGGGGGACGCAGTCTGCTGCGGGAGTTTCAGCTTACGACTTCATCCCGAGACCGGGTCGGTTCATCGGCCCGAACGCTCAGCAAATCCAGCCTTCTCGATCTGATCGCCGGCCGGCGCGGCAGGGCCGGAAGGGCGGCAAGCCTCGAACTTAGTAGCACCGTGAGCTGGGCCCTACTTCGACCAACAGGCCGAGGCTCTGGTCGCTTGGCGGTTGGCACTGGACGCAAAGTGATCGAGTAACGTCCAGGAGGCGGCCAGCCAGATCGATCTCGGGCGGGGTATCCAGGTCAGCGCATCCCAGCTGCTGGAGCGCTTTTTAGTTCCGCCGCCAGCAGCAACAGCCGATCAGCAAGCTCTCGGGGGCGAGCGGCGACGGCCATCTCTGCGGCTGCTGATCCAGGGCCCCCAAACGTGCTTGCTGCTCGATGAGCCCACCAACGATTCTGGATGTGCAGCGTTTGACCGTGCTCGAAGATTTTCTCGAGGATTTCCTGGCTGGCCGGTGTGTGGTGAGTCTCCCACGACGTTACTTCCTCGATTCGCACCATCGACCGCCTGTTCTGGTCGAGGACGGCCTGCTCAAGCGCTTTGAGGGCAACTACACGCTATCTCGCCCAGGCCGGCCCGGCCAACACGCAGGCGACCTCAAACGGCGGCGGCGAGCCCAAGGCAGCAGCGGCGCCCCCAGCAAGCCCCCGGTAAAAGGGCCATGGCAACAGCCTCGGCGCAGGCAATGGAAACAAGGCGGCTGGTGCGGGAAAAGACGACGGCGGCGCAGTTTCAGCGAAAACCGCGAAAACTCAGCGAGCTGGGGGCCAGCTTGCCGGCTCGAAGCGCAGCGCAGCCAGCTGGGCAAACAGCTACTGGCGGGCGCTGGAGCGCGACTACGGCAGCTCGACAGCCTCACCCAGAGCTCTCGGCCCTGCGGAGCGCATTCACCGCGCCGAGGAACGCTGCCTTGAGCTCAGCGACCTGCGGGCTTGTCAGCTCCAGCCCACAAAGCTTTGCTCAAGAAAAAAAAAAAAAAAAAAAAGAAAAAAAAAAATGGGCTGGCGGCGCCCCGTTAGGGTGAAGCGCCGACATGTCTGGTTGTCGAAACCGACCGTACCCGATGAACAACCCATCGCGAGCACATCTAAGATCAGACCGAAATCGAAGCCGCCAAGGACCGTTGGGCGACCAAGCCAAGCTCGGACCACCTCGAGGACGAGCCAAGTCGCTGAGGAGTTACAAGACCCACCACCTGAAGGGACGACCACGGATCCCAATTCCCTAGAGTTTATTGCGACCTTCAAACCCGGAAGCCCCGAGTGCCGGTCTTACGACGAACTGATTCCGCGATCCCCAGACTGCTCCAGATGGCGGCCCAAAACAGGCCGTCAGGCCGGAGCGGGTCACCGCTGAGATCTTGAGCACCTCGCTTCCCCAAGCGCTCTGCCAGCCGTGCAGATGCTTCAAGTCCAGGTGCCTCGTGCGAGCCAGTTCGATCTTGTTTGGGGCCAGCAGCGGGGCTGTCCCTTGAGGCCAGGCCATAGGCGAGCAGGCTCCTCTTCCACCACGCCAGAATCGGCCACCACATCAGGGCTGCCGGGCATCACACCAGGTGACAACGAGCAGCACTGGTTCGCTCGATGTGGCGCAGAAAATCGTGGCGAGTCCGGCACCCAAGCCGCAGCCACGGCGATCAGGCCGGGATTGTCGGCGAACACGGTGCCTCTCCACTTGGCCTGCGACACGACGCCGAAATGGGCACCGGGTGTGAAGGGGTAGTCGGCAATTTCGGTTTTCGCTGCTGAAAGCACGCTGATCAGGTTGCTTTTGCCGGCGTTGGGCAGGCCGATAGATGCCCACCTCAGCCAGCAGCTTGCAGTTCCAGCTGGATAGGCGCATCTTCCGCGTCTTTTGCCTCGGTGAATTTCTCAGGGAGCGCGGTTTGCGGTTGCTGACGTAGGGGCATTGCCGAGCCCGCCGCGCCCTCCCGCCGCCACCCGCAGGCGTTCGCCGGCTCCACGATACACCGATCAGGCGCCAGGTGACCTGATCACGCACCTCGGCTTCCACGGGACCCGCACCACCAGGCATCACCTTCCACCGGGCACCGGAGCTGCGGTTGGGTCGCCGCACGCCCTCTGGAGCAGCAAACAGGCGTTTGTACTTGAATCACAGCAGGCGTCTGCAGGGTTGGGGATCGGCCCCAGCCAGAGGCCCGCCATGGCCGCATCGGCCGCCGGGGGCCCACCGGCCGGCACATATTTTTTCACGTCGGAAGCCACGATTGGCCGTCGCCGCCCGGCCGCCCTGGACCGGCGGACGCGCTTGATCACATTGACTTGCAAAGGAGACCCTGAAGAGGCGGGGCAGGTGAGAGCCAACCCTAGGTCGCTGGCGTCTGAGGACCGGTCTTGGCAGAGGTTTTCGCTTCGAGCAGGTCAGTAAGACCTTTCCAGCCCGGCGGGGAGGTGCGGCCGTGGAAAGTGTCCGCCAGCTGGATCCTGACCATTTCACGACGGCCGAATTTCTCGTCCTGGATGGGTCCGTCGGGGCTGCGGCAAGAGCACCCTGCTGCGGATCCTGGCGGATTGGAAACCCCAGCAGCGGCGAGGTGCTTGGTGGGGGATCGGGCGGTCACGGGCTGGCGCCCGGCCAGCGGAACGTGCATGGTGTTCCAGAGCTACCGCCCTCTTATCCCCACCTCAGCGTGGCCGGCCAACATCGGCTTCGGCCTGCGGCGCAGCCGCCCCTCAGCCCTGCCGCAAAACTGCTCCAGGACGCCATGCATCGCCTCAAGCCAGCCCCTGCCCCCGTGGCCTTGAGGATTCCCTCGCCCCGGGAGGAGGCCATCAGCCGGGCGGATCGCCACGGTGCGAACAAACTCGGGCTCACACCCCTGCTCGATCGACTGCCGAAAGGAGCTCTCCGGCGCGCCAGAAGCAAACGGGTGGCGCTGGGTCGGGCGATCGCCCGCCAGCCCTCGTGTTTCTGATGGATATTTGAAAACCCCTTCAGCAAACCATCGGACGCCAAGCTGCGCACCGGCACCCGGCCCAGATCGTTGACCTGCAAGCCCAGCTCGGAGCACCAACACCCTCTACCGTCACCCACGACCAGGTCGGAGGCGATGGCCGATTGGGCCACCGCAATCGCCGTGCATCAACCGCCCCGGACGGCTCCAACAGCTCGGCACGCCGATGCAAAGCTCTACCAAGATGGCCGGTCGAATCTGTTCGTGGGCCCAGTTTTCAATCGGCAGCCCGCCGATTGGAACCTGCTGGCCGGTGCTGGCGGTGGGTGGGCGACCAGGTGCAAGCTGGGCTCAGGACCGCTTTCTGGTGGAGGGGGCCCAGCGGGCCAGCCCCTTGATTCCACCTACCACCAGCGGGCGACCTACGAAGGGGCAATCAACCCGCGGCGGCCTGGCGGCCAGAAAAAAAATCTCCCAAAATCGCCCCCCGCTGCCACCGCAACCATCCCAGCCGAGGTTCTTTGCCACGTTGAAGCCCCTCGGCCAACGAAGCGCTTTGAATTTCAGCTGCCGGCCTGCTGGGATGGGTGGGGACCCCCAACCTGGGTGCAGGTTTTTTTGCGCGGCGACCCCTTCCAAGCCCCAAAGATTTGAAGGGCCCCTTGGACCCAAAGGGGGGACGGGGTCCCAATTCTTGGAAAATTCGGGGGGGGGGGGGGGGGGAACCCAGGGGGGGGCGGGGGGAGCTGGCCCCCGAGCTTTTTTTCTTTTCCGGGGAATTTTTTTTTTTTTTTGGCCCCAAAAATTTTTCCCGGGGGAAAGGCCTTTGCCCCTAGCGGCGGAGGGCCAGGGGGCCTTGGCCGGAGATCTCTCT
>Ga0163217_1082886_pt1 | contig 14145 bp, 13 predicted proteins | sample SynspAceP_FD_185933 | JGI IMG/M metagenome (GOLD analysis project Ga0163217, IMG submission 185933) | Saline lake microbial communities from Ace Lake in Antarctica - Synechococcus sp. Ace-P (PacBio error correction) | ecosystem: Environmental > Aquatic > Non-marine Saline and Alkaline > Saline ... | reverse complement strand
TAAAAGTCGACACAAGCTATGGGGGCCCAACATATCTCTCTCGATGATATAATCTTCTCCATTTCGAAGATTCACAAATTGCGAACGAAGTGGATTCGTATTTTGGAGGACAAAGTAAGGAAATGTGGAGAGTTAATCTTAGTCGCAACAGAATTCAACCGGTACAGAAGCCGTATTCAAGGTTCGCCAGTGGTTGCAATCGCAGGAAAGATCACATTGGCGTCCTGTCAGAAAACTCAGACGACCCCGTCCGTCAAACTAAATCAGAGACCGCAGGGATCGGTGATTTTCGGGAAGAAGAATTTAAGCACTGTCATGGTCAAAACTTAAAAAATTGCTGACTCTAACGCTTTTTATGTGCTGAAAACACTGGGAGGAAAACCGGGGCGTTCGCGGACGAAACCGCCAATCCGTCATTCTTCTTTGGTTGCAAGACTAAAAGGAGTCGAGATGGATCTCAGAAGCGGAAAAGTTGGGGGCCACCCAACCTATTGGCGAAGCGCGCGATGTTGCTTACTGACGAAAAACTAGCTCGTTCACCCCCCAGGAAGGAGGCGATCATTGCCACGAAAGCCAAGATGCGAAATACCGACCCCACTTTCCGGTGCAGGTTTCATTTGGTTTCACGAATGCGTGCCTCGGGCCTGCTTTGCGGAAAGATCCACATTCGGGGCAGTCTTATGAGCATCGCAAGAGCTGGGATCGCAGTCGGCCTGGAGTTTCTGGCCTCGATTCTTCGCCACTCGACTGCCTGACCTATTACTGGCTAAGTAACCACATCGCATTTGGCCTGAGAACACGTTAGCGATGTGTCGCGAGGTGGAGCGATGAGGAGTCGCCCGGCGATGGCTGAGGCTGTTCCCGTACCGCCCAAGAAGGGCGACGGGGACGCCGAAGAACCGACGCAGCCTGAAATCAAAACATTGATCGTAATTCAGCCCGAGGTGCTAGCTGAGAGACGCCGGCGGCTGAGCGATGTGAGGAGCGTGGATGCGTTTGCGTTGGCTGAAACATTGCCCCGACGTTGCAACCGTGAGACGAGTGCACACGGAGAACAGAATTTTGGGGAAGGGCGTTTAAACTTCAAATTTTCTCGATGAAGCCAGCCTGTTGGCCTGTGCGCCTACGTTGACCTCAATCGATTTCGTGCCGGCGGATCGCCCGAAACCCCCGAGGACAGGCGACTACACCGGGGCGGAGGATCGCATCGACGACCCGGTGAGCGAAGGATCGAAGCGGGCCCAGCACGCACGCTTGGGAGCCGGGAGTTCCCTCGGCGTGCTAAAAGAGCGGTTGGATGTTGAGCCGATCGAAATTTGAACGAACAGCACGATGCGGTCGGCCCTGTTTGGAAAAAAAAATGACTCCCGTCGACGCGCAAGTTCAAAAGGATTTTCTCGCAGTGTTCGTTAGCCCGTTATCTGGGAGTTGCTGGATTGGACGGGCCGCCAATTGCAAAAAGACAAAGTGGGCAAGATCCCCGAGCACTTTGCCACCGATCCTGAGCCGGATCGGGGCTCGATCCTCCTGGCTGGTTGTGGACGTGGTGCGTAAGTCGGCGGGTGTTCAAGCGAGCGACAGCACGCGAAGAGTCTCGCTCAGGAGGCGCATCCGCTGCGGACAGGGTCTGGTTTGTGCCCCGAGAGAATCGTCGGGCCTGTCTTCGGACTAAAAGGCGACTTCGTCTTCATTGCCGATAGCGAAAAATCAGGGGAGTGGCGAGGTCACCGCTGCCGCTGCGATCGGCCTGTTTCCAAGAGCTGTGCGGGTCCGGACGGAAGCGAGGCCAGGAATCGGACTGCCGAGAAATCGCAGGAGGGCACACACAATCAGCTTGCTACGGGACCTGATTCACCAGCCCCGGCAGAATGTGGGTGGGCCCCTTCTTTTTCTTCTTTTCCCGGGACAGAATGTGGGGTGGCCCCTTCTGCTTCCGCCCCTTCTTTTCTTATCGAGCCAGGGTTGCTCCGGACAATCGCCGACTTTTTCGTTTCAGGCGTTAGGTTGCGGTCGTTTCGACATCGTTGTGGGAATCTCCGTTGCAAGTGCTAAACTTTTAGCACACGGATTAAGCAAGTCATTCAGCTGAGGCAAAACACTACGACAACGCCGTAATGGAACGGTTTTTTCTGGTCGATCCAACATGAATGGGACCAAGCACGAAGCGTTTGCCGATCTGCAGAAGCACAACTAGCGGTTTCAATACATCGAAGGATTTTACAAACCGAGCGAATTCACCAAAACGCTCGGATACCAGACCACCGAACGAATTCGAAGACCTTCACCCGATGAATCTCGCAAGCTAAAAGTAAAAAGCGGAAGTCCGCCAGTCATGGGCTAACGCCACCATTGGTCGAGTCCTACCTGAAAGACCAGTTCCCGTCGGCTGCGGGATTCGTCGGCCCGGTAGATTCAAAAAGATGAGGACAGTCCCAAAACACGGTGTCGCGGTTTCGATCGCAACGTATGGGCTGCAGTTTGCTGGGGCACGCAGACTTACAACGCGGCGCCAATCTGCAATGGAATTCACGTCGCCGGCCTTTTCTTGCGAATGACACTGACGTTTTGGATGTATGGTCAGCGAAACTGGATGAAACCGAGATGCGATTCTCGACGCCCTGATTTTTCATCGAAGCGGCTACGAGCTGCGGGTAATTGTGAAACTGTTTTGATTTCACCTTGCGCCATCTGCGCAGTGCATCGCAAATTTCTCGCTACGCTGCCTTGCACGCGACATGCTCCAAAAAGCAGGCCAGGCCTCCTGAAACCCGAGACCATTGATGTTCATGAATATACCAAGCGACAGTCATTCTTCCGCCCACGGGAGCCATTTGGTCGGCTCCGATTCAGGGCAGGCTGACGGGCGCTGAGGACACCGGAAGATCATTCGCTTTGGTTGGGCCATGGCAGCATGACGTTAATCTGTTGGCGGGATACCGCAGGGTTGCGTTCGATCTTGTTCTGTCCGAGGTCGTTTCATTTGATGCATGAACTTAGGCCAGAAGACCAATGGAATGCAACGCGAAACATCGCTCCGAAATGAACTTTCGCAATCGGGGATGGAGTTCGTTTTTCGTTAGCCCCGCGTCCCTCCTTATGCGCCGCGCCCATTTTCAACGGCAATCGGTGAGCTGGCAGACCGGTGGCGTTTTTTGGAATCTGAGGACCAAGATCGGACTTCAGTATTTGCTTCGATCATTGATCCGAAGTTTGTTGAAAATGTCCTGGACCCACGTCCCGCAGAAATCGTCTCCGTCGGTTGAACCGACTGGTGCGAGCGCTCGATGCGGAATGAGGTATCCGCTGCCCCACGACCTGCCAGATGGGCAGCCTATTTGCAGGCAGTATCGGACCGGAGTTGTGGTCGGGGAATGGACAGCATCACCCGAAAAATCCATCGCACGGTTACTTGAAGAACGCCGCTTCTCAACTCTGGAATTCGGCAGCCGACTTCCAGAAAACCTCAGTGCGGAAAAATTTTGTGCCGCAACTCGCACGGATTCAGCATTGAAGACTACTCTCTGAGGAATGCGACCACGAATTCAACCTTGGTCGTTTGCTCACCTTCACTGCGGTTTTCAACCCGATGTGAGGCGGTTGCTGGCCTTCAATCAAGAATCGCCCGAGCACTAGGGTGGACAAAGGCGATCATGGGCTTTTCGCCGGGAACACGATGGAGTTCGATGGTCGAGGTCGATTCCACTGGGTTGATGGGATGCATGGAGCCCGTTCAAGAACTACACGGTGAATTAGCTGATGGGATGGCTCGTCCTTCGCGTCAGCCGAAGCATGGGAAGCGATCCAGGCTCGGGTTGGGGATCTGACGTCGGTTGTCTGTCTTGCCGTCGTGTTGCCTTGGGAAACGGGGCCCCGCAGCAATGCACACTTTTTGCCCAAAGTCAATTCTCGATCCATTCTTAGCCGCAAACCAGCGATCGTCATTAATCGAAACTTTAGGACAGAGCAGAATGAAAACTTCTTACCCTAGGAACGTTTCCATCAATTTGAATCAAATAGGCGAATATCACTACCAGAGAAGTCGACAGCAACAAATCTTCGGAGTTCAGTGGCTTGTGGAAGTCAAGCGGGTCTGCGGCGCAACGGAAATCAGTTTGTTGATCTCTTTTCTGGGCAGCCGTTAGACGGTTCTTTCAGAACGATCCAGCCTAACGATTTCGGTCAGGCTCGGGCGTTGTTCAGCGACACTCGTTACCGGCTAGTAGTTGCTCGTGTTCTTCGGAGGCCATTCTATGATTCGTCTGAAGTTCCTTACATGCGCAAGCAGCGTTCGTTTCGACATCGTTTCCATCAACTCAATCAACTCAGCGTGTTTTTGCCGAGTTGTCAGCCTCGATTCAGGATGCCGACCACCGACGAGTTTTCCATCATCTGGATCGCAATTCTGCGTGAACAATGTGAAGTTCCATTGGAATGCTTGTCTCGATCCGGTTGTTCGCCTCTGTGATGGAAGTGAAATTGAAACGATATGAAAGTCCGGCTCCATCAAACGAATCCTCTCGTCTTATCACCGGCTGAAACACCACCTGAAACCTTTCCGTGATGCGGTCTTCAACGTGCCATTCAGATGCTTCGACCATTCGAATTTCCAATGGCTTCGGAAAACTTGGTGGCAACTTGGTGGACTTGGATGTGAATCGGAGATTGATGTTGTTGGTCGCTCATGGTGCTCGGTTCGGTTTGATTTGAGGATCCCAAAACACACTCTTTCCTTCGAGCAAGTTTTTTGATTTGAAAGTCGAGGTGTCATTCAGCCTAGACGATCGAATTTAAGTAAGACATTCGCGAAAATCCACTTCAACGGCCTTGAGCCACTGACCAAGCCATTGGCTTGCCCTTGCGTCTATGAGCAATGTCCCATTGCTAATTTTCTACCGAATCGTTCCGAGGTGACTTAGCTAACTTGAGTGGAGAGTCGGAAAAAACAGAAAAGGTAGCTGGCCTGTTCTCAAGTGCCTCAAACCATGCTTTCACCCGATTTCATCGGATACAGCGATTAATCGAACCGCCGCGACTTCTAAATTCGAGATTCAACTTTTGCCACTTTCGCCAAGATTGTTTGGAACAGTGATAGCACCCATTGTCCCCGGAAAGAGAGACCAATTAACATGGCCTGCCGAGAAGTTGTGAATTGAACTTCGGGCACCCGAGGCTCTTTGGCGTTTCCCGATGCTGCGACTTGGTGCGCTGTAAACAAAGCGGTTCTTTTCAGCCGTTGACGCCGAACTTGTGTCATCAAGCGAAACCGCGCCCAGTCCAGTGTCACTGCTAGACACATTTCAGCCAAATACATCAGGTAGTACATAGACGTTCCCTTAGTGCTACTTCAGGTGGAATCCACTTCGCTACCGATGGGCACACCATCCTGGTCAAGAATGAAGACATGTAGTAGCCAGGCGGAGCAATAGGAATTTGGGCGTGCACGGCAGGTTGCGATTGCCTCGATGGTTTCATTAGGACCAGTTTTACTGTCGATGCCAAAGTAATTATCCGCTGTCTGTCGGTCTGGTGCGTAACTGCCAACGGGGGCTAACACGACTATTCGAGATCCGCTAGCGGATCAGACGTGTGCAATTTCAAAAACGCGGCACCGTGCTCAACCTCAGATTCGCACCGAATCAATTCACGGGTCGATTCTCCTTCGGAACAGGTAGGGGCGGCTTGAACACTTCATGGAATGTTGTGCCTGCTGACATCGCAGCCTCCAGCACCCAGCACCTACGGTCGCCATGACTTCGCCTTGTTTGGGTAGCAGGGATTGCCACAGAATGTAGTGTTCGGCCGGGTCCAACTCAATCCATTTCGGAATTGAAACCCCGTCTTTGGTCATACATTCGCACCTTCCGCCGTTGGGTGGAGGCTTTCGGGCGCTTCCCATGCCGCCACAAACTGAAAACTGTTCATCGGGATAGAACGACCGCGTTGGATGCACCCGTTCCTCAAGGGAGCGCGAAACGCATGGATTTCCCAACGTGGGTGAAAACGTGCTTAGATCATCGTCTGTCCTGTTCCACTGGTGCCAGCCGTCTCCACCACCAATTCGCAAGGCACGGACAAAAGGACTGGTTGGGCCTCAAGGTAGCTACCGAACGTGACCCTGCGGCGATGAATTGGTTCCAAGTGTTTCTCCACGATCCGTTCGTTTCTCGCCGGGGTTTGAGAAAGTGAAGAACTCGGTTGGGTCGGCGGCTGTTCCGCTGGGGCTCTGGTTGCAAGTCACCGAAGCCTTACCGGAACATGGAAAGATTTCACCGCCCGGGAAAGTAGGTGCAATCCAGGGGTACAGTCGTGCGGAAAGAGCATTCGCCGACTGGCCCCGTTGCCAGGTGATCGGATTCAAATTTGGTCGGTCGTCACTATTCGATTTCGGAATACCTTCCATTAAATCCAGCCAAACTTCCCAATGCGGATCTGTCATTCCTGCTGCCACGAGCACCTTGCCAGGCGTGTCGGACAAAGTCACAAGGGATACGGATTACAGCGTGTGGAACAACATATTCATTGCTGGTTCTTGTCCACTTAATCGATCGTGGGATCAAATTTCCAACCCTGGGATCGATTGAAAGGCCTCTCCTGGACCTCCACCCGCCACTCCAACGCAAGCAACCCGCCGTCGGAGAGAGAAAAAGAATGGCCACGCAAAAAGAGGTTTGGACGGCTACCCAGTACCCACCTTGGGCCACCGGTATTCATAATCTCGACGGGTGTTTGCGAACCGCTGGATCAGGATCCCCAAGTACAGTCTTCGATTGTTACTGGGAATTAGCCGCACTTTTTTCCCGTGTGAGAGCATTGCGGGCGTGCATGACGGGCGCTCGTTCGCCCCTTCTCAACTGTTGCAACTTCCCGCCACTCGCAATTGGGCTGGCCTAGGAATTCAAAAGAGTGTAAAGATTCTTCGTTCCTCGGATTCACTATAAAGTTTCAAGCAGTCGCGAACATTCAATGTAGCCATCCAAGGACGATTCTCGATTCATCGTTTTCGCTGGTCGCCAAATCGTAGCGACGACTTCCTCATATTGCGGTGGCGTTATTTTGCTTGGCTGCCGATGGGCAGTGTTCAAACTTAGCTCGCCGTTCTTGTTGGTGATCGTGTCAATTCCTTAACTGTTCGCGCTCGTATTGACGAACCGCAGCATGCGACGCTGCACGAGCAGACATTTTGCCAACGATTTGCTCTAATCGCCACCGTCTTCTTTGACCACCTTGGCCTCGAATGCCCGATATTTCCAAAACAGCAGTTTTCCTGTTCATGCCTCCATGAACTATACAGACATAAGGGATTTTACTTATGCTGTCCGGATGCTTTTAATCTTTGGCCTTGAAAAGCACTTTGTTGCCGCACTGGGATGAAGCGTCGTCTCTGCCCTGTCGTTGCATTGAACGGTTGCGGCCCAGGCAATCTTCCAATCTCAAAAATAACTGTTTGGCAGGAATCCCAATTCCTGAATCGGAGTCCAGTTGCGTACGCCTAGCGTTCATCAACCGCTGTAACTTGAACGTAATATCATCACCCACGCTCCAATTTCGGCGTGCGTCGGGATCCCACTTTATTCCGTTGTGGCGGTGGATTTCCCAAGAGGCAAGGAATGGCACGAAGTCGGAAATAAGCAAAAACCTTTTGCGTGACCGGACCGCAACGTCTAAAGCATCCACAATATTAGGTGAATTTCGCCTTGATTCTCTTGATTCGGGTCATCGTGGTTTATCTCCAGATTCTATGAATGGGATGTTATTTGAGTGAGTGAAAATCGGGCGGAGCGTTTGGTCGCATTTACCACTCTGGTTGGCGGCCACGTTTCCTAGTCTTTCTAAAGCCGAACGGGTTGGGTATTCATGTCGTTTCACGCGATTAGTCACGGAATTGCAGAGTTAATAAACCAGCGCTGGTCCCACTAGTTGTTGTCTCGTCGACGTGGACGCAATCTTGGGTCATGCAGCCACTAGCACGCCTGCCGGAGAATCAACGATTCAAAACAGGCTTTTCCAGTTCCATATTTCCGCGCTCGGGCCGATTAGGTGAAGTCGCTCCAATGATTCCGCATCTCTGGATACTTCGTGCCGCAATGCAGAAATCGGGTCTTCTGCACCAAGTAGATTGGAGACGCCCCAAACGGCGACTCTGCTGGCGGGAGAGATGCAATGTCAAGGAACTTTAGGACATGGTCGGTTAGCGGATGATCGCGATGGTCGAGGGTAATGTTGCCGGAACTTATATTGAACGTATCCGGAAGTAAATCCGGCGTCTCGAAGAAGACTCGCAGGTCGTCGAGGAACATTTTGGCTAGCTTTAGTTCCAACCTGGAACAGATAGCCGGCAACAACTCTTTCGATACAACCTTTTGCTTTAATCAGCCGAGTCCCAATCAGGTGATGGCATCAACAAACTTGAAACCAGTTCCGGAGTAACATGCAAAATCGGTGTCCACTGCAGTCGTTTGAACTGAAGGGCTCCGCATCCAAACACCAACAAGCCCCCAATTCTCTTGCTGCTCACCAGTGAGACATAGTTCCGACAGCGACACCTCTGGCAATGCATTCGAAAATTGAATTGCTGCGTCTTGGTATTCCGATTCCGGTGATCACCACTTTCCCCCGCTAATCAACTCATGCGAACCGAAGAAGCAGCAGAATCGAGAGAAACTCTTTACGCAGGATCCCTGAAGCCCGTGAGCAAAACGGTGACAATCCGGACTGTGTGCGAGAGGAGGTAAGGTTGACTCTGCTTCGGACGAACAACGGGATGGAGTAGAAAGTGAGCATTGCGCGAATATTAGCTTTGAACATCTGAAGAAGTTGTTGTGTTTGCGGTCCAGTTACGTTTGCCGATTTGAATCGTTTGATGAAATCGTACGGATCTTGGCTCAAGCAGTAGGCCGCGCTCGCAAGACCTTCAGATATCGGCTGCTAACGGCCAACTGAGTTGCATTTCCCTTGTTTGAGGTACGAACGTGGACGACTCCGTACTCTCCCAGTTGTTCCAGGAATTTAGTTCCTTCATGAGAGGTACCCGAGCGATGACAATTTCGAGGCACCGGTTGCTTGGCAGCGAGCTGAGCGAGGGTTCATCGGCAGAGGGGATGACCCTACGAAACTCCATACTCCATTTGGGCCCATTCGTGGAAATTCAAGACTTCCCCGGCCCTTCATCCCATGCCCAGATTTCGGACCAGATCACCACGGCGCAAGAACCTTGCGAAATTCATCTGCAGAAACTCACTCGAATCATGACTCATCAAGCAACGGTTGGTGCGAGGAAAAGCCAGCCACACCAAAACGTTTCTAGTGAGAGCGATTGCGGCCGTTTGCTTCCGATAAGCGAATGGAACTCTCAACAACGAAAAGGTTTGAAGCTCGTTGGCCGCGTGGTCGCTTTTTCAGTGCATTTCAAAACAACGCCAAGTCTGTTTTCTCGGCGTGATCGCGCAGGATTGTCTTGGCGACCAGCGATTCGCATAGCGTCGGGCAAATCCATCGGCTCTAACGGCTTTCAAGTCGAACTTCTCCTCGTCGCGGAACATCACGCACCAACACAACCTCTAATCCATTTGCTAGAAAGCGAAGCTATTTGCTCGGCTCGCTTGGGGCTGGCTGATCGACGGACGCTCGATCCGCACTGGTCTACACGAAACCTGCCGGTAAATCACTTATGTCATCAGCCTCCTGCGAATAGCTGCGGCGGACGACACAAGACAGGATTACAAGCGCAAACACAAAACCCGCACATGATCGAAAACGCATTTGGGGCATATACAAAAATGAACCAATTGACTATCCTTGAAAAAACTACCTAGTGTCAGTACGTTGAAGTCTTAAATACGACGCTATGAATCAGCTCAGAAGTACTCGGTGGATTGGCAAGGATGCGCAGGTACCCAAGCACGCGTGATTTCCCAAACAAGCTCCCTGGGAACCGTGGGTTCCGGTTCAATTGAATCTCCGTCAAGTGTCAGTTTCTTCGGGGCTGTGAGCACGAGCACGATGACCTCACCCAGTGAGAGCGGACCAAAGGAGAAGGTTCGGCATTCATGTCAGGCACCGGGTTACTCCATCGAGCTCCCAGTCTCCTGAGAGGCCTTACAAATTCAATTCCCGATCGAGATCGGCAAGCTAAACGCAAGGTCCGGACCGCACAGCGGACTGGGGTCTCGACGCAGATCTTGGGTCGGATCGCAGTTGACGATTGGAAGCCGCAGAACGGGTCCCGTGCAAACAATCCAACCGGGATTGCATGGTTCGAGGTACGGCGCAGTTCCCAGCGAGAAAGGTTAAGGCACCAATGCGTGTTTTTGGCCGCTGATAGGCTAAGGAATCCCCCTTCGTCCCATCATTCCACGGAGAACTACCCCAAAAGTTGCGGAATTCGGCTTTTCCCTCTTTTTGAGAGGTGTCAAAGTTGGCTTGGATCGGCAGTGCCAAAAGAGTTCGGCCGTCGTAGAGATTTGCAGTCGTATTTAGATGGTCTTTGATTCCCTGGATTAAAGCGCCTCGCGATAGTCCCTAGTGCAACGAATACCTGTGGGAACTAGCGTCGTAAAACTTGATTGCGGTTACCGCCCGCAGTTATTCCTCTCGACATCCCATTCAACGTATTCATTCTGGAAGGCGGACCGATTGGAGTCGATAAAGCTATCCGAAAACACCTGAAATGCGAATATGCGGGAACTGCTGGCCATTCGACATCAACCACAGGCCTGACGCGTCCGGCGAGGCGCTTTTAGATCTTCAAGACCTATGAATTCACTCCCGATCACATTGATACCTTCCGCTGATATTCCCGATCAACTAAGGATCGATAACGCCTATCCGGCGGTCATTGTTGACGTCGTGTGGAATCGCAGTGTCGTACCCACCCCCCGGTCGGATCATTATAGCTAAACATTGGTGGGGCTTGACTGTTTGAGTTTCTTCGTACTTTGGGACGGGGCAAATTGGTTGACTCGTTTATTCATCTATTGGGGGGGCTAGTATGCTGGTCGGTAACCACCATTCAACTTGTCCTGTTCATGCTCGGTGAACGAGGGCTCGCAAAAGGGATCTCATACCTGCATCCACATCTTAATCGGATCCTCAGCAACACATCGTTTACGCGTTTGTCGACGCGGTCGGCATTCGTCCCAACAAATGCATGAATTCCAATCTCACGTTACCGACGACGGTAAAGTGTTTCTTTAATCGTCTTCCCCGACGTTGAAATCGCAATCCATGAAAACCCTTCTCAAAACGCGCCATTCGATTCGTTCTCGCCGGCTTTGACCTTAAGGCTTCTCCGTCTCCGCGCCACCAATTTCCACATGTTCAACACCTTGCTTCACTTACGCCATCCGATGACATTTTGACTGCCACGTCGGCTGACTTGAATTCGACGAAGCCCGTTCATTCCAGTGCCGTGTACACTGCAAAAGGGAGACCGGACGTTCCTTGAGCGGCATCTCTTGACACGAACGTTCAGAATTGGCGAGTTTGGCTGGCCTATTCCTTGCCAGTTCATATCCACCGCACAACCCCAGTGGGTCCTGCGGATAAGCGCCACACCACCAGGCAAGACTCAAAACATTTGTCCTCGAACTGTGCTTTTGATTCAGCCCTTGAAGATACTCCATGTTTGCCGTTGCCAGTGTTGAATTCCAATTTCGTGTCGCCGGCTTGCAAATCTTGGCTGGTTTCAGCGCCCGCTTCGGCGTTCAACGATCTTATTCGTTCCGTCAGGCGATTCAACGTTTCCCAGCGGAAACGGATTGGCGGGAGCGCGTCGCGTTCGCCAGCGCCGGATTATCTGAACGTCTCTGAACCTTCGCGAATTCGCGAAGCACCTTCATTCCAGTGCCCTGGGCACTGCAAAAAGAACTCGGATCGTTTCCTTGAGCGGCATTCTTTTGACACGGAACGTTTCAGAATTGGCGATGTTTGCTGGCCCTATTCTGCCAGTTCCATATTCCACCGCCAGCCCAGGTCCTGCATAGCGCCCACACCACCAAGGCAGAACCTCAAACATTTTGCCTCGAACTGTGATAAGATTCGAGGCCCTTGAAGATCACTCCATGGTTGCCGTTGCCAGTGTTGAATTCAATCGTATGTCACGGCTTGCAATTCTTGGCTGTTCAGCGCCCGCTTCGGCACGATCTTTCGTGTCCGTCAGGCGATTCAAATGTTCCCAGCGAAAACGGAGATTGGCGGGAGCGCGTCGCCAGCGCCCCCCCCCACCGGATATCTTGACGGTCTACTGAACCTTCGCCGAATTCGACGAAGCCCTTCATTCAGTGCGTGTACACTGCCAAAAAGAACTCGGACGTTTCCTTGAGCGCATCTTTGACACGAACGTTCAGAATGGCTGAGTTTGGCTGGCCTATTCCTTGCGATTCCATATCCACCAGCCAGCCCCAGGTCCTGCAGATAGCGCGCACCCCACCCAGGCCAGAACCTCAAAACATTTGCTCGAACTGTGATAGATTCAGGCCCTTTGAAGATCACTCCATGGGTTGCCGTTGCCAGTGTTGAATTTCAATTCGTGGCACCGGCTGCAATCATGGCTGGGTTCAGCGCCCCGCCTTCGGGTCAACGAATTTTTTTCGTTATCTCGTTCAGGCGATTCTAGTTCCCAGCGAAAACGGGAATTGGCGGGCAGCGCGATCTCGCCAGCGCCGGATATCTTGAACGTCTCTGAAACCTTCGCCGATATTCGACGAGCCCTTCATTTCAAGTCGTTGTACACGGCAAAAAAGAACTTCGGGACGTTCCCTTGCAGCGGCATCTTGACACGAACGTTCAGAATTGGCGAGATTTGCTGGGCCCGTATTCCTGCAGTTCATATTCCACGCCAGCCCAGGGTCCTGGATAAGCGCCCCACCCACCAGGCAGAACCTCAAACATTTGGCTCGAACCTGTGATAGATTCAGGCCCTTTGAAGGATCACTCCATGGTTTGCCGTTTGCCAGTGGTTGGAATTCAATCGTGTCACCGGCTTGCCATCTTGGGGGGCTTGGTTCAAGCGCTCCGCTTCGGTCAAACGATCGTTTTCGTTCCGTCAGGCGATTCAAGTTGCCCAGCGAAACGGGATTGGCGGGAGCGCCGATGCCAGCGCCGGATATCTTGAAAGTGTCCGCATTGCAGTTCGACACTTCTGCGGTCGCAAACTATGCAACAGAACCGCACGTGTAAACTCTAAGTCTTTAACACTGCTCGTTCCTTATTGCTGTTAGGATGAAATTTACTGGGTTTGAGAAAACAAACCAAGTCTTACGGTATGATCCTCGGAGGTTGAGCCAAGCCGAGCATTCGTTGATTTGGCAATAACGACGCTGCCGGGTTGGGGACTGCTTCTTTCGGTAATGGGAAACGATTACGGGTATGCCTGACGGCGTTTGGCTGTTGTTTTACTTTGGAAAGGTTCCGTATTCAACGAGTCGCCGTCGAAGGACCTCGAATTTGAACGTTTTCCTTGTGAAGGAAACGTGAACCAGCTTGTTGGAAGGCACTCAAATTGTGGACTCGATTGTGCTCAGGAAAACTGACCTGCAATCGTCATCGCGGTTGCTCCCTTCTTTATCTGGAAAATACTTGCCATCAGGGCAGGACTTTGGAATTAGGCGCGCAATTTCACGGCTTTGCTCTCGGATGATTCAATCTCAAGGAACTGATCGGCCATTCAGAATCTGCTTTGCCAGTTCGTCCGACCCGATGCATCCGCGGAACGGTGGCTTGACGTCAAGAACTTGCGCATCCGTACTCGAGAACCGACGACCGATCGATTCAAGAAAAACCGCCGACTTTTGAACTTACACGGCTGATATCACCAAGTCTGGCATCGCGTCCACCGTTCCCTTATCTCCCACGTTCTTGCCATGTATTCGGTTCCTCGATAACCAAATACGATTTCGCTATCCCAGGGTTTTTGGCTTGTCGGCAAAAAGGGCATCTTGCCAGGTGGTTCGGCGCCAAATTGTTGATTAAGGGCGAGGGGATTTTGCGTTGGCAATTCTTGCTCCACCGCAAAAAAAGCACCCCAAATCGGACCAAAGGGGAATTCGGAGGGATTTCCCAAAAAATCAGCGGGTTTTTTTGAACAAAAAAAAAACGCCCGCGGTTTTCACTTTCCAAAATTGTTAATTTTCCCTTCCCTCCTCTTTG
>Ga0163217_1009352_pt1 | contig 14145 bp, 10 predicted proteins | sample SynspAceP_FD_185933 | JGI IMG/M metagenome (GOLD analysis project Ga0163217, IMG submission 185933) | Saline lake microbial communities from Ace Lake in Antarctica - Synechococcus sp. Ace-P (PacBio error correction) | ecosystem: Environmental > Aquatic > Non-marine Saline and Alkaline > Saline ... | reverse complement strand
GGGGGGATTAAAGTTACCAGGTGTTTAAAACCCCCAAATTTTTCGGGGTTTTTTTTTTTCTCCCTTTTTTTCCTTTGAAAAACCTTTTTTCGGGTGTGGAGGGCAATTCCGGGGGAAAAGGGGTTTTTGGGGGGGCCGGGGGTTTTTTTTACTTTGGAATGAAATTTTCCTTTTTACTGGCCCAAAAAAACCCCTTTTTCCCCCCAATTGTCCAAAAAAAAAAAAAACCCAAAAACTAAAAAACCACTTTTAACCCCCCCCCTTTTTGGGGGGAATTTTTAATTTTTTTTTTTTTTTTAAAAAAAAAAATTCCCTCGAAAGGGGTGATTTTTTGTTAAAGGGGTTTGTTAAAATTTTATGGGGGGGGGAAAATTTTTTTTCAAGGGGGGGGGAAAAACTGGGCCCTTAAATTTCAAAGGGGAGGGGGAAACTTTTCAAATTGGGGTTGGGTTCTTTTTTTTCCTTAAAGAAATTTTAGGGGAATTCCAAATTTTTAATTTTGATTTGGTTCCAAAGGGGTGGGGAATTAAGGGGAAGCCCTTTAAAATTTTTCCCCTTATTAGGAAGGGGGGGGTGTTTTTGGTAAAAAACAGGGGTGCTTTGTTTTTTCCTTTTCCCCAAAAAAAAACCCGGGTCCGAGTTAACTTTTTTATTGGTTGGGGGGGGGGGGGGAAAAAAAAACCCCAAAATTATTCTGGGCCCCCGAAAACCTTTGGGTTTTGCTGGTGTTCCTTCCCCAGGGGGGGAAAAATTACCCAAGTTGAAAAAAAAGGGGGCCCCCCAGGGGGAAAAAAGTTTTTTATTAAAATGGGGAAAAGTTTTGGGAAAAAGGGGAATGGGGAATTTTTTTTTGGGGGGGGCCAAATTTTGTAAAAAAAACTTTTTTCCCCAAAAAAAACCTTGGAGCGTTTTATTAATTTTTATTTTTGGGGGGGGAAAAAAGTGGGGAATCCCCCTTTTTCCTTGCCCCAAGGTTTTGCTGGGAGGAAAAATGTTTTTTTTTTTTCATTTTTTTTCTTTCCAAAAATTTTTTCCCAAAAAAGGGGGGGGGGGCTGGGGGGGTTTGCGCCGAAAAAAATTTTTTTCAATTATTTTTGGGGCCGGTTTTTATAAGTTTTTTAAGATAGGGGGGGATTTTCCAAAAATTTGCCCTTTTCCCCCAAGGCTTTATGGGGGGAGGGAAACAAACCCTTTAAAGGGTTTTTTTGTTTTTGATTTAAACCATTAAAGGGAACAACAAAACTTCCTTTTTCCCCCGTTCCTTTTACCCCTTTCAGGGGGGGGGGGACACCCCCTATTTATTTTTTTTTTAACCAAAAAAAAGGGGAAACAGGGAGATTTATTTTTTCAAATCTTGCTTGGTTTTTTATTTTTCCCCAAAGTTTTTGGGGTTTTTTTTTTTTGGGGGGCAAAAAACCAAGAGGCCATTTATTTTCTTTTCCCCAACAAAAAAAATTTTTGAGGGAATTTTATTTGCAGGGGGTTTGATTACGGGAAAAAGGGGGGAGAAAGTGGTTTTTCCTTTTTTTTTCCAGGTAACCCTTTTTTTTTTTTTCCCCGTTTTTTTGGCTGGGCCAAAAACCCCCAAAGGGGCTTTTGGGGTGCAAAAAAAAAAAAAAAATTTAAATTGCGGGGGGGGAACCCATTTCCTTTGGGGGAAAACGGGGGGGAAAAAACACCCAAAACCTGGGGGGGGAAAAAAAAAAGGGGTTTATTTGGGCCCTTCAGTTTGGCCCGGGGGGGGCCGGGGGGGAATTTGTTTGGGTTAATTTTTTGGTTTTTGGCCAAGGGAATTTATTTAAAGGGGTTTTTTTTTTTCTCAAGGGGGGGGGGGAAAGGTCTTTTTTAATTTTTTTTAAACCCCCCAAAACTTTTTACATTTCTGAAAAAAGGCGGGAAAAAAGGGAAAAAAAAAAAAAAAAATTTTCAGTTGGGGCAAAAACCTTTTTTTTCTGGGATTTTTTTTTTTTTTCCGTCTTGCCCCCAACCTTTTTTTCCAAAAGGGGGGGGGGGGGGGCCCTTTGGGGGGGGGGGAAAAAAAAGGCTAAAGGGGGGCCCCCCAAAAATTTTATTTTCCCCAAATAAAAAAAAAGGGCCCTTTAATTGGGGGGGGGGGACCCAGAATTGCTTTAAACAATTCTTTTTTTTTCCCCCCTCCAAAAAACTTTGGGGGGGGGGCAAACTTTTCCCCCAATAAAAGGGAGTTAAAAAAGTTTTTTTTTTGGCTTAAAACTTTTTTTCCTTTTTTTAAACCCAAAGGAAAATAAGGAAATATGCAAGAAATTTTTTTTTTTGGCCCCCCAAACTTCTACTATTGGTGTTTATTTTTTCTTTTTTACCCCCCCCAAAAAAATTTGGGGGTTTTTTTTTTCACATTTTTTTTTTTTTTTTTTTTTTTTTTTTCCAAGGGGAAAGGGGGGGTTTTTTCTTTTCGTTTTAACGTGGGTTTTTTTTTTTTTTATGGGGGGGTAAAATTTGACTTTTTTTTCAAATGGTTTTTTTGGGATGGGAAAAAAATTTTTTTTTTTTTTTTTCCCCCCCCCCCCCCAAATTTGCTGGGGGGGGGGGGGGGGAAAAAACCTTTTTTTTTACTTTATTTTAACCCCCTTTAAAACCCCGCCAAAAAAAATTTTTTCTGGGCTTTGAAATTTGGAAAGGTTTTTTTGGTTTTTTTTCCCAAATTTATTTTCCCGGTTTTTACCCCAAAAAGGGGGCCGGGGGGGAAAATTTTTTTTTGTTTTTGGGGTTTTTTTCACCTGCGGGGGAATTCCCCAGCAGGGCCGGGGCTTTGCGTTTTTTTGAAATTTTAAAAAAAAAAAAAAATTTATGGTAAAGGGCCTTTGGATAAAATGATTTTTTTTTATTGGGGGAAGGGCAGTTTTTTTTTTCCATCAAAAAAGAGGGGTGGGGAAAATTTTTTATGTGGCCCCAAGAAAATGGGAGGGGTTTTTTTTTTCTTGGGGGTTCTTCCCTTTGGTTGAAATTAATTTTCGAATATTTCCCCGATTAATTCCTTAAAAAAAAAAAAACCAAAAGGATTAAAAATCTTTCACCCCCCCCCCCCCCAATAATTGGTAAGCGGGCCGTTTTTTAGAAAAAAAAAAAAATACTTCTTTTTTGGGGCCCCCCAGGGGGAGCTAAAAGGTTTTTTTAGGGGGACCAATTCCCCGTTTTTAAAACCCTTTCCGGGTTTTAAAAAAACAATGGTGGAAAAAAACCCAAAAAAAGGCCGGGAATTGGGGGTGGGGGCGGGGGGAAAAAATTTCCCCCGGGGGCAAAAAAAGAAACCTTTTAAATGGAATTCAAAAAACCAGGGATAAATCTTTTTCTTTTTTTTTTCCCCAAACGATTTTATTTCAAAAGGGGGGTTTTTTCTTCAGGGTTTTTTCGGGCTTTTTTTTGTGCAACCTAAAAAAACCCGTTGATTTTCATGAAAAAAAACCCCAGAAAAAGTTGTAAAAATTTAAAAATTTCGTGGGGGGGGGCCCTTTCAAAAAACCTAACCTTTTTTTTTTTCTTATTTTTTCCAAAAAAGGAAATTGGGAGCCAATAAATTGGTTGGGGGGTTTTCGGGGGGGGAAAAAACAAAACCTTTGGGAAAGGCCAGCCCAGGGTTTTTTTGGGGGGTGGTATTTTTTAAAGATAATAAATTTTTTTTTTTTCTTAAACTTAGGGGGGGGGGGGGAAAGGGGGAGTTTTAAAGTTTTTTAATTTTTTTTTTTTTTTCAAAAAAAAAAAAACCTTATACCAAAAGGAAGGGGGGGGGGCACCCCCCCAATTTTTTCCCCCTCTTTGGGGGGGTGCTTTTTTCTTTTTTTTTTTGGGGTTTTTCTTTTTGGGCCTCATTTATTTTTCAAAACTAATTTTTTCTTTTCCAAAAAAAAAAGGGGGCTTTCTTTTAAGGGGAAAAATTCTTTTTTAAAAAAAAAAGCATTTTGAAAAAAAAACTCGTTTTTTTTTTTTAAACTCCCTAAACCTTTGTTTTTTTTTTGGGGGGGGGAGCCAAAAAAGGGCCCACCCACCAATTAAAACCGGGGGGGGGCCTTTTTTATAAGGCCCAGGGAAACTGTTGATTCCTTTTAATCCTGGAAAAAAGAGTTAAAAAAAACCCCCAAAAAGTTTTTTTGAATTTTGTGTGGAAATTTTGTAAAGGTGGACAAAAAATTTTTTTTTCAAAAAGTTTTATCGGGGGGATAAAAGGTTGGGGTTCCCTTAAAATTTAATCGGGAAAGAACCCACCGATTATTTTTTTTTTTTTTCCCCAAGGGATTTTCCCAGGGATTTTTAAAAAAATTTTTTTTTCCCTTTTTTTTGGTTTTCTCGGGGGGGAGGTAAAAGGGGGGGGGAAAAATTGCCTTTTTTTTTCGGGGGGGGGACAAAAACCAAAAAAAAAAATTATTCCCTTTTTGATTTTTTAACCCTTTTTTTTTTTTTTTTCTCCAAACTTTGGGGGGAAAAGGCGCTTACCCAATTGGGGGGCGGGGAAAAGAAAATTTTTAAATTAAGCGGGGTAGGGGGGAATTTTTCCCCCTGCATTTCTGCCCCATTTGATTGAAACACCCTTATTTTGGGAATCCCCCCAAGGGGAAATATCTTTAAAAATAATTTTTTCGCTTTTTAGGAAAAGGAAAAAAAAAAAAGGAGGGGAAATTTTTTGGAAAACCTCGGAATAAAAAAAAAAAAAAAAGAACAAAAACCCCTTTGGGGGCGAATATGGGGTTTTTTTTTTTTTTAGGGACCAAGGGCTTTGAAAAAACCCCCCCTTTTTCAAAAAAAAAAAAGCAAAGTTTTAATGCGGGGGTCTCTTTTATTTTTTTTTTTTTTTTTTTTTTGTTCGTGGGGAAATGGGGCTTTAATAAAGGATTTTGGAGGGGGTTTTTGGGGGGAAAGGTGGTTTCGGAATTTTGGTTTTTCCGAAACAACATAATTGGATTTTGGGGGGTTTTCGGGGGGAACAAAAAAAAAGGGGGCTTTTACCCAAAGGGGGGGTCAAAAATAAATTCTTCAAAAAACCCAAAAAGACTTTTTATGTTTGAAAGGGAAAAAAGGTTTGGGGCGGTTTTTTCGGGGGGGGGGGGGGATTTTATTTTTTTTTTTTTTTTTTCTTGCGGGGAAAAAAAAAAAAATCCCCCCGGCCTGGGGAAAAGGGGGGGCTTTGGGGGAATTTTTTTTTTTTTTTTTTTCCCATTTTCCCTTTTTTTTTTTTTCCAAAAAAAAACTTCCCGCCCTCGCTTCTAAAATTTTTTTCCAGGATAGGGGGGTTCCGAATTTTTTTTTTTTTTCCGTTAAAAAAAAAAAAAAAAAAAAAGGAGCAAAAAAAAAAAAACTTTTTGATGGGGGCGGGATTTCATTTTTTTTTTTCAAAACCTTTTTAAAAAATTTCCTGCCAAAAAAAAAGGGATTTTATTTTTTTCCCTTTTTTTTTTCTTTTTTTTAAAAAATTTTTTAACAATTTTTTTCCCCTCGGGTTTTTTCTAACATTTTTTTGTTTTTTTTTTTGTTTAAAATACCCCGGGGAAAAGGCAAGGGGGTTTGAATTTTTCCCCGGATTCTGGGGCGGGAAAAAAAAAAAAAAATAAAAAAAAAAAAAACAAGGGGGGGGAAATTTAAAAGTCCCCGGGTTTGTTTAAAAGGGGGTATTGTTTTTTGGGGGGGGGTTTTTTTCCCCCCCCCTTTTACCCCAAAATAAAAAAAAACCCTTATTTTCGGAATTTTTTCCAAAAAAAAAAAAAAACCTTTTGGGTTTTGTTTTTTTAAAAAAAACCCTTTTAAAAAAACAAAAACTTTTTTTTATTTTTTGGAGGGAGGCCCCCCTTTTTTGATTAATTACTTTTTTTTCCCCCTTTAAAATTCGTAGGGTTTCTGGGAAAGGAAGAAAGAAAAAGGCATTTTTTCAAATTCCGGTTTTTCAAAAGTTTGGAATGTTTTTTTTTTCCTTTAATTATTTTTTTTTGGGGTAAATTTTTGGGGGGGGGGATTTTTTTTTTTGGGAAATTTTTTACCTTTTCCCCCCACCTCAAAAAAACTAAAGGGTTTGGGGGGTGGGGGGTTTACGCCCCCTAGGGGGGTCTTTTTGAAAAGGGGGGGAACGGTTTTTTCAGGGAAAACAAGGGGATTTTTCCAAACGGGGGTTTTTTTGGATTTTTGGGAAAAAATATTGATTTTTTGTTTCCTAAAAAAGAATATAATAAAAAAAACCATATTTTTTAAAAGATGATACCAAAAAAAATAAACTTATTTTTGGAAACTTATTTTTTTTGATTTTTTTTTTAAAAAACAGGGTGGGACCCAATTCCGGAAAGGTTGCTAAAAACCCAGGGGGCCTTGAAAATTTTTGTTATTATTTATTTCCCCAAAGGGAAAAAAAAAAACCGGGTTAGGGGGGGCTTGGGGGGATCCTTTTAAAACAAAAAAAAAACCCCCCCAAAAAAAGGGGGGGGGGGTTTAAACGGGGAGGGGGTTTTTTTTTCCCCAATTTGGGGGAGGGATGGGAAAAAATAGGGGAAAAAAAAAAAAAAGGGGCCGGGGGGATTTTTTCCCAAAAATTTTCTTTGGGAAAAAAAAATGTAAGGCCTTTTTTTTTTTTGGTGCGGTTTAAATTCCCCCAATTTATTTTTTATTTTTTTTCCCTTTTTTTTGGGGATGTTTTGCGATGCTTGCCCTTCAGTTAAAAAACATTTTTTTATGGGAAACAAAAAAATTTTTAGGCTATTTAAAAATTCTCCCTAAGTTAAAATTTTTACTTTTTTTAAGGAAACCTCAATTTTTTTTCCCCCCCCCAAGGGGCCCTTTTTTTGGGGGAGGGTTTTTTAGCCTTTTCCCCCCATGTTTTTTTGTTTACTTTTTTATTTTAAAAAGGGGGGGAAAAAATTTTTGATCATTTTTTTTTTTCTCCCCCGGAAAACCCCCAAAAAGTTGAAGGGGAAATGGGGGGGTAAAGTTGGGGTTTTTTTAACTTTTTTTTTTTTTCCATGGGTTGCCCGGAAGGTTCATCTTTTGGGGCTTTGGGGTTTTTTTTTCTTCTGGGGGTTTAAACCAAGGCAAAAGGGCTGGGAAAAAAAAGGATTTTTCCCCCCCCCAAGCAGGGCGTTTTTTTTTTCAAAAAAAAACCCCCTTTTTTTTCCTGTTTTTGGAATTTGATTTTTTTAAAGGGAACGGGGGGAAAAATTCCCCCAAAAAAAAAATTTGAATTTTAATTTTTTCCCCAAGGTGCTTATTTTTTTACAAACCCGGAAAGGGAAATATACCTTTTTCCCCCGGTTCGGTTTCACCGGAAAAATGGGACCAATGTTATTGGAGGGGGGTTTGGGGGGGGTGGGGGGATTTTTTTTTGCCGGGGGGGGAATTTTTTTTCCCCCCCCGGGGCGCCCCCCAAAACCTTTCTTAGTGGGGGTTTTGGTCTTTTCCCTTTTGGGGGGGGGGGAAAAACTGTCTTATAGGGGTTTTAGGGGGGCCCCAAAAACTGGCCCCGGAAAAACTTTGGAAACCTAAAAAAAAAAGTTTCCCGGGTAAAAAAAATTTTCCGTGGCTTTGGTATTGGGGGCTGGGAAAAAAAGGGCCCGGGTCCAAAACCCCCCCCCAAGGGGGAAAAACTGGGGGGGACCTTAAAAATAAAAAACCATTTCCAACATTTTTTTTTTTTTTCTTTTAAAAAGTTAAGTTTTTTTTTTTGGGGGGCCAAAATTGTTAAATTTTAGGGCCCAGGGGGCTTTCCAATATCCCCATTTTAATTTTTTTTTGGGAGGGGGCTAATAAAAAACAAAAAAGGAAATTTTTTTTTTCTTTCCCCCTTTCGTTTGGGTTTTTTTCTTGCCATTAATTAAAAGCCGGGGAAAGGGCGAGGAGGTTCCAAAAAAAACCCGGGAAATTTTTTCTTTTTTTTTTTTTTTCTTTTTTCCCGTTGAAGCTTCCAAAAAACTTCTTGTTTTCAAAGAAAAAAGAAAAAATTTTAATTTTCCCCGGGGCTTTGTTCCCCCAAAAAAAACCTTTCAACCAAAAAGGGGAAATTATATTCAATTTTTCCGGCTTCCCTAAAAAAGGTTTATTTTTTTTTTTTCCAAAAAAAAAGGAAAGGGTCTTTCGGGGATTCTTTTTTAGGGGATTTCCCAATTTTTTATTATTGTTAAATTTTTGGGGGGGGAAAAGGGGGATTCCCCAAAAGAAAACGTTTGAATTTGGGTTTTTTTTTTTTTTGGAAAAAACCCCCAGTTTTAAACTAACTTTTTATTTTTTTTTTCAAAAAAAAAAAACAAACCCATTAAAAAAAGGGCTCCCAAATTTTTAAAAAATTCTTGGATTAAGGGCTGGCGGGGGTCCCAAACCCGGGTTTTTTCCGTTTTTCAAATTTTTTTGTTGGGAAAAAAAAGGGCGGGAAAACCCCCCCCAAGATTGGGAAATTTTTTTTATTCAATTTTTTTTTTTTTCAAAGGGGGTTTTTTTTTTTCCACATTGGGGGCAAACAAATTTTTTAAATTTCCAAAAAATTTTTTTTTTTTCAATAGTAAAAATTTTAAAAAAAAAAAAAAAAATTAGCTCGGGGGAATTATTTTTGTTTCTTTTTAAAAAATGGAATACAAAAGGGGGCCCCAAAAAAAAAAACCCAAAAAAAAAACCCCCTATTTTAATCATAGCAAAGGTTAAGGGGTTGGCAAAATTTTTTAATTTTTTTGCGATTTTTTTTTTCCATTTTTATAATTTTTTTCTAATTTTCCCAAAGATTGGGATTAAAATGGGTAAAAAAAAAACCCAAAACTTTTCCAGGGGTTTCCCTTTGGGAAAAAGACCTTTTAAAAAAAAAGCTTGGGGGGTCCCCAAACCCCCTCCAAAGCCAGGGTTGGGGGGGGGGGGGGGGGGGAAAGGGGGGCCCTTTTTTTAAGGGAAATTTTTTTAAAAACCGGGTTTTTTAACGGGTAATTTTCCAACCCTTTTTGGGGGAAAAAAAAGGGGGAGACCTTTTGGAAAAAAAAAAAAACCACATCAAGGTGGTGGGGAAAAAAAACTGGACAAAAAACTATTTTTTTTTTTTCTAAAAAACCCAGAATTGAAATTTTTTTTCAGGGGTAAAATTTCGGGGGGGCTTAAGGGGGGCCAGGGGGAAAAAAGGTAAATTCTTGGGGGTAATTTGGTAAACAAACAAAAAATTCTTTTTTTCCCTTTCAAAAGAAAAAGGGACCAAACTTTTTTTTGGTTTTTTTTTTTTCTTTTATTAAAAAGGGGGGGGGCCCCCCCCCCACCCCGGGCCCCTTTAACTTTTTTTTTAACTATTTTTGGGGGGGGGGGGGGAAATTTTTTGATTTAAATGGCGGATTTTTCCTTTTTTTTTAAATAAAACCAGGGGGGGGCTTCAGGTAAAAATTTCCAGGAAAAAACAAAATTTAAGGGGGAGGGAAGTTACCACCAGGGGGGAAAGGCCTTTTCTTGGGGAAAAAAGGCCAAAAAGGGGGATTTCGTTTTTTTTCTTTTTCCAAAAAAAGCCAAGGGGGCTGGGGTTTTTTCTCGTTTTTTGAAACAAGGGGGGGGGGCCAAACTTCCAGGGTCCCCAGGTGGGGGGGGAAAGGAAAATTATTTTGGGGAAAACACATTTCCGTGTTTGGGGAACAAAATTTTTTTATTTCAAATAAAAACAAACCCACCTGGGGGGAACCCTTTCTTTTCCCCAAAAAGGGGGACTTTGGGAAAAAATTTTTAGGGCTTTTTAGTTAAAAGGGGGGGGCAGGGGGGGGGGGGGGCCCCCAAAAATTTTTCCCAAAAAAAAAAAACCCCTCGCCCCAAATTGTAAGGAAGGGGGGCCACCCATTTTCCAATTTGGGGACAAACCGGGCTTAGGGGGGAAAAAAAAAAAAAAAACTTTTTGTTTTTCGTTAAGGTTAAGTTTTTTTTTTTTTGGGAAGGGGAAGGGCCCGTTTGGATCCCCGGGGGGCCCCACCCCGGGGGGAAAAAGATTTTGGTTAAATGTTCGGGCCCCCCCCACGGTTAACAAGTTAAAATCTTTTATTTGGGACATTTCTTTTCGGAAAATTTTCCAAAAGGGGAAAAATTTTTTTTTTGGGAAGGGTTTTCGATTCCCTGAGGGGCGTTTATGGCCAAAAAAAAAAAAACTTTTTAGGGTCTTTGCCAGGGGGGTTTTGGTTTGCCTTTCTGTTTTTTTTTTTGGGGGGGGGGGGGGGCAAAAAAAATAGGAGAAAAATTTTTCTTAACCCCCCCAAAAAAAACCCTGAAAAAAGAAGGGGTGAAGGGGGGGATGGGGGGGGGGATAAGGTTACTATTTGGGGCCCTTTTGAAAAAACCCCCCTCAGGGGGGGAAATTTTTCGATTTTTTGACTGGTTTTTACTTTTTCGTACCTTTTTTGGAAAAACTTACCGAGGGGGCTTTTCAAGAAAGGGGGGCTTTTTTCTAATTTTTAAAGGGGGGAGAAGGGGGGGGGGGCCAAAAAAAATTTTTTCCTTTTATTTTTCCCCAAAGGGGGATTGTTTTTTTTGTTTTTGCGAAAAAGGAATTTTTGTTCCGTTTTTTGTCCCTTTTTAGGTTTGAAATCTGGGATTGATTTTGGGCCTTTTTTTTAATGGGGTTGCCTTTCAGGGGGAAAAATCGGGCGGGTTTTTTATTTCCCGGGGAGGGGCTTCCCCCAAAAAAGTTTACCAAAAAAAAGTTTTTTTTCCTTTTTTTTTTTTTTTTTTGGTGGTTGGGGGGGGAAAAAAGTTTTTTCAAAGTGGGGGAAAAGGGGGCTTGGGGAAAAGGGAGCGGGAAAAAAAGTAAGGAAATTCGGGAAAACCCGTTTTTTTTTACCTTTTTGGGAAAAAAAAGGGGTTTCCCAAAGTTTTTTTTTTTTTCCATAAATCCCAAAAAACCAAAAAAGGGGTGGGGGATTTGGGGAAGGGGGGAAGCGGGAGGATTTTGGTTTTTAGTTAAAAACTTTAAACCCTTTTTTTTTTTTTTTCCCAAGGGTTTTGTGCTTTTACCAAAAAAGCTAGGGGAATAAACCCTGGAATTTTTTTTTTCTTTTTTTTTCCCTTTTTGGAAAAAAAAAAATTTTTTTTCCCAAACAAAAATTAAACCCCAAAAACTTTAAATTAATGGCAAAAAGGGGAGGGGTCTTTTCTTTTTTTAAATGTTTTTTGGGGAGAATTTTTTTTTCCAAATTAGGGGGCCCAGTTTGAATTGGGGGCCCCATTTCTTTTTTCGTTTTTGGTGGGATTTTTGGGGGTTCGGGAATTTTTTCTAAAAACCCCCCCATTCGCGTCTTTTTATTATTGGACTTTTTTTTTTTGTTTTTTTTTTTGGATTTCGGCTTATATTCCCAAAAGGGGTGGCCTTTAAAAAACCTTTTGGGTGGATCCAAAGAGGGAAATACCCCCCCCCAAAAGGTGGGTGGTTTTTTCCCCCCCAACCAAAGTTTTGGATTTTTCTTTTGGTTAAGGGACTTTTTTTCTTTATTTAAAAAACCCCAGGAAAAAAAAAAGGAGGCCCCCCAAATTTGCCAAAGGTTTTTTTTTGGGTTTTTTCAAAAATTTCGGGGTGGAAAAAAAGGGGGGCCACCCCCCCAAGATTCCAAAAAAAAAAACTTTTTTTTTTTTTTTGGGAAGGGCCCCAACGTTGGGAAAAAGGAAAAAAAAGGCCGGGGTAAATTTGGGTTTTTTTCAGGGTTATTTCAAAAAAAATTTGTTTTTTTTCTTTATTCATTTGTTGAAAGGGGCTTCCACCCCAGTTTTAATGATGGGGGGACTTTAGTAAAATTTTTTAACTCTTTGTAGGGGGAATTTCGGAAATTTTTGGTTTTAAGGGGGCCGGTTTTTTTTAATTTTTTTTCTTTTGGAAAACGGGGGGGCTTTGCTGCAAAAATGGGATGGGGGTTTTTTTTCCCCCCCAGGGAGGATTTACAAAAGGTTAAGGGGGGGTTTTTTTTTGCCGGCCCAAAGCCGGAAAAAAAAATTTTTCTTAAAACCCCCCCCCCCCCCCAAGGATGGCTTTTGGGGAAAAAACCCTTCCTGTTTTTAAGTTTGGGTTTTAAAAAAATTTTTTTTTTTTTTTTTTTTCCTGGGATTTGGGGGGGGCTTTTTGGGGGATTTTTTTTTTCCCCCAAAGGCCCCCCCCGTTTTTTATATTTTTACTGCGGGAAGTGTTTTTTCCCCCCAAGTGAGAGGGTTTTTGAGGGGTTTTTAAAAGGGGGGAAGGTCTTTTTACTTTGGGGACGTTTTTCTTTTAAAACTTTTTGGGCGGGGAAATTTAATTTATTTTTTTCCCAAAAAGGGCAGGGGCTTTTTTTTTTTTTAAACTTTTAAAAATTCCCCGGCCGGGGGTAGTTTTTAAGGTAGGAGTTTTTTTTTCCAGGGGGATTTTTGGGGAGATTAAAAAAAAGAAATATTATGGCCGAAAATTTTTCGTTTTTCGAAAATGGGAAAATTTCCCGCTTTTTTTTCCCCCAAAAAATTTGGGGCTTTTTTTTCTTTTTATGGGGGGGTGGGACCTCCTTTTTTTTTTTTTTTTTGGGATTGTTTAACTTTTCAAAGTTGGGGGGGGGGGGGGCCGCAAAAGGGGGGGTTTTTATTGGGAAAAAAAAAAAATTGTAAAAGGGGAAGGCTTTCCTTTTTCAGGGGGGAAAAGGAAAATTTGGGAAAAAAGGAAGGGATTTAATATTTTTTCCGAAAATTTTTGTTTTTTCCCGTAAAAAGAAAACCAAAAAAAAAGGGGGTTTCGTTTTTTTTTTTTTTTTTTTTCCTTTTTTTGAGAAAGGTTTTCTTTTTTTTCCAAAAAATTGGGGGAAAATTTCAAATTTTTTTTGGGGGATTTCTTTGATCATTTTTCCCAAAAAGGAAAAGGAAAAATTTTTCCCAAAAAAAAAATAAAAACCCAATTGTTTTTTTCCGGAAATTTTTTTTTCAGGGGGGGGGGAATTATTGGGAAAGGGGGGGGCCAAAGAAGAAACCTTTTTTACTGCTCTTTTTTTTAAATGGAGGGGGGGGGGCGAAACAAGGTTTTGGGGAAAAAAAAAGTTTTTTTTTTTTGGAATTTTTTTAAATGGGGTCCCCATTGGGGGGTTTCGGGGGGTGGGTTTTTTTGGGTTTCTTTTGTTGGGGGCATTGGGCCCCCTGGGGGCTTTTTTTTTCCCAAAAAAAAAATTTAGTATTTGGAAAGATAGCGGGGGGGAAGAATTTTGAAATTTTCTTTTAAAAAAAAAAAAAAAAAAGGGAAGTCGGGGGGGGGAAAAAAAAAAAAAAAAAAGCTATTAAAAAAAAAGGGAACCCCTTTTTTCTTTCCCCAAGGGACCATTTTTTTTTTTTTTTTTTTTTTTTTTTCCAAAAAAAACCAAAATTAAAAAAGGGGGGAAAAAAAGGTTATTTACGGTATTATGAAATTTGGGGGACCAAAAAAAAATAAATAATTTTTTTATTTTTCCGTAAACCTTCGGGGGAAAAATTTTGGCCCGGGGGGGGGGGGGAAAAAAAAAGTGGGGGGGGGGCAAAAAAAGGGGGGGAAAAAAAGGAGGAGAAAATTTGGTTCTTTTTTTTTTTTTAAGGGCCCATTTTTTTTTTTTCCCTTTTTTTTTTTTTTCCCTGGGGGTTTTTTTTTTTTTCCCCCCGGTTTAAAAAAAAAAAGAGGCTTTTTTTTTATTTTTTTCAATTCCTTTTTTTTTTTTTAATTTTTTTTTTTTTTTTTTCTTTTTTGGGAAAAAAAAAAGGGGGATTGGGGGGGGGGGGGGCCGGGGAAAAAAAACCCCCCCCACCCCCCCCCAAACCCCCCTTTATTTTTTTTTCCCCCCCCCTTTTTTTTTTCCAAAAAGGTTGTTTAAAATTTTTTTTTTTTTTTTAAAACCCTTTAAATAAATTTTTTTTTTTTTTTTCCCCTAATTTTTTTTTTTTTTTCCCCAAATTTTTTTTGTTTTTTTTTTTTTGGGAATTTTAAAAAAAAAGGGGGGGGAAAAAAAAGGGGGGTAAAATTTTTTTTTTTTTTTTTTTTTTTTTTTTTTTTTTTTTTTTTTTTTTTCCCCCCCCCCCCTTTTTTTTTCCCCCCCTTTTTTTTTTTTTTTTTTTTTTTTTTTTTTTTTTTTTTTTTTTTTTTCCCCTTTTTTTTTTTTTTTTTTTTTTTTTTTTTTTTTTTTTTTTTTTTTTTTCCCCCCTTTTTTTTTTTTTTTTTTTTTTTTTTTTTTT
>Ga0163217_1043528_pt1 | contig 14146 bp, 16 predicted proteins | sample SynspAceP_FD_185933 | JGI IMG/M metagenome (GOLD analysis project Ga0163217, IMG submission 185933) | Saline lake microbial communities from Ace Lake in Antarctica - Synechococcus sp. Ace-P (PacBio error correction) | ecosystem: Environmental > Aquatic > Non-marine Saline and Alkaline > Saline ... | reverse complement strand
CAGGGGTCTGGATCCGGATATCATCGCGAGATTCGAGCGCCATGTACGGGTTCGACAAAAAACCCGCACACGAACGTTTCTGGCGATGATCCAATGGGTTACACGACCTGACTGGCGACAGTCCTTCCCGATGATCGATCTGATTCTGGAGAAGATTGCCGGTTCTCTAATCTCGCTGGGCCTGCTTGGACGGACGCTGCTCACCTATCTGATCTCCATTTCCGCTGGGCCATCGGCAAGCGGTGCGCCACGCAAGTACTTTGATATCTGGACCAGCTCGCTGATTATTGTCGGCTATGCCATTTCCCGGCTTTCTGCTGGCCATTCTGCTGATCGTGGTATTGCGGCGGCAGTTACTTTGACTGGTTCCCGCTGCGTGGCCTGACCTCCAACAACTGGGAAGAACTGAGCAGTTGGGAAAAGACCAAGGATTACGCCTGGCATTTGGTGTGCCCATTACGCGATGTTATCGGCAGCTTCGCGTACCCTGACCATGCTTACCAAGAACTGTTTTCCTCATGAGATTCGGCAAGCAGTATGTGTCACTGCCAAGGCCAAAGGTCGTTCGCCTGGCGGGTGCTTTACGGCCCACGTCTTCGCAAACGGATGCTTGTTGATTATTGCCGGCTCCCGTCGGCGCTGAAAAATTTCCAAAGCGTTGTATCTTTAACCGGCGCGCTGCTTGAATCGCAGGTGATTTTACTCCCTCGACGCGTCTGGGCCTGCTCGGCTTCGAGGCCGCGATTCAACCGCGATTACCCGGTGATGTTCGGCACGCTTTACATCTTCACCCTGCTGGGGCTCTGGTAAAACTGATGGGAACATCACTATAACCCTGGTCGAATCACGCATCGACTTTTGAAAGCAGGAGGGTTTGAGCATGGGCTTGAATTTCACCCTCTCCCCGCTGAACCGCAGACGGCTTTTTGCGCTTTCAAGGGGCCAACCGTCGCGGGCTGGTGCTCGCTGCATATTTTCATGTGCTCTTTTTTGCTCAGCCTTGGCGCGGAAATGATCGCCAATGACCCAAAAGCCATTGCTGGTCAAATACGCAGAACAACTATTACTTTCGGTGTTCCAGGCTACGCCGAAACCGAATTCGCGGCGAATTCCCTATTTCGCCAGACTACCGCAGCCCCTAACTTCGCCAACTGATTGAAGAAAGAAGGTGATGGCGGATGCTCTGGCCGCCATTTCCCTTTCCACTACGACACCGATCAACTATTGACCTTGAGGCCCCTGCCCCGGCGCCACCATCGGCCGAGAACTGGCTGGGGACGGACGACCAGGCCCGCGGATGTCAAGCCCACGGGTCATCTATGCTTCCGCATTCTCGGTGCTATTTTGCCCTCGTTTGACCATCCTCAGCTCGATTATCGGGCGTCGTCGTCGGCGCATTCAGGGCTTTCTATGGCGGGGCGTACGACCTCTTTGGTCAGCGCTTTATCGAGGTCTTGGTCCGGTCTGCGGTGCCTCTATCTGCTGATTCATTCTGGCCAGCTTCGTGCAGGCCGAAATTTCTGGTGGCGTGCTGGGTACATGTTGCTGTTTTTCCTGGATGGCGCTTGGTCGATGTTGTGCGGGGCCGAGTTCCTGCGGGGCAGAAACCTGGAATACGTGCGCGCGGCCCGCGCCCTGGGCTGCGAACAATCGCATCATCATGGCTTCCGCATATTTCTGCCTTAACGCGAGGTCGCGACCCTGACCTTCTTCCCGTTTTATCCTGACTGGCGGGGTTGATTACCCTGACCTCGCTGGACTTTCTCGGCTTTTTGGCCTGCCCGCCGGCTCGCCGTCACTCGGCCGAGCTGGATTGCTCAGGGCAAAGCCAACCTGCAAGCACCCTGGCTGGGCATTACCGCCTTTGTCGTGCTGTCGGCTGCATGCTCAGCCTTGCTGGTCTTTATAGGCGAGGCGCTGCGTTGATGCCTTTCGACCGAGGGAAATTTGACATGTCTGAAAACAGCCATTGATACGGATCGACAATCTCCAGTGTGCCTTTCGCAGCGAACATGAAGAAAGTGATGCGTGCGGCAGGTTTCAGCCTGGCTATTCGCCGGGCGAAACCCTGGCCCTGGTCGGAGGAAAGCGGCTCGGGCAAATCGGTCACCGCGCTATCGCATCCTGCGCCTGTTGCCTACCCTGGCGGCATCACCCCTCAGGGGCAAGCATTTCTACAAGGGCGAAGATCGCTGGCTGGCCAAGGAAAGCGCCTGCGCCAGGTCGCGCGGCCAATTCGCATCTCGATGATCTTTCAGGCAGCCAATGAGCTCGCGAAACCCGCTGCACAGTGTCGAGGCGGCAGATCAATGAAGTGCTGTTTCTGGCAACAAAGGGGTCTGGGAACCAAAAAGGCGGCCCGCGCACGTACCCTCGAATTGGCTTGATCTGGGTCTCGGCATTCCTGGACCCGGCCAAACGCCTTACCGCCTACCCGCATGAGCTGTCCGGTTGGTCAGCGGCCCAAGCGGGTGATGATCGCCATGGCGCCTGGCCAACGAGCCAGGAACTTTTTGCTGATCGCTGACGAGCCGACCACCGACTGGACGTCACGGTTTCAGCTTGAGATTCTCGAAGCTGCTCAAGTCCCTGCAGGAAAAAGCTCGGCATGCGCTGCTGCTGATCAGCCACGATCTGAACCTGAGTGCGTAGAATTGCGCACCGGGTATTTGTGTTCAGTATCAGGGTTGCGTCGTCGAAGAGAAGATTTGGCCAACACTGTTCGACCAACCCCAGCACGAAGTAACCAGCGCTTTGATCGCGGCTGACCCGGACGGCAACCCGGTTCCCGGTCGACGCAATGCGGCCGGCAATCATTGCGCGCGGAGCAGTTGAAGGTTTCTGGTTTCCGATCCCGTCAGGGCATACTGCGCCGCACCGTTGGACCATGTAAAGGCAGTCACCGATGCCAGGCTTTACCCTGAACAGGGTCATACGCTGGGCATTGTCGGTGAAAGTGGCTCAGAAGCAAGACCACACTGGGGCCTGGCATTGCTCAGGCTGGTGGAAAGTCAGCGGCCTGATCGAACTCACAGGCCAGCGCCTGGATGCGGCTGAGCCAGGATGGACGTCAGGCGCTGCGCCCGCAGCTTCAGGTAGTATTTCCAGGACCGTTTGGCAGCCTGAGCCCGCGCATGTCGCTGGCGGCAGATATTAGTGAGGCGGTTGGAGATTCACAAGATTGGGCAACGAGCAGGAACGCGAGCAGATTGGTCACCAGGCCTTGCAGGAAGTGGGGTCTGGGACCCCGCCACCCGCCCACCGTTACCCGCCACGAATCCGGCGGGCAGCGGGCACGCGAGTGGCCATTGCCCGCGCGCTTGGGCTTGAAGCCGTCGCTATTCCTTGCTGGATGAGGCCAACTCGGCAATTGACCGCACGGTTGCAGAGTCAGGTGGTGGAGCTGGTTGCGCGACCTGCAGGCGCGGCACAATTTGAGTTATTTGTTTTATAGTCACGACCTGCAGTGGTCAGAGCGCTCAGTCAGAGCTGATGTCATCCGCCATGGACATTATCGTAGAACAGGGGCCGGCAAGCGCGATTTTTGCCTCGCCGCAAACAATGACTATACTCGTCAGTTGCTGGGAAAGGCAGCGTTTTGCCCCACCCGGTATCGTCAACAAAGGGCCCGACAACAGTGCCAGTAAACAGGAAACAAGCATGGGATTTTCTCAGCGTGAAAGCGCGTTACTCATCGTTGGCGTAGCCAGCAAACTTTCGATCGCCTCCGGGCATCGCCGCCGCAATGCACCGCGAAGGTAGCCGAGCATGGCCTTTAACCTACCGAACGAAAAGCTCAAGGCCCGGGTTGAAGTTTTGCCCTGAGTGGGGTTCAGGGCCGAGCTTTGCTTTCGCCCCTGTGACGTGCCGATGATGCGCAGATCGACCAGGGCATTCGCCGAGCTCGCGAAGCAATGGGACGTCTCTGGATTGGCATCGTTTCACTCGGTGGGTTTGCCCCAGGCGACAGCTTGATTGGTTGACTTTCACGAGGTCTGGATACCCGCGAAGGCTTCCGGCATTTGCCCATGACATCAGCGCCTACAGTTTTTGGTCCGCGCTGGCCAAAGCCGGCCGCGAGCTGATGAAAGGCCCGCAATGGCAGCTGCTGACGCTGTCGTATCTGGCGCTCGAACGCACCATGCCCAACTACAACGTCATTGGGTATGGCCAAGGCCGCCTGGAAGCCGGGCGTTGCGCTTACCTGGCCACCCAGCCTCGGCCGGAAGGCACCCGGGTGAATGCCGATTTTCCCGCAGTCCAGATCCGAGCACAGCGAAAGCGCCGGGCATTTTATAACGACCTCATCAATGGTCACATTGCGGCGCATGGCGTCGCTTTTCATTGTGCGAAAGCATCTTGCGGAAAGCTCTGATGCCGGATTGCCGCCAGGGTGCGGATCGGGCCTGCGGAATCGCATTTCACCCGGGTTGCCTTCCGGGGCCGATGCTGGTTGGCCAGTAGCGCACGCCGGCTTCAGGCTGGCTTGGCCTACCCATGACGTTGTAGTTTGGGCATTGTGCGTCGGCCGCCAGATACCGACAGCGTCAGCAGGGCTGCCATTGCGGCCTTTCATCAAGCTCGCGGCCGGCTTTGGCCAGCGCGACAAAACCTGTAGGCGCTGAGTCATGGGCAATGCGGAAGCCTTCGCGGGTAGTCTCCTCGGTGAAGTCACCATCAAGCTGGTCGCCTGGGGCAAAAACCCACCGATCTGTGAACGATGCAATCCAGACCGTCCATTGCTTCGCGAGCTTCGGCAATGCCTGTCGATCTGCGGGCATCATCGGCAAACGTCACAGGGAAGCCAACAGCTCGGGCCCTGAACCCCCACTCAGGGCAAAACCTTTCAACCCGGGCCTTGAGCTTTTCGTTCTGGTAGGTAAAGGCCAGACTCGGCACCTTTTCGCGGTGCATTTTTGCGGCGCGATTGCGGAGGCGATCGAAAGTTTGCTGGCTTACGCCAACGATGGGAGTTACGCGCCTTTCCCGCTGATAGAAAAATTCCCATGCTTGTTTCCTGTTTTACTGGGCGCCCACTGTTGTCGGGGCACTTTGTGACGGATACCGGGTGGGCAAACGTGCCTCCAGCAACCTGACGAGTATAGTCATGTTGCGCGAGGCAAATTTTTCCCCCCCCCCCCCCCCCCCCGCCCGGGGGGCCTTTTTTTTTTTTGCCGGCCCCTGTTCTTACGATATGTCCATGGCGGATTGACCATCAGGCTCATGACTGAGCGCTCTGACCACTGCCAGTCGTGACTGATAAACAAATAACTCAAATTGTTGCCGCGCCTGCCAGGTCGCGCAAAAGCTCCACCACCTGACCTCGCAACCGTGCCGGTCCAATGCCGAGTTGGCTCATCCAGCAGGATCAGCGACGGCTCAGCACCAGCGCGGCGGGCAATGGCCACTCGCTCCGCTGCCCGGCCGGAAAAATTCGTGCGGGTAACGTGGCGGGTGGCGGGGTCCCAGACCACTTCCTGCAAGGCCTGGATGACCATCTTGCTCGCGTTCCTGCCGTGCCAATCTGTGAATCTTCCAACCCCTCACTAATAATCTGTGCGCACCGGACATGCGCGGGCTCAGGCTGCCCAAAACGGGTCCTGGCAATACTACCTGGAACTGCCGGCGCAGCGGCCTGAGTTCATCCTGGCTCAGCCCATCCATGGCGCTGGCCCTTGAGTTCGGATCAGGCCCTGACTTTCCCACCAGCTCTTGAGCAATTGCCAGGCCCAGTGTGTCTTGCCGAGCCACTTTCACGACTCAATTGCCCCAGCGTATGACCCTGTTCCAGGGTAAAGCTGCATCGGTGACTGCCTTTAATGGTCCCCGTGCGGCGCAGGTATGCCCTGACGGATCGGGAAACCAGACCTTCAACTTGTCCGCGCGGCCCCATGATTGCGGGCGCATTGGCCGTCGACCGGGACCGCGGTTTTGCCGGTCGGGTCAGCCGCGATCAAGCGCTGGGTGTACTCGTGCTTGCGGTGTTTGCGCGAACAGTGTGGGCGCAATTCATTCTCTTCGACGACGCAAACCCTGATTAAACCATAGACACATACCCGGTGCGCAATTCTACGCACCAGGTTCAGATCGTGGCTGATCAGCAGCAGGGCAGCGCCATGCCGAGCTTTTCCTGCAGGACTTGAGCAGCTCCGAGAATCTTCAGCTGAACCGTTTGACGTCCAGTGCGGTGGTTCGGCTCGTCAGCGATCAGCAGTTCCGGCTCGTTTGGAGCCAGCGCCATTGGCGATCATCCACCCGCTGCCGCTGACCCACGGACAGGCTCAGCGTGGTAGGCGGGTAAGGCGTTTGGCCGGGTTCAGGAATGCGACCAGATCAAGCAATTCGAGGGTACGGGCTGGGCCGCCTTTTGTCCAGACCCTTGTGCAGAAAACAGCACTTCATTGACCTTGACCGCTCGACACTGTGCAGCGGTTCAGCGAGCTCATGGCTCCTGAAAAGAATCATCGCAGATGCGATTGCCGTCGCACCTGGCGCAGAGCGGCTTTTCCTTTGGCCAGCAGCAGATTCTTCGCCTTGTTAGGAGAATCTGCCCCGAGGGGTTGATGCGCCAGGGGTAGGCAAACAGCGCAGGATCAATTGCCGCGGTGGACCGATTTGCCCGAGCCGCTTTCCCCGACCAGTGGCCAGGGTTTTCGCCCCGGGCGGAATATCCAGGCTGACCTGCCGCACGGCCATCACTTCTTCATGTTCCGCTGCGAAAGGGCCACACCGAGATTGTCGATCCGTATCCAATGGGCTGTTCAGACATGTTTCATTTCCTCGGGTCGAAGGCATTCACGCAGCCCTCGCCTATTAAAGACCAGCAGGCTGAGGCATCAGCGACAGCACGACAAAAGGCTAGGTAATGCCCAAGCCAGGGGTGCTTTGCAGGTTGGCTTTGCCCTAGCAATCAGCTCGCCGAGTTTGACGGGCGAGCCGGCGGGCAGGCAAAACCGAGAAAGTCCAGCGAGGTCAGGGTAATCACCCCGCCCGTCAGGATAAAACGGCGAAGAAGGTCAGGGTCGCGGGACCATTCGCGTTTAGGCAGAATATGCCGGAACATTGATTGATGCGAGTTCCACCCAGGGCGCGGGCCGCGCGCACGTATTCCAGGTTTCTGCCCCGCACGAACTCGCCCGCACAACATCGGACCAGCGCCATCAGGAAACAGCAAAACATGATTTACCCAGCAGCCACCAGAAAATTTCGGTGACTTGCACGAAGCTGGCCAGAATGAATCAGCAGGATAGAGCACCGGAGACCGGACCAGACCTCGAAAAAGCGCTGACCAAGAGGTTCGCATACGCCCGCCATAGAAGCCTGAATGGCGCGACGGGACGACCCCGATAATCGAGCTGAGGATGGTCAACGTAAGGGCAAATAGCCACCGAAGATGCGGAAGCCATAGATTGACCCGTGAAGCTGGACAATCCCGGGCCTGGTTCGTCCGTCCCCAGGCCCAGTTCTCCGCCGATGGTGCGCCGGAGGCCAAGGGGCCTCAAGGTCATAGTTGATCGTGTCGTAGGTGGAAGGGAATGGGCGGCCCAGAGCATCCAGCCATCACCTTCTTTCTTCAATTCAGTTGGCCGAATGTAGGGCTGCGGTTATAGGTCTGCGGAAATAGGGAATTCGCCGCCGAATTTCGGTTTCGGCGTAGCGCTGAACACCGCGAAAGTAATAGTTTGTTCTCGTATTTGACCAGCAATGGCTTGTCAATTGGCGATCATTCCGCGCCAAGGCTGAGCACAAAGAGCACCATGAAAAATATGCAGCGACCACCAGCCCGCGACGGTTGGCCTTGAACAGCGCAAAAGCCGTCTTGCGGTTTTTCAGCGGGGGAGAGGGGTGAAATTCAACGCCATGCTCAACCCTTCCCTGCTTTCAAAGTCGATGCGTGGAATCGGACCAGGGTTATAGGTGATGTCACCAATCAGTTTTACACGAGCCCCCAGCAGGTGGTTGAAGATGTAAAGCGTGCCGAACATCACCGGGTAATCGCAGGTTGCATCGCGATGGCCTCGAAGCGAGCAGGGCCCAGACCGTCGAGGGAGAAAATTCACCTCGATCAGCAGCGCGCGGTAAAAGAAAACACGCTGGATCAGCCGCCGACGGAAGCCGGGCAATAAATCAACAGCATCGCGTTTGCGAAAAGACGTGGCCGTAAAGCACCCGCCAGCGGACAGACCTTTGGCCTTGGGCAGTTGACCACATACTGCTCCGATCTCATCGAGGAAACAGTTTCGTGTGTGCGTGTGCGGGTCGCCGAAGCTGCCGAGATAACCATCGCGGTAATGGGGCAACACCAAATGCCAGCGTAATCCTTGCGTCTTTTCCCAAACTGCCTCAGTTCTCCCAGTTGTTTGGAGCGTCAGCACGCAGCTGGGAACCAGGTCAAAGTAACTTGCCGCCGGCGAATACCACGATCAGCAGAATGGCCAGCAGAAAAGCCGGGAATGGCATAGCCGACAATAATCAGCGAGCTGTTCCAGATATCAAAGGTACTTGGCCGTGGCGCACAGCCCTTGCGAATGCCCAGCGGGGAATGGAGGATCAGATAGGTTGAGCAGCGTTCGTCCACAGGCCCAGCGAAAAGGGGGGGGGAATAGAGACCGGCATCTTCTCCAGAATCAGATCGATCACACATGGCGTCGCGAAGAAGCTGTCGCCAAAGCGAAGGTCGTGTAACCCTGATCATCAGCCAGAAAACGTTCGCATGTGCGGTTTTGTCGAACCCGTACATGCGCTCGATCTCGGCGATGATATCCGGATCCAGACCCTGAGCGCCGCTGGTAACTGCCGCCGCTGGCGACTTCACCCCATGGCTTGCCGAAAATCCGGCTTGGTGGCACCTTCGAAGGCCCTCCAGGTGGCGATTCATCTGTTCGGGGAACCGGGCCGCCGGGGGCGCGGCTGGGATGACAGAAAGTTTGATCAGCAGAATGCGAACAGGTGCGGTATGATCAGCAGCAAACGGCGGACGATATAAGCCAGCATGCTCAGTTTTCCTGGTGTCTATTCAAGCGTTGGAGTCCCTCTCAACGCGGCCTCTTTCGCCGGATCAACCCACCAGGTAAAAACAATCCCAAGATCATTAGCGTGGGGGGTGTTTTCCGGATGCGGCCAAACTTGTTTCCAGTAGGCTACCGGTAAACCGTTGGTAATGAAAGTTTCGTACCAGGTAGTGACCCTACCCGTAGCACCCGGTTCCAGCGCGCGGTGTGAGATGCAACCAGCGACTCACGGGAGGTCCGCCTGGATCAGGCCCTCCACCAGCGAGTCGACAACCGGATCGCGCAGCGCCCATTCAGTGCGGCTGCCGGATTGTCGCGGCTGGAAGAGTGCCAGTATTCACGCTGCTCATTTGCCCGGCGAGTTTTGATTGGCCAAAGCTGTGACCACCATGTCAAAAATTCTCGTGAGCGCAAGCGATTGATATAATTGCGGAAGTGTCATACGGCCGCAGGGTCAGTTCGATGCCCAGTGATTGCCAGGTTGGCGTTTGAATGGCAGTGCACCCGCTCAAATCAGCTTGTACATCAGAAATTCGAAACTGAGGGGTGCTGCCGTCGGCATTTGCATTCAGCCGATCATCCTGAAATTTCCCAGCCCCGCTTCCTGAAGCAGGGCATTAGGCGTCACGGCATTTGTTTCCGAATGATGCCGCTTGCCATTCATGTCACTGGTGGCGAGTAGGCAGGCCGAATACTCCCTCGGGCCAATTGATTCGCCGCCAAGGCTCCAGCAGGCGCCAGCTCGGCCTTCGCTGGGTGTGGCCGGTGGCGCCCAATTCGGAATGCCAAAGAAAAACTGTCGGTTACGGGTATAGGGCATGTGGTAAAAAGCCCGGCTTGTTGGGACCATTCAAAATCCAAACAGCAGGTGATGGCCTTGCCGCCCACTTCGGGCCGTCGGGCAAAGTAGGGGCGGCGCTGTATTGAACAACGAAAGCCCTGCATACCCTGGGTATTTAGGTTGGGGATCTCTTTCCTTGATTGATACGCCCGTCACGCAGCGCGGGCTTTCATAGCCCGTTGCCCAGTTTTTCGCGCATTATTCCTGGATTGAAATCCAAACTGTCCGGGCCTTAATGGCTTCCAGCGGAACGCCCGTATCCCGTAGTTTTAATCACCACCACCGGTCAAAGTTGTGGAAGCCGCGCTGTACCGGGCAGATCGCAGCCCAATAATCCTTCACGCGTTCATTAGGTGATTGTTGCGCCCCGCCATTCACTTGGCTGATGCGATAGGGGCCGCTGCCCAAAAGGCCGCCTCCAGAGTGCGTACGGGCCCAAACTCCGATCGGGCCCCAGTAGTGTTCCTGGTAATTACCGGCAGTTGACCAATCACCAGCGGCAATCGCGGGTTCTGTGCATGGCGGAAAATTGGAATATGACGGTTTCGCTCTCGGCCACTACCTCTTTCACATCGCCATAATTTAGGCCTTTGTAGAAGGCGCGCCCTCGTTCATCAGAATGGTTGCAAGGTGAAACACCACAATCGTGCGGTGACAGGCGCCATCATGAAGCGTGCTTTCACGGTCGCAGGTGAAAGCGTACCCAGGTGGTCATCCGCGCACGTTTTCGCATACGCTCCGCCAAAAAGCCCATATTTCCGTAAAAGGTTCATTCCAGCGCATTGGAAGGTCCCCAGGGTGGTTCATAATCAGTCCCAGCCGCTCTACCGGCTGTTGCCGGCGCGTGATGAAGCCGTTCAAGGGAAATCGAAGCTGCCGAAGCCGGATTAAGCCTTTAACGTGCCGCCTTTTGGGCGCATCAGGGTTGACCGTAATCGAAATTGGCTGAAGTCGGAGGGGTAGGGCGGGGCGGCTCGCCATCTAACAGGGGTCAGGCGCATGGGCTGCCGGCGGCGGATCGGGGCGCGGATTCAGCCATAGCGAGGCCACCAAAGGTGATTCAAGGCGCATCCGCAGAGAGTTTTGAGTATGTTTCGGCGCATTCAGTACCTTTTTGAACAGTGTTAAATCAGCGTTTTTTAATTCGGAGCCCGGCCATTTTCCACCAGGTACGTATGGCCAGCGAATACGGCGGCCGTGGCGGTCGATTTGAGGCCATTTCACGGTGGGCTATGCGATGGTAGTCCAATATTACCAGTTTCGGAATTGTATAGTGTTCCCATTAATAAAACCCGCGTCAGGCCCTTTGGCTTGCGGCTAATCTGCTTGATCACGGTTGTGGCGGCCAGCAGCTTTTCAAGTAAATCATCGACTTACCGGATTGTGACCCCGGCATAGTTGCGAGCCTTGCCCTGCACATTACGTTGGCTGGAGTGGACAAATGCCATGCTGCTCGCAGCCCTGGCGGAACCAGGCTTTGCGGCAAGGTTCCGAGATCATTGTTCGTAGTCGAACGCTCGAGCCGGGACTTGTACTGAGCGCGGTTCCACCGTGCGCAGGCGCATGTCGATTTGGCCCAGTCCGCGCCAGATTGGTCCGGTAAGGCTGAATGATTCCGCTCCAGGCTGGGGTTGACCAGGCAGCACTTCGAATACCAGTTGGTTGCCGCTGGCATCTTGCAGGCGGCCGTACGCAAGGTCAGCCGGCTTTCTTTGAAAAAGATCAACAGCAATGCGCAGGTTTTCGCGGGAAAATGCCTCTGCCATCAGTTGGTCGGCAAGCGGAAGGGCTCACAAAGAGTTTCGCCGGGAGCTTGGTCGCGGTGTTCGCTCAGATAGAGAAAACTCCTTGGCGGCGGGCAGGTCGGGTAGCGCTGAACGGGCTATTGGGTAATAGCTTTCCGAACGGCGATAGGGCGTCATAGAACAGCACCCGGTTTGACCATTCGAAGGTCGAACAGGCATGCCCAGCGCTCGCGCATGCTGGCGTTTTGGATCGAATGGGCGAGCGACGCGTATTTGAGAACAATGCCTGGTCGAGCTGGGGATCTTTGATGCTTTTACTTTCCGCTTTTCCACTTCCCGATTGCGCACGGGCCGGGAAATCGTAAGCGTTGGACCAGTTGCTGGGCCTCTGTGATCGAAAGTAGGAAGTCGAAACTCCGGCCCGCCTTGAAGGCTTTCGAAGCGGGACGTTGTTATCACGCGTAGAACTTCGGCTTCCAAAACGGTCGAAATTGTATTTGCCGCGGGTTGATCGGCAGATCTCTGGCCCCAGTAATCCTCGACACGCTCAAGGTCACGCGGCGGCCCGGGCGAGACATTGGTAATACGGAATAGGCGCCGCGTTCAAGCCCGGGCTGGAAAGTGGTGTCGCCAAAGCTGCGGTTCTCCCAGTTGGTGGGGGGGGAGTACGGCAGTTCGCCCAGGCGCAGTATCAGCAGCGGGTTATCGGCCCGGCCTTGAACACCAAAACCGGATGCGTGCTCGCCCAGCACATCGACCCGCTCTACCCTTGAAGCATGTGAAGCGATTAGGTTTTGGATGGCCCTGCTCGCGCAAGCAGTTCATAGCTGAAACGCCACGTACGGCGGCGGTTGATTGGCGCGCGCCATCATGGAAAGCGTGCTTCTTCGCGGCATGGATTGGAAGACCCACCAACTGCGGTCATCGGAGAACTCGAGGGTTTCGGCAATCAGGCCGTAGGCCGGAATAGGGCTCACGCCAGAGGGATCATAGATCCCGCTGCCTACCATCAGGGTTTCGTTCAGTTCAGTAATGCCGTACTGCGCAAAGTTGCCGGTGTTGACCGCTGGGCTGGTGCCCTTGAGCGCTATAGGGATTGGAGCGTTGTCGAAGGGTGCCGTGACCCCATGACTCTGATGTGCCCGCCCTTGGGCGCATCGGGCGTTGAAACGTAGTCAAGTGCTGGAAAATCGCCGCGTTAACGCGGCTGACCATAAAAGCGCGTAGCCGTTGCTGGCGGTAAACACAGCCGCCTCCGGCATCGGACAGACGAACAGAATCAGCAGTGATTGTAATTTAAAACCTGAAGTTCATAGCTGCTCTTGCATTGGGGCCTGACGAGCGCCCACGCTAACATTACCGCCAGGGCGGACGTTAAAGTCTGGCGGGGCGTTCAGCCGCAAACAGGTTAAGGGGTGAGCTGTTTGCCCCCGGTTCGTAAGTTGGCTGTCCAACGGGTTTCCTTGCGGATACGATCAAAACGCTTATATTGAACTGCCGTGCAATGCTGTAAAGCGAATCCCCCCCCTTGGACTGTATAACACCATAGACCCCGCGCATTTTCCCTGAGCTGGCGGTGCTGGCGCGGAGCAGCAGAAACTTCTTGCCACCTGGAATGCGCAGGCTCTGGCCCACGCTGAGCGGAATGATCCACTGCCGATTACCATTGGTTCACGCAGCGTGTTGATACTGACCACGTGGGCGCGAAGCAATGTTCCAACAAGGCTGTCCGCCGGGTTTGACGCTAATAGTCGACTGCCGGTCGTGGCAACCTTGCATGGCGGCGGGGTGGGGGAGATTCGAAACCGCTACCGCCCATCTGCTGCAGAATCAGGGTCTGACCGTATGCTCAGCGGCATTGCCATTCAAACTTGGTGGCATCGCGGATGGCGGATACGCCTCAAACTGATGCCGGCGAGCGATCTGCGACAGAGTTTCGCCAGAGCGAACCTGGTTACTGCGATTTAATTGACGCGGCTCAGCCTCAGGCAGCTTGGCTAGTGCGGGCGCTGAACTGCTCGGCGCGATTTCCACCCGGGCACCAGCAAGCGGTATATGCCCTGCGGCGAGCGTTCCATGCGCTGGGTGAAGCCGGATTGAGAGCATGGAAGGTCTCGGTGGGCATGTCTGCCCCAGCTCGGCAGCTTGTGCAGGTCAACTGGCGGCGGATTTTCGACCTCGCTTGAAGTAGGGTGTATCGGCAAAAAGGTCTGGCAGTACAGTGCCGTGCAGGCTCGGCCGGTCGATGATCTGCGACATGGCCAGCCAATTTGCGGCACGTAATTTCATTGGTTTCCTGCGCAGTTGCAGGTTTCCAGTAGGTCGGTGGGTAATGCCCAAACTGCTAAGGGTTTGCGCTTGATGCGCGGCCGACGCAGCCTTCGCCCACAGTTATAGGCGGCAATGGCCAGCAGCCAGTCGCCATCGAACATATTGGCCAGCTTGCGTCAGGTAATCAAGCGCGGCCTGGGTCGAGGCAGTGATGTCGCGGCGGGCCGTCGCTTACCACCAGTCCTGACGCAGTGAGAATACTTCGCCAGTTGGCCGGC
>Ga0163217_1075140_pt1 | contig 14147 bp, 6 predicted proteins | sample SynspAceP_FD_185933 | JGI IMG/M metagenome (GOLD analysis project Ga0163217, IMG submission 185933) | Saline lake microbial communities from Ace Lake in Antarctica - Synechococcus sp. Ace-P (PacBio error correction) | ecosystem: Environmental > Aquatic > Non-marine Saline and Alkaline > Saline ... | reverse complement strand
GTGTTGGTTGAGAATTCTCGGTTGAATTATATTAATTTCTTACTCATTGCGGTTATAAGGAGCATCAATGTAGCGATGGTGATACGTGATCGATAGAGATCGATTCTCTATCGGATACAATACGAAAGTAAGAGTCTTGGCAAATAACCTTACGTTTAATGCAAAGGCCAGGAAGCCAAAGGAGACGCCAACGCAATAAATAGTCCACCACCAGTTCTTTTCTCCACGTTTACCCCCAAGCTGGTCACCCTACATTCATAGTCAGGACCCAAGCCCCAACTTGTAGTAATGATCAAAATATACCAATCCCCGGTCCATAATGGAAAACGGTGCCCAGCCCCAATCGTTAGTTAAGTAGGAAACCCATGCGTTGCCACAGGAAAAGTCAATGCCCATGGCCATTCGAACCTAAAGGATGGACTCCTGGCTCGCATAATGGAAGCCAACCACGTACCAAGATTTGATCTTGAAACCCCAGTCTCCAATAGGGAAGGCCAAGTTCTATCAAAAATAAACCACTTGGCAAAGATCCCCACACCAGCGACACTAACAGGACTTGAGCTTATTTCACCTTAATTCCATGCTTGTTTGAAACCCAAAACTCAAGGTAAAACAAAAAGGTGTGGTCCTTGTCCATTTTTTTACATTCTGGCGTTTTCATAGTCGTTTTGTTTTAAGAGTGAGAAATTCGCATGGTTGTGCGTTTTTTTTTCTTCAGCTTTCTTTTAAGATTATAGTGCAATTTTAGGGGATCAGGTTATGCTACGGTATTAAAACAAGAGGAATGCGAGCCATTACTGTCAATCTTTTTTAAAATATAGTACCTATATTTAAGGGCGTCCACACGGCACCGATAATTTTAATAAGGTTGTTTTCATATACCCTTAATTATTTGCGATTAATAAAAACGAATTATAATTAGATAATTAGATAAAAAAAAAATAATTATATTTTTTTCTAAAATCCTTTTTGTTTAAAAATATAAGACTATAAATCAGAAAAAAACTAAAGGAAGTGAGGTGAAAAAAGTTAATCCTTTCAAAAAAAAAATTACAAATTTTTTAATTTCTATGGAATTACCATGAAAAAATTTACCCCCAAGTTACTCGTTTTCTCTATATTTTGTCTGATCGATTAAGACTATTCCTCTTTCCAATTCCCAAGCATGGAAAACAAGTCTTAAAGAAGCTTTTTGAAGCACAAGTCTTTCTTCAATCGGAGGCAGCTTTCCTTGAATTATTGAGGAGTAGCTATTATCGAAGCGGCTCCTGCCTGTCTTAAACCAGCATTTCTAATAGTATCAGTCCCGAGAATGCTTGAAAACTGAGAGTAAAAATTCACCTCCAAAGCCAGAAGACGTCTATGGACTTCAGTTTCGGCGACCAGTACGTTCATTAGGAGAGAAATTGGTATTGCTTTCGTAGTCGATCTCTCCCCTGGGACATACTTAGCCTGCCCAGCGAGGTTCCTTGACTGTATTTGAAAAATCGGACGGCACTCCCAAATCTAAATAAACCAAGAATTGTTTAGCAACGCTGAGGACATATGAAAACGGTATAGCGAGGTATAGACGTAAAATCCACGGCTTGGGATTGTGGTTAATATGAAAGCGCGTTTTGAAGACCAATGGTGAGTTCAGAAAATCCAAATTGGTTTGAGATTGCTGAAGTAGATTTCATCAAAACCGCATTTCGCCAAAGCGAATCAATACTGATCAACGCAGAATTGTATTTACAATGATTACAATGTGTTTAATCAAAAAACGGCTGCGATCTGAAATTGGCAAAAGAAATGCGCTCAGAAGGAATTCCGAATCGATGGCGATTGGTCACTGCAGGGCCATTACTTACTTAAAAAGCTCCTACGATCGACGAAATTAAAAAGGGAATTTTGGAAAATCACGCAAGCAGCTTTTTAATGTATGCATTACAAATTTGATGTGGATGTTTTTAAAAAAGGCCTCGAAGAGGTAAAATGGGGGCTGAATTTGTCTCGAAACTTATGCTTTCAAGTAAGAGTTTAACCCCTATTCACAAATGGCTTACCTGCTGAAGTCGAAACGAGCTGGTCAATCGATAATCTGGATATTTTTCCAACTTATTATAAGCATCGGAGATAATCAGGCAGTAGTGAACTTTTTTGGGAATTTCAGGATGGGGGAAGTTGGCTCAATAACTGCCTGTGAAAGGAAGAACAACTACCCCTTACTGTTTGGTAGAGACTATTTCGAGCCTTAAAAACCCCGATTTTTGAGGGTCTCAAAGAAAGGTAAGCAAACTAATATTTTTTTGAAATCGTTTTTCAATTCGCGGTTTTTTCATCACCCAGACTATCTTGCTGGTAAGTTTAGCAGCCGCATGTGCCATTTGATCTTTTGCCCAAGAGATTATCCTTGAACGTTGGGCCATCTGGTAAGATTTTGCCTCAGCGTTGAAAGTCCGAAGTAGCTATAATCTTCCAATGGCATACTCACCTTCCTCGAAAACCATTTCAATATAACTTCTTCTTAATCTTATTGGTTTTGAACGGCTAGCGGTTCGCCTTTTGTGAATCAGCAAAAAATTTAAATCGCCTTTCATCCCTCAAACGCACACTATTATGAGCCAATATTCCAATTCGGCTCTCAATATTGCTGTTACCAAGGATAGACGGCTTGCTGTTGGTGTGACATCATTGCAGCAACTTTTGAAAATATCTTGAATGTTGTCAGTACGTGTCATAGCTTTGCAAAATCGATATGTCAGTATCGTTGCTGGTGTTTTTCTCGTATGGGAGGTAACTGGATTCCTATCAACAGAATCAAAACCGGCAATGCCAATTTTCTTTAGCTAGCATGGTCTGGTTTTTTTAGAAATGTAATTGGAACTTAGAATAATACTGGCTTTTCTCTCTTAATTCTTCCTTACGATTTCAATTGAGCCTTTTGACAGTTTCGACTCTGTTTGCGTTAATTGTTTAGACACTTATTTGTTAACCAAAAATTCCAGCGTATGCTTTTAGTATTACCTTCAGTATGAGCTTTGAGAACGGGTTAGCAAGGAGATTTTCAGCTTAAAAAACCAAGTATTCGAATTCCTCCTCCCTGTATCTTCTGGCAATAAAATCAGCTGAAAATAAACAGGTTCCTATATTTCCCGATCCTGAATATCAAGCTTTTGCTCGAAAAGAAGGTTCAAGCCAATAAGGTTTGACTTCAGCTAAATAAATGAATGCGTGATCCACTTTTTGCAGTATCTGGTAGTCATGAAGCTCGACCAAGCCCTGAGATTATTTTGGGAGAAGGTTGGATTAGATATCGTATTTCATTCTGGAGTTTTTCGAGTCCAAGATCCGCAGATGATAAAACAAGATTTTTTTTTTCAGGGACAGAGCTCTGATCATTTGATACGAAAATACAGATAATGAAATTGTTGACTTGAACCTCCTAGTCGAGGTATTGTTGGAATAGTGTGACTTTCTCCAAAGGGTTATTCGGATTCTTCTAAATTTTTGCGTCAATTCACTTTCCATTACCCAAATATGGTCCTTGCCGTCCGAACTCCCGGTACTCGGCCTATTATTCTGTTTCCGAGCAAATCTTCCGACCAATGGTTTCGATCAATGGTTGCTGAATATGCTTAGGTAATTCAAAACCGACATTCTCCTACTTTGTTCACCATCAACCTTCTCAATGAAAGACCTTCACCTTTTACCAAAAGTTCGAAAAACTGATGTTTCCTTCCACCGTTAGTACTTCCATTAGATTTTTGGTATTTTATCTCCGTTCTCGAATTCCACTCAGTCTTGCTAAGCACTGGAAAAACACCAATTCCCACTTACCTAATATTCCATTTCAAAAACAAAATTTCTCAACCACACATATCCTCAGCATCATTAACGATTTCCCTGATTGACTGCTGAATCCGGAAAGCTTGCGCGAATTTTACCAAAAAAGAAATCCAACAGCTATCGATTTGTGGCGAAAGCTAAATCACAAAGAGTAACCATCCACCGAGCAATTTCAGGGTTGATTTTTCGCCAAGTTTTCCTCAGATACCAGCCACCAGTCCCTGGAATCAAGGCTTCTTTAAGATCGATAATTGAAAAACAGTTTCGGAGTCTCACCTATGCACCGGCATCCATCAGTTCTTTTGATTTTTAAAAAAATGCGGGTAAGTCTTCTTCGAGTAATTTATGCCACATATAACGGAACCCTGCAGCTTCTCACAAACCCGGGACCAATTTTCTTGGCATTCCGCATTAAGGTCTGGCCATCTGGTTTTTCTTTTTCTACGTAAACAGGCGGCTTTTCCAGGCTTTCGCAGGCCAAGTAGTACCAAAGTTCAGCATGTGCATTGGAGGTGTGGCAATATAGATGGCGTTGACTTCGGGTCATCGATAAGTTGCTGCGCTGTTTATCATTACCATTTTGGGAACCCGATGACGAGCGCAATAATCTCTCTCTTTTTCCCCAATGCGACGCATTACTTCCCACGATTTTACTACGTGGGCATTAGCTTGCATTGCTGGAGCAGATTTTACTTCACACACCATTTCCCACAACCCAGGCATCCCCAGCGGATTTTCTGAATCAGCCCTATTTTTTTCATTGGTTTTTCACTTCTCTGATTTCAAAAAGGGAATCCTTTTAAGACACTAAGGTCAATTCTCTCATTCCGGTTATTCTCGCACGTTTATTATACTCAAAAAACAAAATGAAATTCCAACTCTTCCGAAACAATTCAAATTCTCAGCTTCATCCCAATCGACCGTATTGTAATAATCTCGGTTGCGTGAGTTGCAGCTCCTTTAATGAAGTCCTTCAAATCGATTGCGTATTTGCTTTTCATGATTCTGGATTAGAAAAAACGGAATTTCTTGTCAACTAGGTCTAGCGAACATGATAATTTCATCTCCCTCAATTCCTTTTTTCTATACTTTGTTCCTTGTTCCACACCACCTGTTCAAAATCCCCGGAAATTCGAATAGCTGAAATCCTCCGGAGTGGCCTGCGAAAATTTAAATCTTTGACACTTTCCATCAAGTTTGCACTCCAAACGTCCCCGTAAACGAAGATAATAACCATTGTGTAATCTCCTATGGTTTCAATATACTAACCCACCCAATTCCATACTTGGGATCGTTAGGCTTCCCTTGAATTGATTGCCGAAAGTTGGCCATCACGGATTCAGAGATTCCTGATCAACTCAGTGGCGTTTCGGTAAGTCCTGGCAATTCCATGTGATAGTCTCCGAGGTTATGAATTATCGAACTTCACTTCCTCACACCCGAATTGTACCCCAATAGTTATGTTCGGACGTTCTTTTTTTTCGCCTTTAATCGCTCGCCTCCTTCATTGACCGGCCTATATGTTGTTTCCTTCAAATCTATTTTTTCCGTCCCCTGTTCTTACCAGTAATCCATTTTCTTCCAAAAACAGGATTCAAGCCGAGTTGAAGCTTGAATCAAGGCATTGCTCAGCGCTAATAAATCATTCCCCCAAGGACCGAAGAGAGAGAAATCATAGAAAATTGCCAGCGAGATCGGGATCACTTTAATGTCTTTTTTCTTCCGAAGGTGAAATAGATAGCCTATAACCACCCTTAGCAAATACCAAGAAGGGTGATAAATGTACGATTCACCGTCAGCCCATAATCTTCTATTTCTGCATTCCAATTGCAAGAAAAGGTTCCGTAAATATGCCGAGAAAAAGTAGCACGTATATAGGAATGTCTCGTCCAGCCACTATAGAGAGGAAGCTCTAAACTCCATATGCCCGCTCTTGATCTCATTATGGTAAACCGCGAGATAAGATTGGAGTGTGAATTCCACATAGCTAAGTCCACCCGGTAATATGGCTTCATTGGACCACTCTACTATGCATAATCAACTTGATTCCATCATCTTCGCCGGCAACAGTCCAGGTAGGTATTTTTGATTTTTTCCCACCGTAACCCATTAAAGGATCAAAATGGCAATCCCTGGTAGCCCTATATATATAAGCAGAAAGTGGGATCAGCACACAAAACTGGGTTGATAAATAAACTCGAATTCCTCTCGGATAATTCTTACGCGACACCGGAAATTTACATATTGCCATCGAAATTCTCGATACGCCGATATCTCTCTCTCTCTATCCTGCCCTAGGAAAAAAAAACAAAAAGTTTAATTCCCTGTATCTAACAATCATCCTACCCCCTCGACAACCACGAGAGTGAAGAAGTCTGCGCCTTAACCAGTTTCCTAGGGACTTAATCTCAATTCTATCAAATAAAGTAACATAATCCCCGTGCCAACCCAGTGGCAACGGTGCATTCCTAAAAAGAATACACCGAACCTTGCAAAACCGAATTAGCCCAGTGCTCCTAATATGAGGCTCTGGGAGAAAACAGTAAACAATCTCCTATGAGTCCAGAAAGCGAGCCTGATTTTTAACTCTTGGAAAAAGGCAAAATTTGCGACGAAAGAATGGGATGTTCAGACTTATTAGACCAAGTTAGAATCTGATTACGGAATTACGTCTTGTGATCGACAGCTGAATTTCTGCGGGGAACCACTCCAGGTGAAAATCACTCCCAGAAATAAATCCCCACCTAGGTGAATCAAGCGTGCTTGTTCTCTTAGGACCTGGCGAATCTCTGGAATAGGACTCTGGATTCAGAAAAAAAGTGGGATGGCCATATGCTAAAAGTTGTGTTCAGTTATGAAGATTGACCAAGCATAAGTGTGCTCTTCCACACACCACCCTCTGAATTTCCACCAGATAAATGGCGACCCAATCGTACCGATCAGAAATCCAGCTGTACTTGAATACTGAGCTGGAAATCGCGAAACGTTTCTCAGCACGGTCTTTTGCACTGGGGAAGACATTTGGGAAAGCGTTTGACCGCGGAAATTTCCATGGGTGTGAAAAAATCACGTTAATCTTACCAAATAACAACTACTTCAATCTTACCGTATATACCATATAATAAAAAGAAAATTTCCATGGTAAAATGGGTTTGAAAGTTAAGTCACAGGTAAAAAAAAAATGTGCGAAAGATATTGCTGTGACGTATCATTTAGTATAATATATAAATATGGACATGACCCTGTGACACAACACCTGTCCAAAAGTCAACAAAACACATTATTTGATCTATAACTTGGAGCAGAGCATTTATACTATCGTTTATTGTATATATATATATTTGGGTGACTTTAAGTAGTGGGTAAATTCCCGGTGGCCCTTTGCCTGTTCGTGAAACAATCTTTAAACTTACAAGTTCGGTTTTTCACAATAACACTCTATTTGTCATCTTCTTGAAAAATTGCCCTATAATCTCCGATGGAAATTCTAAGCAGATTTACACGTAAATATCTCTGCTCACATTCTTTTGAATCTATCTACGTTGAAGTCACGGCTTTATTTGATCGCATATTAGATTAGAATGACTTTTGAAGATCGTGGTGCCCTCTTATAATTTTTCGGTCAATTTGCCTAGAAGGATAGCCCAATACGAAGTTTTGATATATATTTCCTCTTTTCGTGCCAAGTTTACTGCCTGATTAACAGTATGCTCCATTCGTCTTCGTCCACTCAAATATATCTATGGATACTTCTCAATGTGTATGCAAACTCTCAAATCGAATTATCTAATCTTACACTCGCACATTCATATCTTTCCCTGTGTCCTACTGCCAGTTTTCGTTGGTGACCAATTCTTACTTAAACCCCACCTGAAAGAAGCGCTGTTCATTTGTATCTCCCACACAACGCCTATAAGTATTTCCCCTCCCACCCATAAACCATATCCGTCTCTTTGAGAAATAGAGAATATTAGAATAGGATAAAACGAAAATTAATTACTTACATTATGACTCTCTTATAGCCTCTATATCACTCTGCACATGATTCAAAACACATTGAGCTCATGTACTTAGTTCTGCGTCTGGTCTTGATAAGACACCCTGCCTCTCTGATCTGATATCTAATTCTGAAAAGCTTCGAACCACCTTGTTATGTCAACCTCCAAATAAGAAAAACCACTTGTTTTGAATTGTAGGCAACGAATTCTGAATGATCCCAATATCCATATCTCCGACTCCATGTCAAGAAGGTCTACTGTTGTCAAATAATGTTGCTTCCTCGCTGCCGGTGTCCCACACAAAATAGTTAGCGGAGACCAGTGTCGACGTTTGGCCAGTATTGGGCACTTTCCCCAGGCCCTATATACCTTTTCCTCAATTCGGAATTTAGTTCCAGATTTGCTTTAACACCAAATTTCTCCAACCACTAATCTATCCTAGTTCCCACAAATACCCTAAGCCTGCAGGCGTATTATCGATCTGTCTTTAGTTGAATAGTACGTTTGGCACCTACAATAAAGTTAACTGCTCCCAGAAAACATACGTTCTATTAAGAAGGCTTTCTTTGGTTCTAGACTGTCTTCAGTATTAACTCTGGGACTTGTTTTGGTTTTGGTTGACAAGGTTTTTGATATCTTATTCGAGGTTGTAGCTTCATGATTCCCTATAATCCAGCGATTTTTGCTGTTCTACAAAATAGCCATAGTTGGCCAGATGAGCCCGTTTTATCGACATAATCCACCTCAACAATATTTCGGGAAATTCCCAATAACTCATTTTGGGGTTTTTCTTGTACGGTATATCTGATTTTTCTTTGATTGGGCATCTAAAGAATATCACTCGCGCGAACAGATAAGCTCGACCTTTAAATTTACCATATTCAAATGACTCATATAATTGGCATCGATCGCCACCAGCCAATCTAAAACTCCATATCAACACGCGTTAGAATAAGTTAAAAGTCTCCCCACCTTTGAATTAATCATTTCTGTTTTTATATATCTCAAATTCAATGCATGGGTCCAGCAAAATTATTTGATTTTGGAGTCTCTCTCCAGTAAATTCGGGGCTCGGGCCCAAGGATCTTCGGTCTATTGGCCTGATATGGAAAAAATTAGCTCGAGATTTTCCAAGCGAAATCACTTATTTTCCAATTCCAGTATTCCCACCAACAAAACTATAAATTCCAACGATTGAGCTCCATCTAAGCTGGGAATGGCTAGTAGACGATTTGGTATTCCAATAGTTCCTGGCCCATTTTCGATTAGTACATATAATTCATTCAATAATTCCTCGGTTTGAACACTCTATATCTCTCTGAATAAAGTTTAGCTTCATGACTGTGTGTCGAGTTTTTCAAGGCACTCTCATTATACTGAATAGTTTGGGAATACCGTTGATTCGAGTGATCTCGTAGGGACAATTCTGATTTATCAGCACATCCTTTCTTCAATCGGAAGGAAAATATTGAATTTCCCCTAGCTCTCCACCACCGTATTTCGGCCTTCGCTAAGTATGATGTATTCCCCATTGAAAAATTGTAATTTATCCTCCGTTTTTTGGATTGATTTAATCGATCCGCCCTCGCTCTTCTTCAGCGCATTTAGATCAAATCGCATTGCAGTATATCACCAACTTTGTCTTCTAGCTGTTGGATCGAATCTCTGATAATTGGCAGCGAATTCTAGTTCGATTTGGTTCTTATGCTAACAAGGTGTAAGGTGTGCTCACCTTCTTGCCCACGTAATCCATCTCTGAGGTCAAACTGTTCACTTTATTTTACCGCATGCATGTTTCTATCGAGCTGCTAGAAAAAGTCTCTCGATTCTCGATATATCTAATTCAGATCAAATCGCTGTCTTCCGAAAACATTTTATTGGCATCTGAAGTAAACCGAGGCTCTTCGCCAAACTTCTTACTCAAATAAAATCGATTGAGTGAATCCTGGCTTCTTCCTTTTGTACTTTTTATAGTGGGGACCACACATAGCCCAATTCCCCTATTAAATCCCAAAAAAAACCCTTGCCCTGTTGCCTTCTAAGTCGAAGAAGCCCCTCAATTTAGTTCAGAACTAATTTGCTTGATGTCCTTCTATTCGACAGGGTTCTGTTTCCAGGCAGGAGTTCAGAGGCGGCACCTCTATGTTTATAGAGTGTTGCCTTATTTTCAGGAATATACTTCTTCACGGAAACAAAGCCGAAAACCGTGCTGAGGACAGCATTAATTACCACTAAGGGAGTATGTGGAATCTATTGCGCTCATCCTTCCGCAGGTCATTATTTTTTTTTTCTTTCTGGGCTTTCTTTTTCCCACCCGACTCATTATTCCAAGTCATACCCTCCGATCGGATTATTTTTAATTTCAAAGTCCGGATACCCAATTGATTGCCAATAGCTGGCTTCAAATCGGTTGCTTGAAAACTCCCGATTAAAAACAGACTAGCCAATCCCCCGCTCACGTTATTGCTATGATTAGGACCATCAATCACAACTTTATCAAACGACCCTACCACTACGCCATTGATTTTTTCGTGATATATACCCTCGAAACTTCTTGGATAGTCTTACCACTTCTGGTCAGCGTATTTCAATGCTCACCATTTCCCAAAATCGCACCGCATTCCTGACGAGGTCTGTGGAATTCCCTTCGACATCAAACTGCGCTTACAACCTGCACTGGTCAAGCGATACCATTTAAAGATGTGTTTTGCTGAAATAGCACTGACCATTGAAGCTCGGTTGAAGATTGGCCAACCTGTTCCATTCGTTTGTAGCTATCAACTTTCAAATCCCACTTCAAAAAACCCTTGAGTCCCAAAGAGTTGAATTGTGGAGCCAGTAAGTTGTATTTAGTTTTTTGATCGAAGGGAGTGATGAGGCAGTTGCCGCGACTGTAAGCTATTTACGAAAGCCAATGGTTCTTGTTCCGCCTCCGAACCATCCCGGAACCCCCTGAATGGAAAGAAGCGTTTTATCAGGCCAACAAGCGAAAAAATACCGACGGTTCGATTCTTTAGCCTTTCGGCACCTCTTGCCTTCTACCTCAGTCTCCTTCTCGAAGCTTTGCGACCGTAAACATTTCCCTCCGGATGTAATTCTCCAAGCGCCACATCTCCGGCAACAAAATATCCAGAACAAAAGAGATTTTCCTTGTTTGCCTCCTTTTAATCCAATCTAATTATCTCAACTCTAAGTAGCCCAAAACAAGAAATCCAAGCGCCTTTACTTTATTGGACTTTGATGTTAGCATCTCCAGATGCCTGTGAGCCTGAGATTGCCATTAAAGGGACGTACGCTTGCTGTACGGACTTCATACTTGGCGAAAATATCCAAGCGTAGCATCCCATAACGGGTCTCCGTCCAGACAACTAGTGCTTCCTGCGAACGATTCGAACCTTTTCCCTGTTTTACTAGACTGTAAAAGAGAATCATTCACTAATGTCCACTTTGGAACCTTAACCAATCTTCCGCTGGAGGGGACTGGTTCGTCCAAATCGGGTCTCGGGGCTAATATCCAGTCACCAGACCGGCCAGTTTTAATCCGCCCAAATTATTCTTCCTTGAATTGGGCCCATCCAATAATAATTTTGAATCGCGCTTTTGTAGGACCCACTCCTCCAACAAAAGTTGTAGTCGTAACCATTAAATGAATTAGAGAGACCTCCTCGCTCAATTTCTGGTTTCAGATTCGAATCAGGATTTTTTCTTGTTGACAAAGTACATTAACCCCACGCCGTTTCGCTCAAACTAGTTCAGCCTGGGGATTCCGGTTAACGGTATGAATTTCAGATCCGTTTTCATCTTTTGACTGCTAATTTAGCCTCTGACTATCGCGAGTATATCAAGTCTCCTGTTGACCCAGTGATTCCGCATTTCAATGTGCCTTCCCAAAGATAATTGCTCTCTGCATGCCCTAGATAGAGCAATCGCCTATAATCTTTTTATAGGCATGACCGGATATTCGTGAATGTTTAAGCTAGATTGATAAATATGACTTCTGTTCCATCTATATCCCCACCTGGAGCGCAAAAGGTTCAAGCGCTTCATCTCCGCAGGGGTGAAATTCATCAAAAGATCCCTTGCCATTATCAAGTCTGCATTAGGATTCAATCTTTCCAAATATCGTATGGTTACCTACAATTTGTTCTGTGGTAATAGCCACTCCATCCTTGTTAAATGGTTAGGAAGTCCTTTCGTACCCCTTAGGATTCACATTGTGCGGCGTCCCCGTTGTCATTCTCTCTCTAATTTTTCCTTGTGTCTAATATTCCTCCGGCTCCTGGCGAAGGTATTTGTCCCGAAGTAAAGTTTTCTAAAATGGACGAGCTCCAAAACCGAGGGGGTTTTTTTATTTTTTTTTTTTTTTTTCCAAGGTTTTTCCCCCATTGTTCTCCCCAAAAATAATCAAAGGCATGCCGCTTCTTCATCTGCTATGAAAATGTGTTGGACCTTTGTGGTAGAAGTGCGTGTGAGTACCACCCACCGACCTCAAGATGCTGCTTTCAAGTGCTATTAATGCCAATTAACTTAGTCTTACTACCCACTTAGGTGAAGAATGTACCGAGTGTCTCCTCAATAATAGCCAGTGTGAATCCAATCTTTCAAACTCGCCCATTATGCCTAAACCGGGCTCCAAAAGGCTTTTGGCAAATCAGGCCGACCTCCTGCATTCGAACCATCTGCACTCACATCTACATATTAAAAATAAACTCCGTCAGTATTTTCTAATTCGAAAACCCATCCAAATACTGCTGCTGAAGATGGTGCTTTTTCGAACCGCGTCTAACTTCATCCGTAAGCCCTCACCTTTTGAGTTGATCCTTTGCCGTAAACACCCATATCGGTAAAGGTGATTTCCTGATTGGTAATATAGTTAAGGCTGTTGGAAAGCTTATGTATAGCAGTTCCATTTCCTTTTTGCTCCAAAATCAGCTTTTCGGCAGAAGAATTTTATCCCTTGATCCTTATCTCAGAAAAGTCACGGTCCATTTTGAGAGGATATTCAAATGGTTAGGATCGGACTTTAACTCAAAAAACTGCAAAATCAAGCAGTAATTCTCCCCGCATCCCTTCCATCTTTCCTGAGATCAGGCGTCTTTTGCCCTATCGATCGGGGCCCATATTTAGGAAGAGGGATGCTGATAGCCCAATATTGGAAATCACCAGGCGGATCTTGTCCAAATTAAGTCCTCTGGAATACGCAAGACGTCAATTTCTTTGGGTCACCCCCCCAAAAAGTTGACAAAAGGAAATACAAGGTGCCGTGGAAAAGTGTTTGCTTCGCTACCGAGAGAAATTTTGCTGCAATCGGAAGGAACGCTGCTTCAAACAGTTGGATCCAAAGTCCACGTGTAGCTAGAATTCATTTAAGATAGCGACTTGTTAGCAAAGCCAACAATTATCATTTCGAAAACAACTTTTTACTGTGTCTTTTTGTCTCTAAAATATCCATTTAAAACTTACGTAGTCAGTTAGAGCTTGCTGATGATATTCGACTTTGATTGCACTTGGTGCAGAAAACCCCACCATAGTCGACTTTCTAAATCTATACTTGTCTGAATCATTTTCACAAAGCAGTGAGCCGGAATCGTGCCAAGCGGATAGTGGCCTTGCTCCTGTACAATCGTTGCACTCAGAAAGATGGTGGCTATCTGCGCCGAAACTCCCAATATTTCCAATGGTGAATGTTAGCTGTAGACTTCAGTTGTGCTTTGGTGCTTTTTGCAACTGGTGAAGAACGTCTTAATTGCTGTAAAATCTGCATGCCCTCAATTTTAAATTCATGATTGACTTGGGAAATATTGTAACCGTATGCAGATTCGTACATTTGTTAGCAGGTCAAGTCTAGCGTAGATTTTTTACTGTCCAGATCAAGATCTGAATGTACCCGATCCATTCTTTCTAATTTGCCGGAAAAGCGCAAACGCCGAATAATTCATTTGATAAAGTTGTAGGCTGTCAAATTCCTTGGATCTCTGCATTGATTTTGGCATACCAATGATTCCAGAACCCTTTGCATTCGAGTGAAAAATAAACCTGGTCCAGTGCTTATTCTGTAAGGAGGTTATTGAGCTGAAGAGCTTTAGCTTCTAGCTGCAAGGTCGAAAGCCGAGTTGGCTGATCCGATAGCTAGCTTACTAGGCGTCAAAATCCCCCAAAGTCGATCTTGAAGGTCAAAACTCAAGCCTTAGATCATTCAATTGACCGCTGCATGCCCAGTGAGCAGGGAAGTTTTCTGGAAGCTGATTCCGAGTTTCGGGAACTCTTTTGATACAAAAGCGAGGATGCGTTTCCCGACTGGATTTTAATTGTTGATTTCGA
>Ga0163217_1085282_pt1 | contig 14148 bp, 15 predicted proteins | sample SynspAceP_FD_185933 | JGI IMG/M metagenome (GOLD analysis project Ga0163217, IMG submission 185933) | Saline lake microbial communities from Ace Lake in Antarctica - Synechococcus sp. Ace-P (PacBio error correction) | ecosystem: Environmental > Aquatic > Non-marine Saline and Alkaline > Saline ... | reverse complement strand
GACGCGCCAGGTGTACTCAGCGTTTCGGGCATCTGCCGGCCAAAGCAGGCCCAGCCCACCTAACCTAGGGCCGCAATCAGGCGTCGCCCGCTGGCTCATTTGATCGTATTTTTTCAGTTGGCCAGTGTGCTAAGCGCGACTTGGGACGCCACCGGCCGCCGCGCTCAGCCCCAACGCGCCTCCAGGGGCAGCTCGACTCAGACGAAACACCAACCAACCCTCCCTCACCGCTGTAAGCTCGGCCCATTCAGGTGCCCCAGGGGCAATTTGCGTTGGGCAAGCCGCAGCGCGCATTTTCCCCAAATTCAGTCTTGCCGTCGGCCGTGGCGGACATTCTAAGGTATAACACAATCGTAATCAGGCGGTCCAAGCAGGGGACATACAGAGCAATATGGCAGTGGCCACCGAGGACAAAGGCGCCTTGTTGCACAGCTGCCATGCTGCAGCATCCCAGATCGTCCATCACAGCTTTTTCAGTCCCAAGGCGTTTCAGGCGGACATCCAGCCTTGCGCAGGCGGCAACAGGAGACTGACCATTGCGCGGGTTGCCAGAACATATCCAGGCTGATCCTTGCCTCTTAGCAGCCTGTAAGGTTGCATATCCCACTCGTAGACCGGGCTCCCTGAATCAACGGCCCTGGACCTGCTAATTGCGACTAGACATGTACGTGACACAAGGTGCCGGTCAAGCCTTCAAGCATGCGTTTTACCTATGCGCCTGGATAATATCTTGGGTTCCTGTATCATGCTTCAGACAAAGGACGCTGGCAGAAAACCAGATCAGAGACTACCCGTAGGTACAACAGTACATCCACTAGCAATATCAAACCCTCATGCGCCTGGGCATTCTAATATCATCAAAGCGGGGCGCAACCCCATCACAACACAGCACATCGAGCCCATCGCTAGCCACACCCGGCCTCGGGCTTTGTCCCTGCTGTCGACAGCCAAATTGACTGATCATAGCAGGACGGCTGAGGGCAGCAGCTTATTCCAAACTCAAGCCAGATGCCTTATCAGTGCAGCAAAGGATCACGCATCGAACCACACGTGCGCCCTGACCATCCAGGAACTGTAATATGCGCTCCATGAACCGCGCACTGCCAGAGGCATTGGCCGACACTCAACCAAGAGTTCAGCGACCGACCCATTCCCGGGTCGGCCCCGCAACGGACTGCTCGACTTGGGATCGCCGTTCTCTGGCGGCGCACTTTCCCGGAGCACCTTGCCTTGGCATTCCAGTCATGGTTCGGCGCCCAGTCCAGCCACCTTCCGGCCTGCAGCGTGCCGCTTTGAACCGCGAGCGCTCGTGAAGTATCGCCAAACACAGAAAAAAATCAGCAGGATCTCTCGCCATTACTACCAACGTCCCCGCTCATCAGAATGATTCGTTTCCACGCCGGAGACCAGGCACCGACGCCCAGCCACCGCCTCTCATGAAACTTCATCTCCTGCCCGAAAAGGGTTTTTTACAAACGCGCAAGCGAGAGTCACACCCTCAGTGCCGCAGTGTCAGCGCGCTTGCAGAGCTCGCTGAGTTTCCACGGCATTGCTCGCCAGCCACATGGTAAGCCGCAACGCTCCAGCCATCGGGCAAATGAATTTGAAGGCGCAGTTCTTCACTTCTCTAAGCTCCGTTTGGCGGTTGATCGGAGACTGTCTGCCATTCTGCGCGCACGTCAAATTCCCTTTGATGACGGCCACACAACTACATAGAAAGCTTATCTGCCCCGCTGCTCATGCCCCCCCCGCCTGGGCAGCGCTTTGCCCTGCATTCACCTGCCCGGAACCTGTTCGGGGACGCGGTCATCACACACGGCCGCGCACATGTTCCGTTAGCAGGTCCTCATCGAGAATAAAAGTATTGATGCCCTCCGCACGAGTCCTGTCCCGACTCACATCGACCGTATTATTATTGCGTGCTCCATCACGAATGGTCACTCTGCCATCCAGCGCAACCTAGACACCACACGCTAGCGGCGATCATGCGTGGCAGTCACGGACGACGTGACGACCAGGCTGACGGCGTTTGCCATGCTGAACCGCATAGTCGCCACTTAACAAATCTCCCCGTTGCGCAACGGCACATGGACTCTGCCGTCAGGCAACAGCTCCGGCAGATCGACAGCGAAACTCACTAGAGCGAATAATGAACCTGACGGACATCAACAGCGGAGCCCAGCTTCCCACCAGCGCGGCTGGCGGATAAACTGCGACTTCTCACCTAGCCGTAACGTTTGGCTCTTAGTCAAATCAGCCATCGCGCCGCTGCAGCCAAGGGCCATTATCATGCCTTCTCCCCTCGAAATTGATCTACGCTGGGAGTCCATGATTCCGAGGGGCGGTGTCAAAGCCTGTGGTGTCTGCGCTTGGCCAGGGACGAAGGAGATGATACGCCAACCGGTTCTGTGGGCTGTCTGAAGGCCCAGCAGCAAAGACAGCCAGTATTGCAAGGATTCGCTCTCCCCCACAACGCCAAGACCCGAACTCACCCGGATAACAACGCTTGCCAGACATTTTGCTGTGCTTCTGCTCATAACCACCGCCGCCGCGATGCGCCATCCTCCGGACAGTGGGGCCCGGGAACTTCAGTGTGCAACAGCTCCAGAATCAAACGACATAAGCTTGTCTTCCGGGCTTATTGCCACCCGCCGCGCCGGGATTCGTAAGGCGGCACTTTTTATGACACGGCATTGTATGACAGTATCCAGGCTTGATATTATAGAGGATGGGCCCACCGCCATCGGCGGGGTTGCCAGGACACCCGCAAAACGTTCCCCGGCAAACCGCAGACGCAGATCACCGAGGGCTATCCTGGCCTTCATCCAGCATGTTGCGCCTTCTCGATCCAGCCCGCACAGAGGCAAAAACGGCATTCGCGCTCTGACTGGCAAATAAAATACTTTCGTGTCAGGAATTCTTCCTGGCAAAAAGCACTATCAACAGGTTAATTTTGATCCTTGTCCTATTAGTTCGAGGGCTACGCAGCCGTGTAGCTTTCATCGCAACGTAGTATCCACCACCACCTTATCAGTGGCGATGTACCTAATAGACAGCGAAACCACCTGGAAGAAGTGCTCTGCCTCACCAAAACTTCGGCTACCAGTTCCAGCCGGCATAAACCAGGGTGATGCATCGATTATAAGAGACCTGTCCACCGCCCACTGTTAAGATTCATCCTGCATTTCAGTCTCAGGAACTGCCGCTGCAGATCCCTATCGGGACTAGAACCTGACTCCGGATAAGCACGTCCACATAAGTGCCAGTGCAGCCCAGGCTTCGCTGTCAGTGCCCAACGTCCCAAGGTACCGAATTAAGCCGGGATCGTCTCTGACCTTAGCATCGTTCTCTCGTTGCTTTCGTGAACTACCGCGGCCAGGATCAGTCCAGCGGTAGGCTGTGGGTTCATCGGTTTCGGGTCCTTCATCAGGTTCAGTCACGCCATACGGCAACTGGGCGCCAGAGGCATCGTTACCCCGCTCTCCGTACCTACCGGTCAACCAACTGGGCAAAATTAGCCTGCCGGTCTCATCCGCTCGCCCAACGCATTGAGTTATAGGCCGGCACTGTGTGGTGCACTGCTTCTCTTTACCGTGGCCTGTAGCCCGCACCCCATCCACCGTTTTTAAATTGGGGACAGCGTGGCGAAGCGGCAGGTATCCCAGGCCAACTCGGTCAGGCCCCTCAACACGTGCTCCAGGCAAACTGCAGAATCATTTTTCTCCGCCGCCAGAAGCAATGTCTGCCTCGAACACGATCGCCTCGAATACTGGCTGGTGCGGCGGACTATCCGTGTCTGATCTGCGCATTGCCAATGCCACCGCAGCCGCGTATCCGCCAGCCGCCTACCACCAGCAGGGCGTTCAAACAGTGCCACCCCTTTGCTGCCGCTTGGCCGAGGCGGCTCATTTGCCGCAACGCTCATCAAGGCGGCCGATTATTCGACCATAGCCATGGCTAATGATCTCCAGCACAATTGGTCCACCGCAACGGCAAAAACTGGCTGCGGACGGGTCGCTTAAACCGGTCTTGGCGACGCCATGCATCCAGCCGGTCCACCCAGTGCCGTGCGCAACCACCAGCGCCAAAATCTCGGTTTCCATGCCAAGTCTATATCTGCGACCTTCATCACCAGAAAGCCGTGAAGGCTGTTGCCATACGTCCGGCGCATTCTTTCGCCCATCACCCGAATAATCTACACCCGGCCACATTGGCGCTCCAGGCCCCCGGTCTGTAATCAAATTTCCAGGCTGTTCTGCGCAGCGTTTGATCACCGGCCCGCGCCACGCGCGGACTATTCTCCAGCATTTATGCTGTCGCCCCCGCGCGCAAACCCGCCAGCGGGCGGCATGCGATCACCAAACTCACTCGCGCACGGATTATATCCATCGCATCTGCGCCAGATGTCCGCTCCAAGACACACTCAAGTGACCTGCAGTGTCTGCGAGACGCGAGGCATGTTCCTGGGTCACCTTGATCAGCGCTCAACACGCGCGCAAGCGCCGTAGCAACCACCGCTCATGCATCGCAAATACCGCCATGCGCCACGAGCATTTCCAAGCAAGGTAAAATCCGACGTTGATTTTTCTCCGCGCTGTAAAATACTCTCATTATGTGCATGTCATGACCCGGTGACCACAGCACGTGCTCCTGCTCGCCCCGCTTCAAAGAGCACAAGGTCACCGTCGATACGTTGACGGCCGGCAAGACGATCGGCCGCCTCAGGGCACGATAATCACTGGAAGGCATCCACACACGATTAGCCATACCACGGAACGAGAACGCGCCATTAGTGGCGTCGCTGCACTGCGTACCTTCCTGCCACAAGGCGGGCGTGGCATGCGCGGCACTCCATTTACTCGGCCAGTGCACATTTTTCTGGCCAAGCCCAATGGGCCAGCGTTTTGCCCGCTTCCTGCAGGTACAGGTATGCCGGCGAATGATCCGGAGCCAGGCCCTTGATCAAGCCGCCACAGCGGCTACGTACTCGGCTCAGGATAGTTAATCGGCCTACAGCACTTCCAAGCAAAAGTAAATGCCGGCATCTTCCGGGAGAGCTCTATTTCCAACATCCTTTCGATAAGTGCTTTCCAGCCGTAATCTGGATATGCCGCTCCAGCAGGTGTTTGCCGGGCAACTCCGCCAAGTCTGATTCACCGACGCGTGCATCTCTCCTGCGTTATTGCCGCAGCCTCACATTGGGGGCTTCCACCCGGCCGTATTGCGAGGCAGGCAGCCCGGGCGCTTCACCTTCCGCTTCATATTTTCAAGCTCGGGACAGCACCAGCTCGAGCTTGCCACGGCCCAACTGCTTCGGTCGACCATCGGGGCTTGCCATTCCCGGGTGCTGTCATCCAGAATGACCAGCTCAAGGAACTGTTAGCCATTACCGCGTTAATCCCCAGAGCGCGTTCGGGCACTGCCGAGTTAATCAGCAACTCGTCCCCGCGCAGTTGCGAGCACGCCGACCAGCCGTTGGTCTCGGTTCGCAACTGGCGCTTTCTGCCCGTCGCGATGGACAGGTCGCCAGGCTGGCCACAATGTCGACCAATACCAGCACAACCAGCGCTCCATCAGTCCGAAATCCTGATGTTCCGTATCGGTGTTGGCGGCCGCCGGCGCATGCTCAAAAGCGATTCTCTGTCAGATCCATATTTCCAGTACCGATATCGGCGTATGGCGTCTTCACCCCCGGGCCGGCCAGCGCGTGCCCAGGTGTACAGATCGTATTCCCGGCCGTCGCAGCCTGACGGCAAAATACTGGTATTCAATTGCCCCATGAGATCTTCGCAAAGCGATCAATATTAACCACCGGTACGTAATTACGCGGCACATCGCCGCTAGTTGGGAAATCGTAACCAGCCGCAAAACAAAACCTTGCTCGGTCGTTCGGATAATTGAGAGTTATTCCAGGCCCTCAACAATATATCAGCGCGCTTTCAGCGCAACGTGGATGTCGTTTGTGCCTGGTGGTACGCGCCTATCGGGGGCGATCCATTAACCGAGGAACACAACGGTCGGGAGGATGCCAAGAATCACGAACCACCACCATGACTGTCGATTCAGGGTGAAGCCGCGTTGTATACCGGCTTGTGTTTGCCGCTTGTTCGCCGGAGCAATCTAGAATTGAGCATGATCAGTTAACAATTGATTGAGTTCAAAGATCGGCAGCAGGATAGCGAAGTACGATAATTCAGTACCACGCCGCCTCAGCCTCGGAGCCTCACTCAACTCTTTGAACGCCACACATACTTACAGCGAAGATATCCAACTCGGCTGCGAAGGATACTTACCCAAATTCTACTCATTGCGAGATAACGTGCTGTCCAACTCGCCGCTCCTGGGTTTTCCGCCGCGTGACGCCCAGCATCCTGATCGAGGCGTACTGCTGGACTCTCAATCGCTTACTGCTTTTGATCTTAGGCTAATGTCATCGGCGGGAAAGCCCGTCTTATGCTGCGGGTCCCAGCGCGTCCCGGATGCCCACCGCCCGATGGAAACCCTCCTGACCATCTCAAACTTGCATGGCATCGGTAACCGTCATCGCGCGAGTAGGCACGTTGGTCCACATGACAACTGGGCCGCTTCATTTCAACGCATCCAACATACGGCAACACTTTTCTTGCCCGCCAGAACAGAATATTTCAGCGTACGCGCAAGCGCGCACGTATTCAGCCCTCTTTCCAATCGGCCAGCAAAGGTACGGCGTAGCCAGCGCTAGGCATCCCAGCACTTTAGCGACAACGCGCCCGCCGGCTACCTTTTTCTTATTTCAGCCTATATCTGCTTGGAGACAGAACAAAATCCACTACCGCCGACCACCACCACACACCTCAACCAAGATCCCCAGTTCTCAGTGATCGCTCCGGTCGGCGGATCAATGCGCGGGTCAAACCACGGCAGTTGCTTCGTCATTGCGCGAGTGCAAAAGAACACCTGAATTACCACTCGGCACGACATAGGTCCAGACAGAGGGCGACGGTTCACCAAGACAGGGCAATGGTACCGTCCAGGAAATGGCCCCGGATAGAACATCGCCAGTTGAATTCTGGCGCATGCATTTTGCGCACTTCGGACGTTATCCGCCATCCGTTCGAGTACCAGATCCACGTGCGCTCCTTGCGTCTTCTCGCCCGCTGGTTTCTAGTTCGTGGTCTTTCGGTACGCCCCGGCGCGGATTAAAAGACCGAGCGGAATCTCGCCTGAGCCCAGCGAGGCAACAAACGCTCTCCGAATTACCGGTACGCACCGCAGACAGGTGTTCTTCGATCCCCGTTTGACTTTTCTTGTCGTTTTTCACTTTTTCTGCCGCAAGACTCATCTGGTGTGCCCCAATAACTGCTTTCTCATTCCGGCAATAGCCGTGCGACAGGACACAGGGTCGCCATAATGCTTCGGGGATGCGCCATAGAGGGCCTCTTGTTTTGGCCAGTTGTCACAACGGCTTTGATGCTTCATGACACGTGCAGGAACGGATTGTTCGCATCCCCGATTTGCCCGCTCAGCCAACCGACCTGCCAGCTGACCGACATTCTCGGCATCCAGCCCCTATGCGCTCAGGCCGGCATAATTTTGCGACACCCTGGCGCGGCAAAAGACGGTGATTTAATCCGCCCTCCTCCAGCCACCCTATGCGAGTGCGAACGCATGCCTTTTATCAGCGGCGACGTCATTCGTTATTGCGTTGCGGTCCGGTCTCCACTGCATTCAATCCCCTCTTCGCGTATGTGGGACGCGCAGCACTTCTTCCAGGTCGTCCGCTGCCCCCAGTAACAACGCCAGAACAGTCCCCGTCTTATCGATCAGCCCAGTTTTGCGCCAACCGGGCGTGACGGATCATTGCCTGCTCACTGGCACCGTCATGAATTCAGCCGCGCAAGGGTATCCCCTCTACCTACGATATCAGTTCAATATATATACACCAGTAGCTGGCCTCCTATAAATGCCCATTGTTATTGCAACTGGCGCCACGAAGGACAGACCCACTGACCGTGCAAGGTATAACAGGACCCTCGGCGCCCTCATTTTCCGCACATGCCCCACAGCCGGGGCACTCGCCTCTGGCCGACGCTGATGGAGGTTTCATTTGCAAACTCACGGGCAAAAGGGTCCGCACCAGGCGCTGTGCCTCAGGGCAACCCCGTTCAACGTTGGAAGACAACAGAAGGGTTCGAATGCCCATGTCCACGCAGTCGCGTGATTGCGCCTCGGCTGCGTTATTTCGAAGTCGCTCTCCAGCAGCGTGGTTAACCCCAAGTTCATTCCTAGGTGATGACCGGATCCAAAGCTCTGTCGATTGAATGGCGGAATACTTATAACCGTTTATCGGCGACGTCACACTGATCTCGCCGTAACCATTTTTACCAACATCCGGATCTTGACGCAGGTGGAGATAGGCGCGCAGCCCGCGAAGCAAAGGTCAGGTCCACTGGTCAACACTTTGGTATTGATCTCTAACCCGCGTTCTGCGCCCGTATGCCATCCAAGGTACCATACTTCTCGATGTGTTCTTAGCCTCTGGTCGGGTAAGGATTTGCGAGGGCGATCATTGAGCATGGCATCAGGCCCGAATACAGTCGTCTGTGGCTCCCTTTAACACTGAAGCCGTCGGGCGTACATTTAGGCAGAGTCACGCAGTATTAACAGGGATTGCCATTGGGCGCCGGAGCAATGACTCTTTCCAATTGCCTCGTAGTGAATCCTTGCCATACCCCAGTGGCGCAGTTTCCAGGCGCCCGGGCCTTGTTTGTCGAGGCAGACGCAACACCACGCGCCGCCGTGACCTTGAGGGCAGGCGTGGACACCCGCTAATTCCACCGCCCGGCCGACAGTTTCCAAGCCGATCCGGCCATCCTTGAGGCAGGCGCTTTTTCAGCCAAATATCCAGTTCTCCCCAGCGTACATGACCTTGATCTTGCTTGAACACTAATGAAAAATCCGGCGCCAAGGCCCGGGCGGCTCCATGATCTTCGCGCAGCTCCCATTCGACCCGCCAGGCGGATCGACAGGCGGTTCAAACGTGCTCGTTATGATGGATATGCGTGGAGGCGTTTTCCCTTTACCGCTTCCGCATGACAACAGACGCCCGTTGAATCAGGGGGGCCGGAATAATCGGCGGCCTCATCCTTGATCTCATATCATAATCCTCTGGCGTCGGCACCAAGGACTGCCGGGCACCGGACTATCCCGTCTTAGCATGCAACTTTCACTTAGACCCTCGACAAACTGCATGCATCGTTGTTCCGAACTTACGTAGCGATCACGCATATCGCGCGCAGGCCAATAATGGCTCATCTATCCAATACCTGGCGGCTTCAGCGGATGGGCCCGCACTGCTACGCAATATCCAGCAGTTCCATCACAATCCTGACGCATACTAAACGCTCCAGATGCTCATCTGTCTCTATAATCATCTCCACATCTCATCTCGTAACGCCTGGCAAGACCGAATAGCCTCCTCCTCCTGGGGACCCAGTCATATATCTAATCTATCCCATGTCGCTGTTCATCATCGCCTTCTCTCAGTTAGGTGGCCCGGTTGGGAATGTTTGCTGGTCGTCGCGGGCACATCCTTACCCGCCGACTAGGCATTATTCAAAAGGGGCGCGCGGCAGTGCTGAGCAGATAGTTCCAGTCAGGCAGCACGGATTCGGCTATCCGCAAGAACAGGCCGCCCTCAGGGTTCTATGTTACGTCACGTACCTGCTGATCGCGTGATAATAGCGATCCCGCTATGTACTGACGTGACTCACAACAGCATCCTTGACACAGGGCGGGCATCACGCGACAGCGCTTTTATAATCTACCGGCAGCAGAAAAACCATCAGCTCGTTGACTGCTTTTCCATACGTGCCCGTAGTTTTGTTAATTGGGACAAACCGTGCTTCCGGAACAGCGACCCCGCACCGTGGCAAATATATATTGCAGGACGCGCGCCGTACTAGAGTCCACGGTCGTCCGACACTGGTCGTCCAATCAAACCGCCGACTTTTACGATCTAGTTTCAGTTTCATCGACCATAGACGGAATGGTGTTCTTGTGAGCAGTGCGACTGTTCCGTTGTTGGGTGAGATCAATTGTCAGCTGCGCCGGTTACGTATCGGCTTGAGCTAATCTGTGAGAACTTTCACTGCTCATTTTGCACATAGTAAACGCGCTTGCCTTCAGTTGATATCTGCAGGCATTGGATCTTCAAACTCTGATGCCCACGTCTTTTCACGCCTGAATTGGTGTCAGTAAGCCCTCTGCCCGGATGCTCCTCTAACAGAACGCACGACAATAAAGGCGTACATTTGGCGACACACGATTTTCGGCCATCTTTCATTGTCCAGCGTCATTCAACAGCTGGGTTGTTAGAACAGTTAATGTTGCTGGATACTGTCCCGCTCCCTTGTCAGTTCGGGCAATGTCAATCAGCCAGCGCAATCTGAGTACTGCCCTGTCTGCGCCGCCTCGAAGCCGACCCAGGAGATTTTGCCGCCAGTCATCACTGAGTGTGCGGATTCGTGGGTATTTTGGTTTGGACGCTCATCCATCAGGTACACAGGCTCCGCTCCAATATTAGCAGCCCCAGCAGCTTGGCCATATCAGTGACCAACAGATACCTTACCACCGCGGTTTGAAATTGGGACTCAATACCTACGCCAGCGCTCTCGCTGTCCGATACCCATATGCACTCGCTCCCAGCTGCCTTGGGCCGCCCGGGTCGTAGACACTTCCGGCGATGAACCGATGAAAACTAACCCCGCAGTACCTTGAGCTCTGCGTATTTCAGTGGTTTGAGAATCGATCCGCATATACGCGGGGATCAGCGCTAGAAGGCGATTTTTAACTTCTCTGCAGCCGATAGAATCACTATCGTATTTGGTGCTTTCGTTTGCGCAAGCGATGACGATTGCGCTACGACAGGCATTGGCTCGCGCCGCCATTTACATTAACCTGCCGCCGAACTGGCCCTTGCTGCTGCCGCTCGCCCGGGGGCTCTGCGTCACTCTCTTCTTCGACCTCACGCGGCACTTCAGGCCGATGTGTCCTCCGTAGCACCTCTGCTACCCGCTTCGCGCATTAAGAGTCGTAGCGCAGATATTGTACCTGCGTCGCACACCGCCCACCTTTCCCAACGTGCCTGGCTATGGGACATCAGCGTCAGGCGAAACCCCGATTCTAGGATGCGCCCGCGCCACGGGGTATCGTACGTTTTGGGATGCGACCTGGGATCTGGCGATCCTATCCGCCGCGCCTCGCTTGTGGGATGGACATAAATCCTTCAACCCGGTGCGCCTCCGGCGCATCCAGCGAAATTCTCTCGCACCGAAGATTCCAGTGCCGAGCGCATGCTGGACGCGGCACCACTACTCGAAACCTCTTCTCATGGACTGCCACAGATTCGAATTTGTTAAAGCTTGCGCTCGATGCAAGCCGCCTGGATTCGATATTGGCGGCAGTATTAACCATATTGTTTCGGGCACATCACCAGGCTTGTTGGACTCGCTGCGGCGGGCCAGATGCCCCCGCCCTTGTGGGCACCAACGGCCGTTATGAAATGCGCACCAGTTGGCCGGCGTTAGAATGATGCTTGACGACCAATCACATAAGGACGGTGATATGACACATAGCTGTCACCGCTGGCGCTGCCGGCCCCAGCAAGAAAGCGACTCCATACTCTCTGCGTTTCCTTGCCTTGTGCAAACTCTCAGTTGCAGTCCTAATATTCCCGATACAACTTGCCTTCTTCTAGCTCGACCCGGCCACAGCGCGAAACCGATAGGGACCTTGAGTCACCACCCATGAACCCCAGCTACATACCAGCTCACCGCGCTTTGGACCGGGGTGCCCTGACCAGCCACATTGACCTGACCGCGTACCCGCGGGTCCACGATATCAATTAAGATTTGCTTCTGGAATTTCCCTGGAGTCTGATCTATTTCCGCTCACGGGTCCGCCAGATTCGATCAGGCATACACTCGTTAGTGTGTTAAAGCATCTCCACAGTTCCATGCCTTCCGGGTCTCCGGCAGTCTGGGTCTGGGCCTGAGATATGACGCGCTCAGCAAAACTGAGCCGAGGCAGCAGCGGGAAGGTACAGCGGGTCATGTGGGACAGCATCTGTGCATTCTCTCCGTGTCTCAATTATCCAGTCGTTTATCGTATTATAGGGTACATCCGGGTCACACGTTTCTCTCACTCGTCAGGGTTCGCACAAGCTTGTCGACCGTCAGCTCCTGAGAAATGTCCATACTATTGGCGATTAATTTTTTAGTCTTGGTTTGAATTCGATCAAAGGCCCGCCCGAACAAACCTCCCAATTGGCAAATCACTTAATTTCTGAAATGTTACGGTGGGGTTGCCCCCTCTGACTTGCAGTACACCCCATTTACAATCTCTGCCAGCCTGTCCCAGGCCAGCGGCTCAAATTACGGCGGCGCATTGATGGTCCAATGACCGCTGGGGCAATGCGCTGGCGCTGAAATTTCTCCAGCCCGTACGATCGTGCCATCGACCATGGACCGGTGGCTGTTTCGGATACCACTTCAGGAACGTTGCGGAGTGTTCATCCAGGCGTCCTCACATCAAACCGTCGCGACGGCCGCCGTTTCTGGCGCCTCAAGGTCACATAGGTATCCGTCACCTGAGGTAAGTTAGCTGTGCGGCTCGAAGCGTGTGCCACGGCACCAAGCGACAGAGGCCGGCCTGCAGCGCCAAAGGTTTCGAGCTGAGCCTCACGCACCGAGTATTAACCGATCGGCCAGCACCATGATCCAGGCCCACCACTGCCCGGGGCAGGCTGGCGCCCACCGATAATTATTTTCCGGCTGACCTCATGCGGCGCCAGAATTAGCGCCACTCCGCGTCTCAGGACTCAGGGTCAGCCAGCAGCCCCTTGAGCAGGCCTCAGACTGATGTTGACGTCATTTCCTTGACCCAGTATGTGCTGGTCCACAAACCGTATTGGCGGTGACTTCATAGAAACATACACACATACATATAGACCTCCCGGCTCCACTATCAGTCAAAACACTCGGACCACGAAATCCATTCTCTCTCGAGCAACCGTTGGCTACTGGATACAGACGGACTGTCTCTCACCCGCAGGCGCCAGTCATTACTTGGCATGGCCAACGAGCTCATCCAGAGGTGAAGAAACACGCCCAAGCAAATCACCACGGACCACCGCCACTCACAGCCAAATTTGTATGCATGGGTAATCAGGCCGCACGACAGGTTCGATGATTAAGCGGGCATTCAAAGGTAGGCGTTCTCCTCGGGTGCTCACTAGTACCAGGGGTGTACACAGCAGCCAGGACACCACTCGCACGAATACTACTGACCTTTCTTTAGGCATAAATTAGTTAAGGTCTGAAACAGTGAGCCAGACGGGTTGCGGATTTTGTCCACGAAATTTGGCGCGCATGCGACTCTGAAATTACCGCGCCCCCTAACCTTCTTATACGGGTTAAAGCTTCTTTCGTCCTAATTTTTTGCTATGAGCCGTTAGCCAGGCATGCTCTGCCCAATTATATCACACACCTTTTGGGTGGCGTCGGCTGACACAGTCAATCCTTATTAAGGACTCAATGCTGCATATTCTCTTATAGGCCGCGTTGGGGGAAAATAGGTTCTCGCTTTATCCCTCCGTTTGTAGCTTGGCGCTGCCCGGGTGTTTTTGAGGGCTTTACTTCCTAAATCCAGCAATTTCAACAGCTCAGGTAGCATAGCGACCCCAATAAAAAACAACTTTATGGCTTTGCCCTTCAGGAGAATAAGAATGAGAGCCTTCGAAGACAACCGCACTTTTTAGTGTCGGAACTTTCTATGCAGTTCCTTCCCCCTCGTATTATCCGTTGTTTCAGGGTGGTAGGTGTGATCTATTCCAAAATGAACGTCTACCTATTTGGAATATTTTTCTCTTTGCTAAATGGCAGTTTCGGATAAGCAGAACGCCGATGCTGTAACTCCTCCAGCCCTCCCCACCGAGCGGAGCGCCTGACGCTTGAGTCATAGCAGCAACGAAACTGTCTTGTGAGGCTTTTTGACTCAATGGTCCCAGCCGTTTCATAGCGTCAGACGAGGGCATTTTCCCGTGACAACGGTCTTGCGGGTTATGAAGGACAGCGACCTTATGGTTCGTGTGTGCTTGGGCGGAGCGCT
>Ga0163217_1079654_pt1 | contig 14148 bp, 5 predicted proteins | sample SynspAceP_FD_185933 | JGI IMG/M metagenome (GOLD analysis project Ga0163217, IMG submission 185933) | Saline lake microbial communities from Ace Lake in Antarctica - Synechococcus sp. Ace-P (PacBio error correction) | ecosystem: Environmental > Aquatic > Non-marine Saline and Alkaline > Saline ... | reverse complement strand
CGGACTTCAGAAGCATTCCTGGATCCGCCATCACAGCAGGAAGCCCCACCGCGGGGGAGAAAGTGGTACGCTGAAACGCCGCTCGGGAGAGGCTCCGACAATGCCAGGATCATCCCATAAAGCGATATCCAGGATTACCAAAAGACTGCTAGGCAAAATAAAAAACAAAAAAATCATACTAACGCCATCGGTTTACCGTTTAAGCCGTGGCGTTAAATATTAAATTTAATGGAGCACACTGAAGAAAGGGAAAAATTTTAACTTATTTGCCGTCAGATAAGAATTTGGGGGATAGCAGACGGTTCAATGAAAATCGCTGGAAAATCCGAAAGCTTAATTAGATAGGATACCTAGAATCACCCTGGAACTTTAGGGCGGAAACGGCACATCGCCAACAAAACGGATGTAAAAAGAAGAAGAAAGCGTGGCAGGATTGCCCAAGAAAGGAGTGACCTGATGGTTGGACCATAGCTTTAACGAATGCCCAAGATCGGAATCAACCAACTCCGGGAAACTTAACTGGTTGGACCAGGGAATTAATGGATTGATTGATGGGCCTTCCGGGGTCGGGAAAAACCATGCTTGGGCCGGTGGCCTTGTGGCCAGAGTGCATTGAAAAAGGCTATAAAGCTTTTAACTTCAGAACCTATCGGAAACTATGAACGTTCGTGAAATAAAAGAGGTTTACCCGGTGCCGCCCTGGCAGCATTACAAGCGCCTTTTAAAAGGGAGATCCCTCATCATTATTGATGATATTATGCTGTTTTCCCAATTGGAAAAAAAACATGGCACTTGGCCTTGTTCAACTTTATTCACCAAGTTTATGTTGAAAATACCTGTTTATTTAAACAACCAATAAGATGCCACAGATTTTGGGGCCCAAAGGAAATGTTGCATGATGGAAGTGCTGGAACCCGCACTTTGGACCGAATGATTATGCCGTGTGAGGTGAATAAATCTTCATGTGGAAAAATTACCGGTTAAAGAATAGAAACTTTTTTGGATAATGAAAATTAATCATGTACTTTTAAATATATTATCCTCCTGGTAGTGTACTCTTGTGCAAAAAACTCTTGACTCCAAGTTTTAACCCCCCCCAATTATTGTGTATTAAGTTAGCTTACGACTACAATAAATTTCAACACAAAGGTACATCAGTAAAAATGTAGAAATAGAACTCCCAAAGGGCAATAAAAAGTTAAAAAGTCATCTGTACTTATAGTTGCAAACAGATGCAAGTAAGCTTATTTTTCCAACTAAACCAAATCAAACCAATGACAGTCAGTGAATACTATTTTGAACTTCCCCCCAAAAACGTGTTAATGAAAACCACTAATAGGTCTCATTCCTAAAAACGGAACACTAATCAATAACATTTTTTATCACACAAGTTTGGAGACAAGTTGCAAAGCAAGCACAAAGAGTGTCTCTCTGTTACGTGTAGCGATAAACAAAAGCCTACCAAATAAAATAACTAATTTGAACGAGAAATGGGAATTCAATAAAGAACATTTAACAGTCGATTCTTGCAATTTTATTAAACCCCTATTGCTATTCCCATGTCTCTACCTTAAATTAAATGATTTACCATATGAATGTGCGGCCTTCGGAGGACGCGTAAACCACAAATATTTTTCTGGCTGGTGACACCGAACTTAATGGCTCACTCAATTGCTGCTATGTATTTCTGGAGAAGAGCAGCACTTGGCATCATAGAACATTATCATCAATTCTATTTCTCCAGAAATTTAACCTCAGAGTTTATCATTAGGGCTAAAAAGTGGGGGGCCTCATAATGTTTTTTCAATAGCCTTCTAAACTAGCTACTTTAGTGCTTTTTGGATGGTTGCTTTCTAGGGGGGGAATCTTCACCCGGCGCTTTACCAGAATATTCGCGTTTCTAACTTTCTAGAAAGACCAAAAACCATTTGAAGCCGCAATTAAACTAGGAAAAATTCCTTGTATTGGACACTATAGTTCATTCCCAAGGGACTTATGAAATTTTCCAAAGAAACATCTTGGGGCGGGTATAATAAGCACAATTAAACGCGATGCGTCAGCGCCAGGAGTCTTCTGATAGTTCTACATATCCGTCTCGAAATAAATCCTGTGAGCAGGGATTAGGTACAACAAGGTTTTAAGCCAGTTCCAAGAAGAGAGATTCAATGCAACTATGCTCGTCATATTATATTCATGACTTTGCGTCTTCCTTTCAATCGGATATCTATTCTTTTCTTCTTAACGGCGTCAACCGCTTCATTACATCCATCAACTTGAATCTTTGTCTTTTTTATAAAATTCCTTGATTAGCCAAAAAAAACAAGACGTTTTGCTTCTCTTGAAGCTGTTTACTCGATCAACTTGGGGTTCATATGACTTCATTTGGCGTTTTTCAAATACTGCTGCTCCTCCTCTAATATAAAATATGCCAATTATATATTTTGTTATATTTTATAATTATAATTTAAACAAAAAATAATATTTCAAGTATTATTCATTGATTATGATGATTTATGTGATTAACTAGATGTCGTATCACTTTTAAAGAATTAGTAAAAACCACCATCAAGAAGAATAGGCAAAACATATCTCTTATATTAAAAAAACAGATATAGCCAAAAGAAGACTGCACGTTATAGCGCCATTAGGGACGTTTAAAGGACATTTCTTTTACAAAGTTAAAGTCCACATTATGTTTTACACTTTGAGGTTATTAATTGAGATTCAAAATCAAATTATCATGCCTTGGAAAGAAACAACGACTATGAACAAAAATTGAATTTTTCTGTGAATGGCGTACAGGAAAATACACCATCACAGAAATTGTGCAAAGGGGCTCGATATTCTCCAGCCAACGGCCCTATAAAATTGATAGCCAGGTTCGAAAAGCAGGTTTTTGAGCCTAAGGGGGGAAAACAGTCCAGGAGCTCCTGGAAAACATTCACCAATGCGACCAGTGTGAAAAATATCATTGTTCACGCATTCTGAAATTGAAAGAAAGGAAACACAGCATTGGGGAGCAAAAAAAATCAGGGAGTTGATGTTTTAAAGATTTTTACGAACAAGAAGTTCCTGTCTGTGGTCAGCCGTCCAAACATCCTAAAGAAAAACGGTTTTGTATTGTCACAAAACGGAATGCGGAGAGTCGAACCGGTTTACCCTATTTTTGATCCAAACATGCAATGAGGTCTTGGAGTGCCGCCCCGACTACAAAGGCGAAAGTTTGGATGGCAATAAGATCTATTGTCGACCCGCTTACCATTGCGGGACTCCAAAAAGCCGCGTTCCTGTTCCACTTGCCCAAAAGGGATCATTACGCATGAAAATCTAACATTCTCCAAGCCGGATTAACAAGGTCTTTAGAACATTCGGTATTCCCGAACAAATACATACGGACCAATGGCGAGGCCCTTTGTTCTGTGCGGTACCATCCAAAGATTTACGCAACTCTCTATTGGTTCATAGAACTGGGGATTACACTGTTTTTCGGAACCGCGGCCCATCCCGACAGAACGGTACGGCAGAACGCATGCACGCGATCTAAAAAGCGGCCTGTGAAAAACCTTCAGCCTATGACCTAAGCGCGCGCCAAAACCGTTTAAATCACGTGTAAAGGAAGGAATACAACCACTTAAGGACCGCAATGAAGCACTGACATGAAAAACACCACCTGCTGATATGCATGATTTCCCACATAGGCAGATTCCTGAAAAACTTACCTAACTCTTGATTTACGATGCCAACTATAAAGTTCTTAGGTGACACCCAAAATGGATCTATAAGAGTGGAAATCCTATTATTGGGTATACGTGACCGCAGCAATTAATGGGAAAAATATGTGGGGATCAGAAGATGGGCAACGGGATTTGGAGGTTTTAAGAAACACATTTTTAGGTTCTTTGATGAAAAGTATTTTAAGGAAATAAAGAACAACAACCAAGGTTAGAGACTAATTTTAGTGTAAAGGGTAATTCTTTACTTGTGTAAACTATGTGCTTAACGAACATTACATTTTATATAATTCAATTCTACGCCATTAAAAATTCTAAGCGAATAATCATACAAGTGAACTGAATTTTTTTGTTTAGTTTCTATAATTTCAGCACTTTAAGAATTAATATTTCGGGAATAAAATATCATCTATTTGATTTAATCTTTCTTCTAAAAAACCACAGTTCGCCCACACATTCGAAATAATCTATGTCAATTCATTTAATAATCTTGATCTTCTCTGAATGTAGGGTTCAACTGTAAAATAGAGTAAATGAAGGATTAATCTGTATCTGGTAACCATAAAAATGTTTTAAACATTATTGTATTGACTGACCCTAAAAAAATAGAAAAATATCCGCCTTTTATAATTCATAATGTGATATAGTTTCAAGCCTAGCTCGTGTATCATTTTCTGGCAAAAAATTAAAACAAATCGATTATTCATGCCGATTGGGCGACACCTGAACTTTTTCTGTATTAACTGTTATTTTTGCTTATCAATGAGGTTTTGAAGTGATCCTGTGCAAGGATGATAGTATCAGTCTGCATTAACAATCAATTTCATGCAAAATGAAGAAAATAAGAGACATAAAATATCATTAAACTTAAAACTTCTTTTAGTTCTGATAAGAGGCATTCAAAAGTGTAATGCGTCAAAAATTGAGGCATAGCAATTTTTCATTCTTAATAAATAAATTTTGAAATCCGCTTTTTCTGAAGAAACAATCTTCGACTTTCTAACAATGATTTCCTTCTTCAGATAAAATTAGAATTAGAAAATTTCACCCCGTCATTATATAAAAGTGTAATTTAACCAATTTCATGAGACTCTTTGTGTGTACCAACGTATGTTAGTTCCGTGCGATTTGGCGATAATATTCTGTACCGCTTTTCCCAGATCTCTAATTGTATGCGCTTTAATACCAAGAAAGATTTTCAATCTTTAATTACTAAAAAAGTTTAACAATTGTTATTAAAAATGAATATTATTTAAACAAAAATAATGTTTTTTTTTGTTAATACAAGTTCCATCATAAGCCGCAACGCGAATACAAAAAAGATTAAGGCAAGCTCATTCAATTTTAGATTCAATAATTTACATTCGATTTGATGAAAAACAGTACTCGAGTGACTCTATACTAAGGTTATCAATCACCCTTATTAGGTCTCAAGTGCGAGTATCACCATTACTAAATTAAGCCCTATTAGAAGTCTTTTAATTATAATAACACTATTGAAGTTCTAAAAAAATAAGTGCGTTTTCACTTTATCGGCAAACGTCAGCCCATAAAAAAATCGTGAAGGTCTATTTTATAAACCGTATACATATTTTGTTTACGTTAAACGTATGTAAAAAACTTAGGACAATTATCGAACTCAACATTAAAAATTTTCTTACTAATTACTAGCGGAAAAAACTAGTTACAGAATTGAAATCAACCTACCACAGTTTACCTTTACATTAGGGTTACGGAGTTACTCCTTAAAAAAGAACAAATTTCTTGAAAAGTTTGTTTCATCCCACTAAAAAATTAAGCTTAACAAAGATAAGGAATTCAAGCGATATTTATTGTTTAATGTTTTTAACAAAACTTTAAAACATAAATTTCATTTCATTTCATTATGTTTATATATTTTTGATAAACTTTAAACATTAAAATTCATGAGAACTAGACAAGTTAATGATTGCTTTCGCCTTAAACCCAGATTTATTGTAAAGTACCAGTAATGCAATAATAAGATTGAGGATAAGCAAATGAACAAAAGAAAGAAGTTCCGCAAATACTTCAGACACGGGTTAGTTGAGGGAAACAACCTACCATGTCGAGGTAGCTGGCCAGCTAATGAAAATTTTTCACACTAGTGGCAGCAGTCAAGCAGCAGGATGGTTAGACATTACGGTGGCTGGTCCATTTACTGTTTTTGACCTGTAACGAAGCTTTGATAAAATTTACCTGAATGTACGGATCAGGTCTTTTAGAACAGAAAATAAAGAGGATTAAACACCCTGTTAACCTACCCCACGTAGTAGCCGGAAAATTTATGGGCTAAAGATGTTTGAAAGCTATTGCGAGAATAATGGAAAAATTTCAATTCCTACAGTCAAGAGGAACCTTAATGCTTCATTAATGGTGATAAAGTTCCATTTTGACTGATGAAAACGTAGTACCTCTACATTCATTATTAGGAGTATTCGGCTTCTATGGCGTTGTTCACGCTTTGATTCTGAGTAATGCGCTAAATAAAATTATTTTAGTTTGTTAAATAGTATGAAATGCGTTTCCGGATTAGAATCTAATTTCTTAACGTTTCATATATCTAATTTTAAAACGAGCCGTCCGATTAAATTCTGTACTGTAAATGAACAATCAAAAAATTAAACTATGAGGTTTTGCAACTGAAGTTAAAAATTCACAAATCTTCAGACATGAAAAGTGAATTTAAAATTTATAGTCGCTTTCTAGTAAGTAAGTTCAAAAACCCAAGCATGTCCACTCCCCTTTAAAGAATCGAGTCTTTATAATATATAAGATTTGTTATTTAAGGATCTGAAAATTCTGGTATGAAAGCAAAACTGATAAGCGAAATGATTTATGATTTAATAAGTTCATTAATCAGGTTTTTGATCATAAGTCCTACCGATAGAAACTAAGGGTAATACCAATTAAATTATTAAAAATGCAGAGCCAAAAAACAAATTCAGTGAGTAGGTCGTTTTTGTTAGTGAAGGCAATATTTTTGGAAAGTAAAGTTTTAAAATGTTTTACATTAATGTGTACAGAAGCAAAAAACCCAAGAGTATAAACTCCTGGGTTCCCTAATTTTTACTGGTAGCGAGCAGAGGGGGCACGATCCCCCGACCTCCGGGTATGAATTCATGCTCTGGATTTTTGAAAATTCCCTAAAGCAGGGCTTCCCAGCATGCTATTATAAAAATGTTTCAAAACGTGTTTCAGTCTCTGTGTTCAGCTATTGTTAATGATAAATTTTAAAGCAATTGTACAAATAAGTTTAATTCTACAAGAGTCGAAACTTATTTTTCAGGATCTAGCAATATCTCTCGAACAATCCGATTTTGTGGGTCAATATTAAGCTAACTTAAAATATTGAGGGTTTAACTAAAATACTTGGAGAATAATTATGTCATAATCAATCACAAAAAAATTGCTTTTCATTTTTTAAATTCCTCCCTTATCTTTTTTAAAAGCAATACGCATTCTGACTTTTACTGTTCTTCCTCAGAATATTCAATTTAATGCCTATTTCCTGTATTTTAAGCCATCCTTTATTTAGAAAGTAATATTTCCCCTGCATTTGGAGGTTAAAAGGTCAATCACTATGTCAACTTTTTAATTTTAAGGGCATTATAGCCTTCATCTTCACTTAGAATTTTTTCTACCATACTGTATTAGATCATCAAAATTTTATCTTTCGTTGTCTTTTCTGTATAAATCTATAAAGGAGTTATAATCTGTAGGAATAGAATCTTTTCAATGTTGGGCTAGCTAATAGATCAGGCGTTTTTGCCATAAAGTAATAAAACAATGTGACTAATCCTTGGCTTGATCGTTGATTGTGTTAATGTTTATTGTGTAGGCCAAGACGCCCATAAAGCTGCTCAACACTAATTTAAATCTTCTTCCTGTTCTGCGCCGCATACAAGTTCAAAACAGTCTCGTAGGAAGACGTTTGATCAAATAAAACATTGTAATTAATTATGTAAATATGAAAAATTTTTCACCTTTTTTAAGGGTTTATTAATTCTGTTGCGTTTACACTATGAATACCGACAATTTAAAGCGTAGAAATAATTGAAAGAGTAAATTGAAAGAATTAATAGATAAAATTTAAAACGATCCGATCAATGGCTTTGAAATGGATGCGGACTTAAAGTTTGGTGGCAAAGGAAAAACCAAGACAAAGTTATAAAACCATTTAGAAAGCCACTATCCAAATCAACCTGGTCTTACAAGAGGTTGATTTGAAAAATGAGTTATATGATTGCTGTTGAAGAGGATGAAGGAAAGGAGTTTGCTAAAAACGATCGTATAGCTTCAGGGTACAAACAGGCAGCTATTTTTATTGGGCTTTTGGTTTAGGCTACATGGTGCATTGACTACCAAAAAAAGTGCTAATGAAATCGTTGTCGATGAAAAACACGAATCACAAGTAAAACGAGACGATGGAAATACAAACAAATCATAAGGAAGATCGTAGTGTGGAAATTGTGAAGTAAAGGAAAAATTATTGGAAAGGCAACCGTGGTCTCAATTGGATTATAAAAAAATGTTTGTTGTCGGTGACCCCAAATGATTCGAAAATTGAAAATATAAACGTTACAATGAAATTACTAGTACCTTATGGCAAAAAAATGAAGTTTATTTTATCGGACAGTAACTATTGTTCTGTTAATTCTGGCACACGACTAAGTTCCAGTTAAATTTTTAAAAATCAGGTAGAAAGTTTTTTTGGAAGGAGAGCCCTTTTTGAAGTTAAGAAAAAGAGTTAAAACCAAACCCCTTCATTGTAGAAATACGGATTAATATTGATATTCGTGTGTTGGGAAACAAGTTCAAATGTTAAGCTCCTTATACCTAACGACGACAACGTTAATGCCAGTATTGGTCGAAAGGTTCTGTTGAATTATTATAATACCAATAGCAGGGAGAGCAAGGAAAATATTTTTGGGCTCCAGGGACAATCGGGTCTTGGAACCAAAAACATTTAATAATAATGCAGATTGCCGAGGCTAGATGTAAATGAGATACTTCTGGACTAAATGGCAGATTACTATTTGAAGTGAGACCTTTTCCGATATTTTTAAAAAGTATTGGAGCGACTTATAATGTGTCAATTACCAATAATCTATAGTTTATGATAGATCAACAATTCTTTGCCAAGATTGATACAGGAAAGAAACAAATGAAAACAAGTTTGACCTTACCTTCAAAATAGTATTCCATATCAAATATACGAGGGTAGGGCGATAAAATAGAAATTTAATCAACCTTAATAAAATAGCCGCCATGATTAAACCTTTCCCCATTTAACCATCATCTCAAAACATTTAAAAAAAAATCGCGATATTGCTCAACATACCCCGAGGTAAAAGGTGATTTAAATATTAACCACAAGTAACTAATTCAAAAGTATGAATAAATATATTAATTCCTTTGGAACGCTGTATTAATTAATTTCCCATATCAGTTTAAAAATGAAAGTGACCACTCTTTTTTAATAAATTGCATTGTTTAATACAAGCCAGTACGTATTCTCAAAAAATGTGAAGCTCTTACCTCTGGATCTGGATGCTGTTAGCATATGACGTATTTGACAGATTTGAAACCTTAACCTGAATTTAAATTTTTGGGAAATCAAGATGTAATAATAGTGGACGATGGTTTCTTCATGTGAAAAAGAAAGAATCGAAAAAAGTAATGACCAATCTATTTCTAGGAACTAAAAACATTACTTTTTAAAATTCTAGCTAGGCAGATTATCTTAAAGAGAAATACAAGGATACCTTTGAACCTCATTCCAATCTCAAAAAATCACTAAGCCGGAAAATACAGGTTCTGTACGGAACTAAGTCGGATAGCAATGGGACACCGACTTCCAGGTGCAAATATTGTTCGTTAAAAAGACAGTACAAAATGGCGGTAACTGCTGATTTTGATGAATTTCCTTCAATGATATTACCTGAGTAAATTGCAATTTTGGTTATTTATCTTATATTAGTTTGTATATAAACGCAGGGAGTAAGTGTTACTGGGAAAAGAAAGTATAAATAAACTTTATCGGAAGACGCAGCTAAATGTAATGAAGTTGTTTGTCACGGGGGTAATTTCTGGACTACTAAAAGAAACTGGCTTTCACCTGTCGCAAAATTAAGGCTGAGGATCTTGCAACCAAACAACATCAGGAAAATGCAGTGCAAGCTTTATCAGAAAGCCAGGTGTTCGTTATGTGCAGTCTGGCGGACAACCAGGAGGCAGAACCATCTGTTCTTTTAAGGGGAGCTAATTCTTTAACGGATCTCAAAAACCATCAGTTATTATTGATGTATTATTACTGAAGGATCAATAGCGAACATTAATCCCGAGGACATGCTTCTATGGAAGTCATCAAGATGCAGCTGACTGCATCCCTATTGGATCCAAGAGCAGCTAATGGGTTATTCAATTTTCCACTAAAACGGGTGTTTCAGAACTGCAGGAGGGAGAAACAAAATAATCCTTCCGCAACGAGTTTGTTATTCCTTCCCGCGAAGAAAATATCCCCTTGCGACCATCATCCATTTGAAATGGGATGGAAAGGACAATTTATTTGGATGGAAGTAAATCTGCATTTGAAGCAGATGGAATGTAGACAATCCAATCCATTTGTCATGATCACAAGATTTATTATAATGTGAATGGGCTCTTCATGACAACATTATCTGTCTATTTCAGAAAAATACCGGGACAAATTGGGCAGGATCAGTAGTATACAGGAAGATTGGTATACTTAAAGTATACGGCGGGTATGACGAAACTCTAAGGCTCAATGTAGGATCAAGTTATAACTCGAAGCTAACGTCTCGATCATACCAGTATATAAGAATCAAATGGCGATAACGTTGTTAGAAGAAGTAAGGATGCCCATTCTATACTAGTTGGTGATTCCTCCTTGATGTTAAAATCTTAATGAGCCCAAAAAACGTCGATGGAATCTCCGTTTATTTACAATCTGCTTCCAACTGATTATTTACCCAATCCGTATATATGAGTTAACAATGATTAATGAAACAAAACGCGCTAAGACAACTAGCAGGTGCAAAATTTTCAAATTATATAAGCCTATAATGGTTACATTTCTCTGGTAATACCAGCCTTGACCGGGAGCAGCGTTTCATACTGGATTATTATCAGAGGTTATTTGAGTTTAAGGGAACCTGCTTGGCCGAATGGCCTATCTTACAAAAAAGCATACGGAGACCAAAGCTCAATTCCATCAATACGGCTTTCTATCTTAAAGTTCGTTGATTTGGTAGTTAAGATACGCCCTAGTGTTCTTTCGAAGATTAATATTAAAATTGGTTTATAAACTGAGGGAAGATCTATTTGTTGTTGGACGATACCCCTAGTTTAGATGCTGCCTACTTTAATAAACAGGAGTCTCATATTGACCGGTATTTCAGCTTCAACAAAATTTTTTCACGTATTGCCAGCTTAGATTATAAAGATCGATACATAGGTGATTGTTCTTTTCAGAAGGGATGGTTCGTCACTTTTTGGACAGATCAGCGCCATGCCAATTGACTACCGTGTTTCTGGAGCATACGTATATCAGAAGGAACCATGGTTTAATTTAAATGGTATAATGAATATTAAAATTAGGCTCCCAGTACAGAGGTTAAGCCACATTTGAAAGCACAGGATAACCTTAAAAAGTGTGGTAGGAGAAGTCTTCAATTTTAACCCTTGTAATACCAATTCTTTAAACCGGCGGTATCTACAGCTACTGAGTTAGGTTATCTTGATTTTTTGGAAAGATTTTCTTTGGAGTTCTCTTATGCTTAAAAACGGTAATGCAAGATCAGATTTTGAAAGTTCCGTTGGCTTCGCGGGGCAGGATTCCATATCAATGGCAAAATGGCCGTACGATGGATCTGAAAACCATTAGAGCCTTTTTAGGCTCGATATTCCGAAGGTAAAAGATTTTTAATGGGATGTTACAATTTTCGACTTTGATAATACAAAACCAAAAAAGTCACCAAACTAAACGTTAGGCCATTCACTTTCAGAATCGAACTGTGCTCTCTTCATTGCGCTTCTAAGCTGGTAGGACCAGCCATATTTCTTAGTAGAGGAAGGTGGTAGTTTTGGAACAATGGTTGGGCCGATTTTCGCTCGCAGTTTTTATCAAGGTTGGCCTCAAGTTTTGATAATTTTAGGAAAACAGCTATCCCCAAATTGAAAAGATGCTTATGTTATTAAATTGAAGATGGTTATGCTGTTTTGGCAGATACTTATCAGACGTTAATGAAGCCACCCATTCCATTGGATGCAAGGACAGATTGCCGCTGTATAAAATAGGAGACACCAATCCAGATTTCCAACTTGGAATTTACAATACATCAATTGGAAAAAATTAAGTGCCAGTTTTTACTGGATTGGGAAACAAGGAGGTGACATATATAACAACACCAGGGCAAATTTATACGAGACCCCCCGTCATGGGTTAGATCAATCCAAATAAATTCCATAGAGACCGAGAAAACCTATTGGATATTATCAGTCCTTGTATTCTCAAATTCCGTCTGCATCATTTTTTGGAAGATGGGTCCCTATCTCAGTTACGTGAAGCCGCCATTAATTATTCAAATTTCCGGTACTTACTGCTTTGGGGTCTATAGGCGATATTTTAGATTCAGTTACGTGTGGGCTAACTGGTCGTAATTATATCACGCTTACGAAATATTCGGGTTTCGACCAGAAGTAGGTGCGCGGATGCTACAGTTATTTCCTCTATTGATAATTGTTAGCTATCCCAATTTTCGAAAATTCACTTTAGGAATTGAAGTCGCATTTTAAAACAAAAACATCATGAAAGTCTTAAAAATTATAGTATGTTTCGATTATGCAGATATTTGCCGTCTTAGGACATATCCGCATGTAATAACGATTTTGGAGGTTACAATCAGAATGAAGCGGATATTCATACGGCATTTTCTAATCCAAGAGAATTTAATTAATACCGTTGGCGGAGATTTCTTACCTGGTGGAACGTACTAATGAGATCAGCATCCTGGTCTGGCAACCTCGCTATGGTGCAAACCATCCACCACTGGTGAGCTGCCAGGGGGCCGGATCAACATGGATTTCTCCGAAAATTCCCCGTATTGCATATCCGAATATTCAGTTTTTTTTATAATCGCCAGGAGACAATGGATAACCTGTTTCAAAAACTTACGCTGCGCTAGCGGCAGCCGAATGCTGGGTTTAAAAGCCCTTTGATAACGGCATTGAATGGAAGCCGAAAAGAGGAAACCATGTTAGGCAAGTCTCAAAAATGATTTCAGGTCTTACATTGGGGACCCAATTAGGTACGTTTTCGATCCAGTCCGTTATTGTGATGAAATTCAAACGGTCGAGGAAATTGCGTTCCCTCCAAAATGCGAACCCCACGGAGTAGGTTAGTGGGACATGGCGCTACTAAAATGATGCGGCAATTCAACCTCAGGAACCATTGTCTTTTAGCCTGCCCCAATTGGATTTACTTATGGATTTACGATGCTATAAAAACCCATTCGGTAATGTTAAACCTGCTCAATTTGCCAATTACTATGCTCGCGTATCCTATGCAAGAACGCACGTAATCCGAGGAAAAACCTGAACACGGATTGGATTCGTGTTTTGGACTACGCGAGGGAAGGGAATCCGGTTGGATATTTTGCACCATCTGCAGAAGTGCCCGGACGGAACCAGGGTTATGGTAGATCAGGTAAAAAAGAATCCTCCGTCCAGATCGTATCAGAACATTTTTCAAATGAGATCTATGGATTAGAAGGTTCTTTTTTATGCGTCAGTTAGAAGGCCTGCGTTGGGCCCTTCCGCCGAAAAACGATCGTTAGACCTTTTTTCAAGTAGAAAAACAATATTGACCGCAGAGTAAGCGAGGGGATCCAACGCCCCGGATTATATGTTTGTACGATCCCAAGACCCATGGATCTGTTAAGCCGTGTGTTGGGGAGACCCAGATCTCCAAATTACTATCATATTCGTACGCGAGCTTCCATCTAAATTTCCACCGTTCCCAGCTTGGATTTACCTGTTACGAAGCGGAGAATGGCCAAATTAATAGCAGAAAGCCTTGTTAAGAACTGGAGGAAATTGAGAAATTGGAGGGCTGTGATATTTATCCAATTCAAACTCGAGTACGAATTGGTCCAGACCCCGCGGCTTATATGGAAGTGAAACTCTACTTGAGGAACTGTTAATGCCTGGATGTATGGAAAAGGCTTTTGGAAAACTCGGCATAACAAAAAAGCGGCAGGTTTAACATTAGTGCCGATTAAAAAGGACGTTGGGGAAATTTTAACAGGGGGCAATTTTTGTTAGGGTAACGGAAAAAAAAGGCGGGGGGGGGGGATTTCTTCCTTTCCTTGGTGGG
>Ga0163217_1100895_pt1 | contig 14149 bp, 8 predicted proteins | sample SynspAceP_FD_185933 | JGI IMG/M metagenome (GOLD analysis project Ga0163217, IMG submission 185933) | Saline lake microbial communities from Ace Lake in Antarctica - Synechococcus sp. Ace-P (PacBio error correction) | ecosystem: Environmental > Aquatic > Non-marine Saline and Alkaline > Saline ... | reverse complement strand
CCTTAGAGGCCGACTCGCGGCGCGGTCCGCAGGACGCGCCAAGTTTGATGCAGTTCCGATCAAGACGTCATTCGGGTACTGGCGGCGCACCCACCGACTCGCCACCGACATTCTCCACCCCCGCTCAACAGCGAGACGGCTTGCAGCATACCAGGCATACGGCGCGGTATTACGTTATTTCGCGTAGCTTCGGACGAGCCCCGGTATTATGTCGCAGGAGTTGGAGGCGCGCAGCGGCCTTGGATTCGCCGGCTCGAAGGATCGCGGCGGATCGGAGTGCGGAGTCGCATGCTGCAGTACTCGGCGTCTTCGTCTTGGACGGGCGGCCGCGGCGTAACGTTGATCGCGGTCGGGCAAGCGCGTGTTGGCCCTGGTTCGAACGTAGTACCTTCGCGGTCGGACTGCTGCGAGCACTGCGTCACTGCGTCGGCATCGTGGGCTGCGTTTTCTCCTCGGGGGAGAATCTTTAGCCGGCGCAAGGCGTGCCGCCGAAAATTTTCAGCATTTCGCGTGAACGGGCCAGCCATTCGTTTCGCGCGGCTTTGTCGGATTGTCGCCGACGCGCCACCGCTTTTCGCATTCGCCGTCGCAGCCACTGGAACGATTTCGGCGAGGAACGCCATTTGGTTCCTAGCCGGGCGCGCACATATTCACATTTGGCATTGTAGCCGCGACTGCTCGTATGATTGACGCGCGAAACCATTTGCGCAGTTGTTTCAGTCACTTCGCGCTGACGTTATAGGCACGGATGCAGCTGTAATATGCAACACAGGCAGAGCCTATAGATCCATCCGAGCACCTGCCGGGCGAGGACCCCGTAGCGCTCCGAGGGCGATGATCTCCAATAAACACGGATCGAGTTTTGCACCTGGCGGCAGCATAGCCCAGTCTTGTTTCGCCCTCAGCATCAGACTGACGCGCCGCCATGACAAAGGCGCGGAGTTCAGGACGTGTCGCATCAAAAACGATTCGGCCGGCGTTTTCTTTCCGAATCGCGGGATGCTCTCGCTAAATATCATGACATCCAGCAAACTAAGAATCCGCACGGCACTGCCGAAGCTGCGCTCTGCGGCTAACAAACGATTCGCATTTAACCTTCATCCAGCCGGCGATATGGAGACGTCAAAGACGATATTTATTGAATCCCCCGAGTCCATAAGCGCCGTGATTAGCCCACGCCGCGATATCGTAGGATGGCATTCGCAGCTTCGTTTGTTGTGCCGATCGCGACCTGAGTCGTGGTGTATCCTCTGTCGCGACACAGTTCGCAGTCTCCTCAAGCTGAAGACGAGGTTCCCGACTTGGCGGAGGCGAGCACAACAGGCTATTGGCTTTGCGCCGGAGTTCGTCACGCGCAGGTTGATCCGCGGCCACGGTGAAAAACTCTGTCGAGCACGCAGCTACGCGTCTCTCTCAGGCGCGAGTTTCGTTCGCGGATGGTTTTCAGTTCCACCTGCCAAAGATGCGGTCGGTCTTGCACGTTTGGCGTGGATTCAGTTCTTGGCTGGCTGTCTTTGGGCTTCGCGGCGCGAGTGATCGCGTGAGATCAGGTTCACCGCCGAAGGGCGCGACGTTGACTGCTGGCGACCGAGCGACGGCGAGGGGCAAATGCGGTTTCGGGTGTACGATCTTGTGGCGGCCCAGTTCTCGGAGCCAACGATCGGCTGCAAGCAAGGACGCTGAGGCAACCACGCTGAGTAACGATTGCCGACGTGTGGGCGTGGAAAGTCGCGCGGGAATACGGAGGTGGGACATCGGCAGATTGGTCGCTGGGGAGGCAAGATTGTTCGAAACATCCTACCCTCAATTTTACCCGACGCGTTCGTTTTGAAGCCCACCCATCGCGTGTGCGAACGCGACAAATACGTAAGCCTAATGTCTCCGATTACGTAGCCCGAACTCCCGAATCGGGCGTAGTAGAGAGTGACCGTGCAACCACTCTTATCTAGAGAGTCGATGGTTACCAACGCGATTCGCAATGCTGACGGTCCGTCGCTTTTCTACCCCGAACCACCGAGTCGACAACGTGTGTAACTTTATAAACTAAGAGACACACATTTAGGCCAAGCGGCAAGCCTGCGCCCCCCCCCAAATAATGACCTCAACGCGTGTAACTTAAGTCGTATATCCAGGAGACGAGAAAACATGGCACGTAGATACGAAGAACTGCGTTGAAATTAGTGGCCGAAACATTTACATTTAACTCTCTAAAAGCTTTTAATACTTGGTGTAGTTCTAAGCCAATTTCTCTCCAGGCCTAAGGAACCCATCCATTTAAAAAGGCAATGCCAAACTGCTACGAATTGCAATATGTTGTAAGCCCGATATTATAGGGAACAAAGGAAAACAACTACTATAAGTAGGTTAACGAATAAAACAAATATTCGTATATTTTTGTTTTGTTTTAAATTAGCATTTACCTTGCGATGATTAACGTCATGCCCTCTGATTTGAGTGCTTTTTCGGTAATTTTATTTGATTGTTCCAACTGCGATTGTGTAGTTCTCAAATGAGTTTTCATTTTTTTATGCTATTGGGTAATTCATTTTTATTCTATGGATTCTTACCTTTAAGGCTTCCGTGGCTTGATTACCCATAATGTCATATTCTCTTTTTCGAGGAAGCCCCTTCTAACTCTAGTTAACACTCACTCTCACTCTCTCATTATCTTTTGATAATTGATCTATACAAGCATACTGATGCTATTCAGGTTGTTTCTCTTTTGTGTCTTTGGTGTTATCCACAGCCGAAGTTTACTTGGATAGGGGCTGTAGTATCTGCATTGGGAAGGAACTTTTTTGTTTTTCGAAAATATAGTAAACAGTGTATTCACTGTGTAGTCTATAAATCCCAAGTGGCTATAGCGACTCTTTTCTTAAAAAGGGAGGGTAAATTTTTCCCATACTTTTATGGAAAACTCTTGACAAAGGTCACTTGCCAGCATGTCATCTCCCTTGCATAGCCTAAAACACAAGCGATAATATACCTCGTTGTGGGATAGTTCAAACTGATAAACCTCTTAAAAAGTGTTTCAGAATGCTTTCATAGAAAAATTTAAAATCCCAGTCACTATTTAATTTATTTTAAAGCACTCAGGCTGACAAAAACCATAATAAGTGTGCCGGCCCGGCATCCAGCAAATTTTATCGATGTATATCTTCAAATGTACAATATTGTCCTTGAAAGGTTTTTTTTACTTGTTCTAAGCCATAGGGTGCTTGTTTGCTCCTAAAATAGCTGACCCTTCATATTAATATGCTTCACCAGATCTCTTAAAATCGAGTTTAAGCAAATCAGTATACACATAAACGTATATTTATAGGCTCTGATCAGCCTGTACGATCCAACTTTTTCAGTACTGCTCTTTTTGATGTATTTAAGGTCATTGCCTTGCGCCATTCTTGTGCTTGCCATTTGTTCGAGGGCTAGGTAGTATTCCATAGCTAATAGTGAGTATTGTATGGGTTGTCGTGTACAATATACCATAATTCACTATTGAAATTAGCATCATTAAGGCTCCAGGTAGATATAAAGGAATAAAAACGCCATTCAACAACAATAACGTTGCTCGTAGCGTCATTTTTCTAGAGGCCATCACACAGCCGCGCTAATGTTCCACCTAAACTATGACCATAAGGGTCTGGTTTTTTCAAGCTGTTGATCTGAAATTGTATTGCAGCGACACTTTTCTTTAAATTTTTGGTAGCAAGGCTTTTTCAAGTCTGAGGTATTTCCCCAAAGAACAGCCAAAGGTAAAAACATTTTGACATTGGGGTGCGACGTTTTGGAAATTTCTTCAAAAATAAGGTCCCATACTTTCTCCTGTACATGGTGCTTATACTCCTGGAAATAATAATAACAGGTTTACCTTTTCTACCAATAACTTCGACTTCAAAAGCCAGATTTCTTGAGCGTTTAAAGTGATTAAACAGAAAGAAATAAAATTAGGCCGGTAACAACGTTTTTAAGGTGTTTTCTCGGATATTGTTTTAATTGGATTTTCCTTCTAGATACATTTTTATGCAACATGTACAGGATAGGGAGACAAGTTTTTTTAACAAAACAACCCAAAAAACCCGCTAAAAAGCCGAGGTCCTGTTTATGGGCTCGCAACATAAAAATACACAATAGTAAACTCAACGCCGCTACGCGCTCATCTTCTCTTCCTACGTAGCAGTCATTCAGAGCAACTACGTCCTCAATAACCCGACCACGAAATCGCTCTCTCGGGCTGTGTCTTAAACTGGCCGAAGCCTTCCAGCTCCCCCCCCACAATTTTTCTTAAAAATTTCATGTGATGGCCGCTTGTCTTGCTTTGTTTGTAGGTTTAATTTTTATTGATTCTCTTAAAATCTGTTGCTTACTGGTCTGTGTGCATTTGCAGTCATACGGAGCACCATGCTCACTGGCGAAAGAATCAGACAATTCCTTTGTACAATTGTGTTTTCAAATGATTTCGGAATCAACTGACATGTACAATCTCTAATTTTGTATGGCTCGTAAACATAATTCCGTATTTGTATTCTAACCTCTCATCCATCGGTTTTGATTTGGTTAAAAAACTGCTCCCGGTCTCATTACGATTTGTGAGCAGCATTTTTGAACACTATTTGTATATAATTCATTTTATCGTTAAGCTCCAGAAAGTAAACATTCTCCATAGCCTCTTACAGCAATAAGGGCTACATTATCAAAGATAAGGTCCTCGATAGATGGCACTATGATTTCTCGTAACAACCGAGTTTTGTTTTTTTCTTCAAGGATATCATTTGACTTTGTTTACCTATAGCCATATATCAACAATGCTTCCCAGCATAGCACGACCAGCTAAATGAGCCGTTTGTTTAATTAATGTTTGTATTAAAAGCACCAACAACAAGCCCTCGTAGTTTCGAACGTGATCCGCCACTGAAGTTTAACACTTTGTGTGTTAGTCTTTTCGGTAAATTTGACTTTTCTTAAATCTCCTTCTCTCACACACTCTCGCCACTCAAACTCTGTAAAAGCTCCGTGAGCTTATCTGAAATAAGGTCGCGCAGTTTGCGGTAATAGGCATCCATTGGGCCTTTTTTCAATTTGGACATGCGAAGATCACCATTTTCACTAACGTAATCTTGCATCGTTTGAGGATACCGATGTCTATTCTATTAAGGATTTCTTTTTAAGTTTTGCCATTAAGCCCCTATTAGCCTCCCCAAAGGGAAGGAACTTTGTTTTACAATTAATATGGTCCACCTTCAAATACCTTCCCCCTTATGTGGGAGAGGGTACCAGGCCGGCTTCTTTATTTTTTTTATAATTTCGGCTGGAATAAATCTTGGGCTACTTGAAGGTTAATACATCAATAACTTCATCGCTTAGTTTACCTGCTTTTTTAACAATCGTCCTTAAAACAGATCTTGGTGTTAGCATTAAGAACTCAATAATAGTCTTTTCTCAAAATCTTTTACTTTATTCTACAGGAACGTCTTAAACAAGTTTTAGAAACCTGCATAGATAAAATCCGCTATTGATCTCAACGTAAACGGATCGTTTTTGCTGCTTTGCTTTAAAAATTTCAACATTTACTCGGCGTTCCTTTTCGATTACAATTTAAGGTAGGCCAGCATCCAAATCAGATCCAAACTTAGCAAATGCTTCTAGTTCACGGAAACTAGCTTGATCTAGTTTAAGGTACCGCATACTTGTCTTCATCGATTTTATCTGAGGCATTACTCCCACACGTGATTAATGAAATTTACCCACGTTAATTGCAGGGAAGATACCCTTATGGCTTGAATAAATCTCTGTCTCTAAGAAAAAAAACTCTTTTCGACCATCCGGTGAATCGAAATATTACGTTTGGTTGGTAATATACGCAGAATAACCGTTCAAACCAGTTGCAGCTTTCAATAATAGGCAATGACACTGCTTTAAAGAAATCCACCACCTCTTTACCCATTGGTTTCTAACAACACTCCCTGGCTTCAAATCTTTCATATCTCTTGCAATCGCCTCGTTAGCCGTTATATGTATTTTTGCTTGAACCGCTCAATAATCTAGAGTGGAAGGTAAAAAACCATCTCCTTGGCGTAATTGCTTCACCGTCCTTGAGGTTTTTCTTTAATAAAACGAGAAACAAAATCTCTTCTAATACGCCACCGCCTTGTTTTGATAAATCAATATAAACGATTAAAAGCAGGACGGACCTGTATTCTCTGAAATACTCTCCAATGGCCAGCCGACCAGCAATGGGAGCATAAACCTCGTGCATGGAGGCAGGATCAGAGATGCATTAGCAGCAACGAAGTAGTGTAAGCTAAAAGCCTCCGTGTTATCTTCTAAGTTTGAGCAATTATTTGCCACGGTAGATGCTTATCTGCCCTATCGCAAACATAAATACAGGTATACTGGTTTTCCCAGACGTTCGTAAAATTCTTTTCCTTGGATTAAAATGACATCGATTTACAAACGGTAGTATTACCCAGTTGACGGTCATCCAAATAACCAACTTCAACGTTGCCCCGTACCCCAACACGGACATCATCGCATCAATTGCTTTTATACCTGTTTGTAAAGGCTCAGTTACCTGGGCCTGACGATAAATTTCACAACCAGGCGCTTTACGCTTTTCTAATTAGGTAATTTATATAATTCAACCCCAGAATAGGACCCTTTACCGTCGATTTGGTTTCCTAAGTGTTTTACCACACGACCAACAATACCTCACAACTTTTATGGCAAGCAATAGTTGTGTACGTCTTTACTACAGTGCCTTCTTTCTATATCTCTAGAGGGCCCCCTTTAATAATACCACCCCAACGTCCTGTCTTCTTCCTAAGTTAAAGTCTCACAATACCTTGCAACCGCCTTCGAATTCTATAACTCTCCGTATTTGAACGTTAGCTAATCCGTAAACTTCTTGCGATACCATCTTCCGATTATGTATACTACTGTACCACTTCGTCTAAAGAGGCTGTAAGCCTCCAAAATCCTGATAATTCTTTTTTAATTATCTTTATACTTCAGCGGCTTTTACTCCTGCCCCATGTTGTTGTATTTTTAATTGAATCACCCTTTGAATTACCTTAGGGCACACAACTTTTTAAAGCAAAAATCTTTATTATTATACTGTTCGTAAAACTCTCTTTCTCTAAATTTATCAATTTACTAGCGATGCTAGGCATCGTATTGTAAATCACCTACTCTAAGTATAAAATACCTAGGAATTTTTTCATCAATGGTGTTTTTTACTTCTACTTTTTTTCCGGTTACTTCCAAATACTTTTCTGAAGAATTTTTTTCTTCGCAACACATCAGCTGTTAAAGGTATGCTGTCCGTAACAAAGCAACGCTTTGACCTTTTTAAATTCGTTTAAAAATCAAGTTACTATTCAAGCAACTTCCTGCCAATAAACCATATTGCTTTTATTATCGTATTTAAAGCGTTTAGCAGGCCAACTGTAATTTGATTCGACCCTTTAAAAAACTTCCCAAAAGTACTTTTGCTTTATCAGAGTTTTAATCAAACAGGACTATTTAATAGAAATCAACCCAATTCCGCGCTGCCTTACCGTTTGTACATAGATCGGTAATATCATCCTCCAAGAAATCCAAAGCTTTTTTGTCTTTGGCTAGGTCTAAGGTTGCTTTTATGCGTATTGTATTGCTGCTCTAGATTCGCTTTCACCTGCTTTCTAGTTTAATTTGATATTCACCAACATGTTTCCAAACCAATCTGATAATGTTTGTCCTTGTTGGCAATTGTTCTTGAGAATTACTTTTTCTGCTATGTCTAAAGACAAAGAAGCAACTTGATTTTTAATATTCTGCAAACAAAGCGCTTTTTATTTCGCCTTCAATGGGCCTGATTGCGCTAAGCACAATCATTTTATCACCTAAGCTTTGGCCTGTTCTTTGCGTCAGCTAACATTTTATTTTTTAATCTCACTGTGGCTTCCTTGATTCATTCCTTCTCTTTCAAGTCGTGACTTCTTGTGTAATTAAAACGTTCCTGTCAGCAGTAATGTTGCATTTTCTTTTTTTGCTTTTTCCGCGGCCGCTAGGCATCGGCCACGCTATACCCAGTTTCTCTTTCTTTTTAAGAGTTTAAAAAATTGGTCTTCCATGCAAAATTTTACCATTAAAAATATTAGGATCACTAATATCAAGGTTTGCATAAAAAACAAGACCTACAGGAAAATCATTAAAAAATATCCATATGATGAGATGTATTCTGTTGTTGTTTAAATTCTACATTTTTAAAACACACCCGAGCAGCAAACCACCTTACTTTACATGTGCTTTAGTTTGCTGTGATCGGGGATTTATTTTTCCTAAACAGTAAAAGCCACCGAATGCTAACACCTTCTAATATAATGCCTCGATTAATGATTCATTCGCAGTTTGGATTGTACCAGCTTGCTTCAGGTTGACGCGGCAATACCTTCCATTGCTTTACCACCACAATCATCCTAAACCGATAGCCTCCACCGATACGAATTAATCTGCTCAATTAATTGTACATACTAAATTGATTTATATTAAATTAAAAATAAACTCTCGGTTTAAATAAAATCTGCTTCTTACATCTTCTACATCTGCTGCTTCGTGCCCGTGCGGATTATGCTCGGCTCGTGGTCATGTTCCGGCAACGGCCATCCCAATTAAATAAAGAGGAGAGCATGGTAAAGATATACGCCTGTAAAAAAAGCAACTAAAAACTTCATATTATGGATAAAAATTAAAAGTTTTAAAAGTACAGATTATTACTAGCTGGCACCAACCGTTCCGAAACTGTGCTTTTTAATAAAATCATAAACAGCAGTGATTCCCATGACCAATAGATGTGCAGCCGTAATATGTTTGCAAACAACGCACAAACAAGGCAAAAAGTTTTTGTGGAGTATCCCTAAAAGTTTCTTACTAGTTACTTAAATGCATTTTCATAAGATAGGTTACCCTTTTGCGCATCCAGAAAATATGTTTTCAATAGTCTTTATTTCCGCTAAACTGAACAATTAATAAAAATGTAAAATAAAGCCAAACAAACCGTAACGGCAAACTATCTGTCCTGTAACGTTAATAACCCAAAAGGTGTCGGTAAGCCCCAAACTTAAATTCAAAAATCACAAATAGCAAAAATAACCGTTAATAAAAAGCATATATTTTTCTAGTACATGCTTCTTCACCAAATATTTGGCCGTGCAAATTTCGTCACCGTAAATTTATAATACAAGGTGGCTCCAAACCCTAGCAAAACCCTTAGGATTAGAAATTTTTCTTATTAATCCTTAGCCAATGCTCTTGAATTGCGAATTATCATCAATGACAGCGCTGAGCATATCCAGCAACAACTTTTAGTGATTTGAGAGCTAAAAGCTTAGCAGCATTTGGTTGGTGGTTGTTCTTATCAAAAGAAAACACTACGAAGCATTTGTAATTTCTAGTTCATAAATTAGAATACTATTGTAATTTTGTGAATTTTTGTCACATTCCGCTCCACCTATAACTTTTCCATTCATCATCATGATTGAAATCAGAGTACATAAAAAGTAAACTTAAACATTACTAGTCCATAAAATAACAGTGGAAGAGGAAAACCCAATGTGTTTTGTTACGCACTGAATCAAGTGGTATACGAAAATATTATGAAAATCATTTGCGCATCTTTTTAGGTGGGGCTTGATATAAGCACATCTATCTTCTTCTTTTAGAGGTTTATTTACCGCAATATCTGCCTCAGTATCTGCTTCTTTAATTTAGCCGTTCAATTGTAGAAAAAACCTTGTAAATGAGAACATAAGACTGACTAACCAAAGCCTACTTTACAAGATATTTTGCATCGTATATTCATTCTATAATAATTCAAAAAAATGCCTGCTTCAAATATACGACTTGTGCTACAAGGTATTTTAAAAATAAAAATCAAATAAAACTTACTTTGAATAATTATTTACGTAGAATTTTATTGAGAATTTTTAGAAATAAATAGGACCTCTCCCATGAATAGCAAAAAGGAGCATAGGAATTCACATGGAAATGCGAATCTACACGCCGGATAAGGAAATCTTCACTAAAAATAAACAGCTATTGAATAATAACAAGCGAAAAAAGTAAACTTGTTAAAGCAAGTGTTACTAAATAAAATATGCTCAACTGTGCGGTCAAATTTCGTTAAAAGCTAACATAGGGCACACATTATTTACAGCAACCTCCACCAAAGAAAACAAAGTGATAGAGGGTACATGGTATCAAGTGTGGAAAACCATTGATCTCTAAAAAAAATATGAGATCATGAATAAATTTTCCCAAAAGAATAGAAAGGATGAAAACAATTGCAGATAGGTTACAATTCGATGTTATGCAACAGATTAAGCTATTTAAGGGTTATTGTCGAGCTTGAACGAATCATCAAGTATATAGACACCAAAATAGCCAAAAACGCGTTATAGCAAATTTCTAAAAAAAATTTTGTGGCGTATTTTTTCATCAAGGCCATTTGAGCCTAAAAATATTCCCCCAAGTATATGGTAATACCCATTTTTGGAGTCCTCCCTAATTCCAGAAAGGTTTTACAGCTGTTCGCTTAATCCTTGATTTCCTGTTCTTTAAGGAGGCTTTTGTCGACGTTCTATTCAGTGCTTGTTCGCAGATTTGTTCTTGAGAGTTGGCAGTTTGCCACCCACCCATGGTACAGGCAGAACATTAAAGGTTGCATCCTCGTCTCTACTGACTATCTTGTGCGACCGAAAAAACAACACCTTCAATGTATTGCTTGATGATTTTAAGGATAATACAATTCAGGGAGACTAGAGTTCGCCCAATTCAAAGCTGCCTTAATTTATCGCATTAACACACATTCAACATGTTTCCCCATGGGATATAGCCATCTTTACCGATGACTACTTTACAGAGGTTTTGTACGATTACCATCTAGTTTTTCCATTCAATTCTGAAGTCTGGCTTCTGAAATGATATCCACCTTTTATTTTGAGTGTTTTTTTCCAATACGGTTGGGTTGCCCTTCTAGTTCTGGCCATTTGATTAGGTTTTTTGTAGTCTTGAAAAACATGTATCTACGGTTTTTGGGGTTTGCTACGCCGATTTTTATACGCTTGTAAATTTTGTGAACTTGATATAAATCTTGTTAATTAGCGGATAAAGATTACGGAAATTCTCTTTTGTTAAGCTTTGGTATAATTATTCTTTGTTGTTTTTTTAGCAACTTCCGCAAAACCCAAAGCATTAATCTCTCACTCTAAACCGTGAATGACCAGAAACTGGATTTTCTAAATTATAAAACTCAATAGTATGCCGATATTATATACTTCTAAATCTTTTACATAGCTTTTTCTCCATAACTTGTTTTATAGGGGCACTTATTTTTTGATTCTTCAGTCATTTTAAATGGAAATTACTAATTTCCATTGCCTCTGATTTTTTGGCCAAGTCTGCCTCGCAAATTCTTTAACTGCTAATTTTTGGTTAATTGATCTGCCAAGTATTTCTTTCGCTTTTTTTGCCTTCCAGGATTTATTTGGGTAATTCAGCCGCAACATAGTTCAAGCCTCTTTCAAATTAAAGCAAGTTAAAGCCTTGAATATCTACCAATGGCGTTAGCCTTCAACAGTTTCAAATTTTGGAATATGGGCATCTCCTGTATAACTTATAGATATTTTCCGGCAGTTGGATTATTAACATTCAGAACTCTTGATTGTAAATTGTTTATAAGTTGCGCATATTTAGCTCCAGGGCTATCCGCGTTCCCCTTCTAAAAAAACGTCATATTTTACTTAGGTGAATTACGGCATACCGTAGAATCACTGGCCACTGATTAGTGAGTTATCACTATCTTCTATCTATAATGACTAATGGGACTTCCAGTATACTTCATAAGATTTTATAGAGGTTGTCATTTCTCTGAGTGTATGAGGGCCTCTTCGGGATTAGCTCTTTTAAAACGGATTCTAATTTGCCCAGCAGCTATTTAAACTTCTTAAATTTTTCTTTATAAATTCAATCCATGATTAACTCTCGCTCGTTCTTGCTGTTTTAAACTTCAATAACCCAACATCTGTTCGCGACTTGATCAATGTAAAAAGCTATTGAATATTATTTTGATCTTCCGAATCTTCAGTAGTCTGCTACACTTGTTGTATTTTTCTGTAGTCAGCATCGTCTGTACCCATATACTTTTTCGATTTATTGGCCCAGCGCCAATTACTCCTCTTAAAAACGCGATCTCCCCAACGCGTTTTAAATTCTGTTTTACCATCAGCCTAAACTCTGAATGTTATTAAAAATTAGAATTCCCTTTATTTTGTTTCTCTTTGGTTGGCGCTAAAAGCATCAATCCCTTATTTTGTTCGTGCTATTTCTTTTTTTTGCGGCCAGTGAATCTTGCTGCCTTAAGTTTTGCAATATACGCTCCCAAAATAAGCGATTTGTTTTCCTTTAGGCATGCATACACCGGTAAGGACACTATACCGGTGTAAATCACAATTCTCATAGTTTGAATCCACATCTTCAAGATCTGCCTCGAACTTCTTTTGTTTTATCCGCCACGGTCTATTTTGGTATTCTCCGGTAAATTTGAAAAGTGTGCTGTCATAATAAGCACAGCTATTTATATTACTGCGCTCTTTGTCCAAAATTATACTTCTTCCTACAATTTTCATAATTTAAGCGTTTAATTGCGGCTTGTTTTGCGCCCGTAACTCTTAAGGACCTTATTTTAAAGTAGGCTAATGCCAAGCTGTCTTTTCATTCGCCATAAAAGTGATATTCGGGCCAACCTGTCTGAATATTCTATGCTCCTCAAAAAAGGTCATATTCTCCCTGATCCTTCTTCTTAAGCAGTTAAGTACTCGAAAAACTTCTATTTTTATTTTCTGAAGTACTAGAGCACCCCTATCTATTATTTTGAAGATATTCTGGAGAGTGGTGGTGTGATTGTCGGCGACTTTTTGTTCAGTTCTCTCACTCTGTTAAAGGTGCATAGTTTTCACTTGTACTCTACTGGCTCCAAGGTTTGACTTTGGAGTGGTACCCGTCCGCGATTATATAAAATAGCAAGTCGGAACGTCCTTTTTCGTATTTTCTATTGTGTAGGCTTGGGCAAATTTTTTAATTGCTCTGCACCGCAGTTATCAATTTTTGTGTAGGCCTTCGTATGATATCTGCTGTGTGGCCCATTAATTGGCCCGGGCGTATCGCAACATTCCTTGCTTCTATTTGAATAACTTCATATTTATTCGCTCTTTAAGAACAGGAGATTTCTTTCCTAATCGCGACAAAAGCTCATCTTTTTCTAATCAATATTTACCTTTTATCTCGAGTACCAATAATGCCCGCTTCAATCTTAGCTTATCACTCTTTATGGGACTTCTTTTGTTCTGTAGAAATTATAAATGTGAAGACTTCCTAGTTTGCAGGCTCACACGCGCTCTCTCTCACACATTAGCGAGCCCCGTCCTTCGGAAGAGTGTCTGCACGCGCGCATTTTCTGTCTTCTCCATCCCTTATAATATCCATATGTGTCTGTTTATGGTTTCGCTTGGTGTCTTGTTCGGCAACTTCGAGATTTAGAGATTTTTTGTTTTCAGAGTCTAAAAATTATTTCTTCATCGGAATAGCAGTCTACTCTATGGGCCAATAACTTTTCCCAGTAATGTATCTTGACATAGTTGAGCATTTAAACTTCTCTCTCCCCTTCTTCAAACGGCAAATATCTGCGAAATCTTATAAAGTTACTATGTGTATTTTTGTGTTTTTTTAAGGCATTGGCCAATTGCGGATTTACAAGTGCGGTACTTTTTTAGGTGGAAAAAACAATATAAAAAATAGCAGTCCCACTGAGGAGTAATTACTTAAAAATAAGTTGTTTAAACCGGGAGTAGTTTTTCAATTTTTTTTTTATGTTTATCTACTTAACCTAAAAAAACTAAAAAAAAACGGGCTTGATTAAATTTATTTTGATAGGTTTTAACGATAAAAAAAAATATTTACATTTTTTTTTTTTACCCAAAGGAACGCTGGGGTTTTTTTTTAAAACGAACTTTTTTTTTAACCCGGGGGGGACCTATAAGGTTTTTGTTTTTTACTGTTCCATCCATATTCAATTATTTTTTATTTAAAGGGTCCATGATTCCCCCTCTTTTCTTCTTTT